>PPCM01000801.1_pt1 | contig 19815 bp, 15 predicted proteins | sample 1555541 | NCBI WGS metagenome assembly PPCM01 (sample SAMN05284479, study PRJNA326546) | Marine sediment metagenome, whole genome shotgun sequencing project. | isolation source: marine sediment | place: Germany: Wadden Sea | collected 2012-09-05 | reverse complement strand
CGGCACTTCATGCCCGGAAAAGCAATTCCATGATCCGTCGTCGCAATGATCAAAGTATCTTCCGCCAGCCCATTCCGGTCGATCGCCTCCATCACACGACCAAACATTGCATCGAAGGTGCTCACACTCGCCATATAGGCGGCAAAATCGCGACGTGTTTCCTCCGTATCCGGAAGGTGTGCCGGTGGCCTCACATATTTGTCAGAAGGGGGCGGGTCGTCAGCAGGAAACTCGCCCTCACCGATTCGGTGCGGAGGAAAGAAGCCCACATCGAGGAAGAAAGGTTTCTCCTGTTTACGGGATAAAAATTCTTCGGCCGCCGACGCGATCCCGTGCGAATCGATGTTTCTTTCATACAGAATTTCAGAATACCCGATGTCTGTGGTCTTCGCATACGGCTCTAGTGCGACATGCTGCACCCCCGAGAGCGCGGTATGATACCCCGCCTGCCCCAGAAACTGCACTAGCGTGTCGTCGTAGTCATTCAGCCGGAAGCCACGATGCGCGAGACCCAGCATTCCATTTTCATGGGCGGATTGTCCGGTCAGCAAACAGGCACGACTCGGCGAGCAAGTCGGGTTGACGCAGAATCCCTGACGAAAGGTCATGCCTTCTTCAGCGAACTTCTGTAAGTGCGGCGTGGAAACCGCATAACCATAAGGTTCAACATAGCGGCCAGCATCGTGGGCATGGATGTAAACAATATTCATAAATCGATTCAGGTTCTTACAAAATAATACGCTTCCCGACTCTGGTGCACCAATGAATCCTCATTGAACATATTCACAACAGATTTTGAAAATAAAACTTTAACCAAACTATGTGATTCGGCAGCTTACCGTTTCATGAAAATCCCAAAACTGGTATCCACCCATAATATTGCCGAACTGGTCACGCACCCTGACTCCGGCGAAACGGTCATCAGTCGTATCCCGGAATCGCTCCGGGTCAGCCTAAATGACAATGCCAAGCAACGAGCTCTCAATAGTTCTGGCTGCGAATTACGCTTTCGCCTGAATAGCCCGAGCGCGAAAATTCGGATTCGAGCCTGCGAGGTATTGGCCTCTCATCACGGAGGTGGCTTGGCTCAGGTGCTCTTCGGTGATTTCAGCCATACGTATTTTCCGGTGACCACGCACACACCCGTCGAGTATCAATTAGACGCACCTGATTACGAAATCTTGGAGCAAGCCGCTGGCGATAACGCTCGCTTCAGCCCTCGACTCGTTCGCCTGCTACTCCCCACACACGCCAGTATTTGCGAAATCGAGATTGACGGCGACATCACACCACCGGCGGAGGTTGATGTCCCCACGAAGCGTATTCTAAACTACGGCTCTTCGATCACACACGGATCCGGCGCGCTTAGTTCGCGAGAGAGCTGGGCGGGGCGATGCGCTCATATTCTCGGCTACGACCTTATTAATCTGGGCTTTGGCGGGGGATGCCATTGCGAACCTGAAATGGCGGACTACCTCTGCCAGCGTAATGATTTCGACACCGCAATTCTCGAAACCGGCATTAACATGCTGGGGTTGGAGCCCAATTTAACCAATGAACGCATTGAAGCGCTCATTCGGAAATTCAGCGCGGCCCATCCGGAAAAGCCAGTCTTTTGCCTCGGCGTTTTCCCTTGCCGTGAAGATTCCGTAAACAATTTCCATGGTCGTGCGCAAGAAATCCGCGAGCTAGTCAAGGGGGTCGTCGCCGACATCGCATCGCCTAATCTGCACTTTATTGATGGCCGCCAACTACTCACGCATGCCACTGGCATGACGAGCGACCTCACTCACCCCTCACAAGCAGGCATGAATGAGATTGGCGGAAAGCTGGCAGCCAAGATTGAACGTATTCTCAAGTAATCGAATACATTCATTACAAAGATTATTGGAAAGCAGCAGTCACTCTGATAAAAATTAACGTTCACATACCCATTATGAAAATCCGCACATATCTATTCTTATCCTTATTCTTCAGTGCTCTCTTATCGGCGCAGCACGTCGAGTCGATCGACCTCGAGCGCTATCGCGAAGGTGCCATCAAGCGATGGGATGCCGACATCAAGAAACTCGAAGCAAAAGATCAATCGGAGTCACATCCGGAAGACAGCATCCTGTTCGTCGGCAGTTCAAGCATCCGGCTTTGGGAAAACATCTCTAACGACATCGCCCCTTACCATGCCATTCAACGTGGCTACGGAGGTGCGAGCTGGTCGGACGTTGCTATTTTCGCCGATCGACTCATCACCCCGCACGAATTTCAGGCGGTCGTATTCTTTGTCGCCAACGACATACGAGGAAGCAAATATGATAAAAGCCCAGAAGAGGTCAGAGATCTATTCGCGCATGTCTGGGCGCGTGCCCGTGCGCACAACCCTGACGCGGCCATCTTCTACATCGCCGTCACTCCGACCGCGTCCAGATGGCGTGTCTGGCCGGCCACACGCGCAGCTAATGCTGCAGTGCAAGAATTTTGCGATGCGCATCCAAACACTTGGTTTATCGGCACCGAGAGCGTCTACTTGGGAGCCGATGGCCGCCCACGCGCCGAGTTGTTCCGCGATGATAAATTGCACATGAAGCAAGCAGGCTACACGCTATGGGGCGCTGCCATTAAGAGCCATCTGGATACCGTCCTTGGTGGAGCCAACACTGAGAGCCCCGTAGCTGATTCATCCAATTAGGCACACAGGAGTCACAATGAGACGCTCGGTTGCTTCTGGGCGCGGTAGTGACGGGGAGCAAGCTTGGCATGCTTCTTAAACCAATGCGAAAATGCCGTGGCATCTTTAAAGCCGAGGTTAAACGCGATCTCCTTCATTGGAGTCTGCGTCCGTTCCAGCCAATGTCGCGCTGTATGGTACCGCCGTTGATCATAATACCCACGCATCGTATGACCGTAGGATTGATGAAACAAGATATCCGCATGCCCAATGCTTAAACCGATACCGCCAGCAACTTTCTGCAGATCTAGACTCTCATCCAGCGGGTGCGCATCCAACCAGCGCTGCGCTTTAACGATACGCGCATCCTCCCGGCGAGAGACACAGGCTCTGGCTCCCAGTTCCGTCATCACCTCGAGATAGGCCAACAACCAAGTCTCAAAGAGTCGCTCGATGTGTATAAACTGCTCCAACCGCAAGGATTTCGAATACATCAAGTTGCCCGCTTCCAACTTATTTTTCTGAACGTATTTTAATAACGGCCTAACTGCCCGCTCTAGTGTTGGAAAAGAATCCGCCGACGCAGTGAGTACCCTCGGCGACTCAAAGAGCAAGTGCCCATCCGGCCACCTTAAAGCAAATTTAACCGATATAATTTGCGCATCTCCGGAAAACTCACGCTTATGGCTACGCTGTGGAGCAAAGACCCATTCCCCTGGACCAATCGTTCTATCCGCACCTTCGATATCAAGCTGGCCACGTAGAATCAACCAAGCGGAACTGTCACTATTCTGAAAGCGTCCAGAGACAAGCACGGGCGCACCCTCATAAATCCAGAGCAAATGCGTCTCCAGATCCCGCCAATTGGAATACGGTAATTCTGCCTTCATCCTAAATCGTGATATTCTTATTTGTATATTTCCAAGCCCATATACATTGAATTAGAACATGTTTTTCAAGCCAATAGACAAGCGAGTTTTGTGGATAGTTCTTCCGATGCATTGCCTAATACAAATGTGTTCAATCCCCCAACCAAAAGGTAACCCATGCCCAAATCACCCAACATGATCTATATCGTCGCCGACCAATGGCGCGGCGACTGCCTAGGGCTCTACAAGAACCACCATCCGGTGATGACCCCGCACCTCAATCAATTGGCCTGCGAGGGTGTCAACTACACACATGGATATGCCGACTGCCCGCTGTGCATGCCGCAGCGAGCGACGATGCTCACCGGAAAAACAGGCTCTCAAACCCGCTGTATTAGAAACTTCGATACAGATTCGGCTCCAGAGATCGCGCCACACCGCACATTGCCCGGACGGCTCACCAACGAAGCCGGCTACCAAACCAAAGCCATCGGCAAAATGCACTTCGCGCCGCATCGCGCGCGACACGGCTTTGAGCACATCACCTTGCACCCGGACGACTACCTCTGGTGGCTGGAAGAACAAGGACAAGGGGGCAGCTTCCGTGGCCACGGATTAGGCGGAAACGAAGTCTATCCCACGCAGTCGATCAACGATCAACGCTACTATCACACGACCTGGATGGTCGACCAAGCGATACGATTCCTCGAACAGCGCGACCCCGCGAATCCGTTTTTTCTCTACATTATCTTCGAAGCACCCCACAGCCCATTCGATCCGCCGCCCCCTTACGACCGGATGTATGACAACTTCACCATCCCCGCCCCCATCGAAAGCGATTGGTGTGAGTCGGACTTCCCGGCGACTTTCAGAGCAAAGCGCACGATGGCTAAATATGACTTCATGCAACCCGAAGCCATTGCAGAGGCCAGACGCCGCTACTACGGGCAAATGACGCACATCGACTATCAACTGGGGCGCCTCTTCGGTGCGCTACAGACGCATAAGATCTATCAGGAAACCGCCATCGCCTTCACTTCCGACCACGGCGAAAGCCTTGGCGACCACGGGGTATTTGCCAAACACAGTTTCCTCGAATCGGCCGCACGTGTGCCTTACATTCTGCGACTGCCGGCCTCGCTTCGAGAGCAGTATTCCATGGAGGACGCGACCACACCGGTTCTGACCGCCGACCTCTGCCCCACTCTTCTACAATTGGCTGGAGTCGACCCGGATTCAGGCACCGACGGTCAATCACTCCTCCGGCCGACCGGCCGCGATTACATCTACGGAGAGACCCCGGAAAGCGCCATGGTTCTCGGTAAGGGCTACAAATATATCTACTATACAAGCGGGGGCACAGAACAGCTCTTCAACATCGATCAAGACACCGACGATCAACACAACCTTGCCGGTCAAGCCGAGCATGCAGCGCTCCAGTCCGAGTTAAAAAGCAAACTGATCGCCTATTTAACCAAGAACCAGAGTCCGATGGTATCCGATGGCACACTCGTTGAAAAACTGGTCAAGTATGATGCCGAGGCACTCCGACGCGCAAACCCACATGCCTGCCGTGGTCCCATGCACGGGGGCGACGGCTACTAAACTCACACACAACTTAACTCTTAAAACTGAACACCTAGACATATTATGACAGCAGCGAACAAAGCACTCCTCACCCGCATCCCTCAAAACCCGATCCTCAGCGAAGATGACATTCCTTGGGATTGCATGTCCGTCTTCAACGCCGGCGTCTGCAAATGGGAGGGCGGCTACAAGATGCTCTTCCGCACCGACAGCGGCACTAAAGAAAACCCCAACTCGCGTCTGACCCGCATCGGCCTGGCCAGCAGCGACGACGGTTACTCATGGACCGTCGACGAAGAGCCCGTCTTCGACCAAGCTAAAATGCGTGTCTGGCTGAAGGACGAATATGCGTCCCGCTTTGGAGACGACGAATGCTTCCGCATTTACGACCCTCGAATTACAGTCATCGAGAGTGACATTTATCTCTGCTTCGCGCTCGACACGAAGCACGGTGTTCGCGGTGGACTGGCTCGCAGCCAAGACTTCCGCAACTGGACCCTCCTTCACATCTCGCTGCCGGAAAACCGCAACATGGTTCTTTTCCCCGAGCGGGTAAACGGCAACCTTGTTCGACTCGACCGCCCGTTCCCACTCTACTTACGGAGCAAAGAATCCTTCGACATCTGGATGAGCGAGTCCCCCGACGGTAAACTGTGGGGCAACCACAAACTTCTGCTTGGCGCCGAAGAAGCCGAGTGTGGTAATGCAAAGATCGGCCCCGCCGCTCCGCCGATCAAAACGGAAAAAGGCTGGCTCACGACATTTCACGCCGTCACCCACCACCCGGATCGCGATCTAGGCACGTGGGCAACCAACCGGACATGGCACAAAGAATACGTCGCCGGACTGATGTTGCTCGACTTGGAGGATCCCTCCAAAGTTATCGGCATAACGAAGCAACCCCTGCTCCAATCAGAGGCGCCCTACGAATTGGAAGGCTTCCGCGGCTCTGTCATCTTTCCCGGCGGCTTTATCCTCGAAGACGACAACTCCGTGAAAATGTATTACGGTGGCGCCGATACAGTGGTCGCACTGGCAGAAGGAAAGCTCGAAGACCTGCTGGCTTCGATCGAGCCCATAGGCTAACGTGTTAATCTCGCCACCGCCCGAATCCGCCTTCGGGACTCCCCATGGCTGTGTATCTCATGCGCCTTTCGGTAGTCTCGGGGCGACTGGCCGCACTGCTTGCGAAACCAAGTCGAGAAATGCGAGAGGGATTTAAACCCGTGCTCGAAAGCGATTTCTTTGACCGTATGTTCCATGCCCTCCAAAGCACTTTTTGCCGACAGTAACTTGCGGTCATTAAAGTAGCGAATAGGTGTGCGGCCGAAGTCGTTATGGAAAAGTCGTGAGAGCTGCCGCGTGCTGAGATTCATCTGCATCGCCAGTTCCTCTTCGTCCAAGGATTCCCGTAAAGGCCAGTTCTCCAGATAGCGCGCCACGGTCAACATCCGTGGATCCGTAGGGCTCAAGCGCGTTGGCACACGCCCTTCGGCCAACAGCGTTTCCGCATAGATACGGAGCCATGACATCAAACTGTGCTGCAGTTTAAAATACAGCCCCGGTGCCGCCGATGCCGCACGAAGATTACGACCCTGGTTAGGGAAATGCCTCTCATACGCTCGGCATAACGGCGTCGCTTTTTTCTCCAGCTGCGGGTAGTCGTCGCCAATAAGCCGGATACCGTCGCGGTGATGAAAAATCGGAATACCTGTCACCCAAGCGGCTTTGAAGCGAATGGACAGCATTTTGAAATCCTGCGAAAAGTCCTGCCAATAGTTCGTCTCCGGCAGAAAGAACCATTCACCCGGCCGGAGGCGCCACTCTTGTTTGTCCGTGCGCACGGTCGCCTCTCCCTCACGGATGAACCAAGCCACACTCTCTTGGCTCGGCACAATATTGCGCCGATAGGCGGCGCTCGGCACGCTGGAGTCATAGATCCAAATCAGGGCGCAAGTGAGACTCCCCCAATCGGTAAGCGGAATCGTCAGTTTGGTATCTGTATCACCCATGGCGCTTGTCTATTTGAATAAACTTTCAAGACAAGCTAGAGGGCTTTCAATCATTAGCCAATCAAAAGATCTGAGCCGCTAAAGACTTTAAAAGCGAGCGGCATCCAGAAGCTGCAAACGCTCCCTGGCAGCCTCGCCTTCAGGATCTCCGGGTGGCACCACCGTTTCATAGGGCAGGTTTCGACTATCGCGCAAGGTGCCATCCTCATTCAAACGCCAGTCCCCGTCAAATATGGTGCGCTTATCACGAACGCCCCCGTGTGTAATCTGGCGTGGCGCTCCCATTCGCCCTTCAATCTGTGGACGAATACTCCGCCCTCGAATCGGACGATTCGCCGGAAGCGGCACACCGGCAAGATTGCAAACCGTCGGGTAGATGTCGGTCATATCAATCAAATCATCCACGACCGTCCCCGGCTCTGCCATGGAACCCGGCCCCCAGACTAGCAGCGGCACGTGACAGCCTCCATGCACTGGATCCCATTTACCCTCGTGCACGGGACCTTTCACAGTGTGACGTGTACCCTCATGATCGAGCCCCTCCTTATTGTAGGTTCCATTATCCCCGAGAAAGAGAATATAGGTATGCTCTTTGATGCCCAGACGTTCGACCTCATCCAATATGCTGCCGACCAATTGGTCTAAATAATTGACCATTGAATATAAATCCCCCGAGCGCCCGGCCGCACGATCATCCGGCGTATCCACAATTGGAGTATGGGGCAGCATCATGTTATGAACGATCATGACCGGAGGACTATCCGGCGATGCCGCCTCCTGAAGTTTTTCGATCACATAATCCCGAATAATGTCTGGTCCAAAATCACTTGGAGTCGCTGGCAACTGCAGTCCATCCCGATTGAAAAAGGGATTCCAATAACGACCTGTCTTACGCTGATTATCACCATCCCAAATTTGCCAGACGCACCAGGATTCGAAGCCGGCGCTTTTGATATGATCGGGATGGTATGACAAGGTCGCCAACTGCCATTTACCGGTCACACAGGTGTGGTAACCTTCCGCACGAAATTGCTGCGCAAAAGTGCCAAACGCTTGGTCGAAGTCCACCTTCTCCCGGGTGCCACGGTGCACCGGTAACACCCCTGTGTAGCCGTGTTCGTCGGCATAGAGACTCGTGTGCAGCGTCATCCGCGATGGCGTACAGACCGGACTCGTATACATACGGCTAAAGCGAACCCCTTCTGCCGCCATTTGATCCAGGCGGGGCGTCTCGAAGTCAAGGCCGCCATACGCGCCGATTGTTTCGTAGCCCATGTCATCGGCCATGATGATCACGACATTGGGACGCACCTCGCCCCCCACGAGAGTGGACGAGCCAATCGCCAAAAACAAAAAAACCGCGACTACGGGAGTCGCAGCTGAAAGTGAGATAAATTTCATAGCTATATATTCTTTGCCGAATGCGAAACCAGCAAGTGCCAATATCTTAAACCAAATCGAAAAAGGTATTATACCTTTTTCAAAAAACTTTAAGCTTTTTGAGGGAGGGTCCAGCTCACGCCTTCACATAGTTACGGCGGCGCAGGCTGCCTGGACTGAGACTGTCCTATCGGGTTCGTTGTTACCTACGCGGACGAGCTCGTCCCTCCCAATCTGATCGAGTCCATAAAGATCAATGATTTATCGATTTGGTATTATTTTCGGCGACGCAGAATAATCGCGAACAGGTTAGACTGGCATAATCGAATAGACGGATGACTGTTCTTCAACTTTGGGGCGATCCACGATGTCGCAATACCACTTTTCGAAAGGTTTGGCCTTATTAAGTTTAAGTTTTGGTAGCGCAGACGCGTCTCGCGCCGCAATTTCGTTCTGAGCACATCGACCCATCGTGCGGTCCGAGACGGACCTGCGCTACCGTGCCAAACCTTATCCAAACTGGTATAAGATTAAAACTACACTCACTAGTTTAGCAAAACACGCTTTCCTGTCGGCAATAACCCTACACAAAAAAACGACCTGGCTGCGAAGCCAGGTCGTTTAACCCTATATAACCCTAAAAGTGTATGTCGGCTATCTGCGGCGAACCATAACGTAGGCTAAGCCAAACAAGCCGGCGATCATGGCGTATGTGCCGGGTTCCGGAATGACCGATGAACGAACACCGTCGATTGCATTGGCATCCAACACGCCGCTATACACGCGGACATCACTGAAATATGCGGAAGGTGTGCGATCTGCCCCGGATGCAGGCGTAGAGCCGATTCGCAAAAGTGAGCTAGTATCCAAAGAACCGGTCTCAGAAGAGGCATTCAAGAAAGACGCCGCTACCGACTCCGTCCCAGAATAATACTTCACCTGGTCGGAGCCAAGAGTGCCATCATAAGAGACGGCAATGAAGGTCCAACTGTTGTTTGCAGAGAACGAATTTGAAGTCGCAGGTGAATTCGTCGTATTCACGTTGTAGGAAAGCTGAAAGGAACTTGCAGTATCATCAGCGGTCGTTCGAATATCGAATCCATCCAATGAACTAGCTTGGAGCGTCGATACAAAACGATCATTCTCAGCAGGGTTGGCTTGCAAGTTGACCCAAAAAGTAAAGGTCATCTGATCCAAGCCGTCAAAATTAGTGCCGACATTCGCTTCCAAATAGCGACTACCGGTTCCAGTCAGATCAAGAGCTTGGCTGAAGTTACCCGGCGCATTGCTGATATAAGTGGCACCACCATTCAAGGTACCATTTGCGCCGATGGAACCGCTGTCATTCGTCGTTCCATCCAAGGTGTAGCGAGAGAGTAAAGTCTGTGAACTGAGTGAACTGGAAAGTAACACGCAGGCACCCAAAATTGTTAATCGGGGTAATTTAGAGCAGGTATTTTTGATCATGGCTGTAAGGATATAGATATTATAATTAAGATGCATCGGCACACTCGAAATCGTATTCAATTCCAAGGCACGTGCGGTGTAACAACTCCACTAGACTGCGCCCTCAGTCATTTAAGAACAAGGCAGAACAGTTTCTCAATTTGTATAAAAAGTTTCATATTACGGACATTTGTTCGACATCCCGACAAGATCACTCTTGTGCTCTAACATCTAATTCCCCATCAATATGGATACTGGCAACTGAGTATCTAGGCGACGCCCACACATAAAATTTTATACATAGACAGAACACCAACAATGAGCGATTCAACCCAACAAGCCCACTACTTCAGACCTGAATGGATTCAACCTTCAGATGAAAACTTAAAGACGGATGTCGTCATCTACGGCGGCACCGCCGCGGGCGTGATTGCCGCCAAGGCACTGGCCGAGCGCGGACGCAGTGTACTCATTCTCAATCCGGCAATTGTCTTGGGCGGCATGACTACCAGCGGTCTCGGTTGGACGGATTTCGGGAAGAAGGGAGTCATCGGCGGGATGTCACGACAGTTTTATGATGACTTGGGCGCCTATTATGGTTTCGAAGGAACCGCATGGACTTTCGAACCCAAAGCCGCACAAACAGTCATCGATCAATATGCCGCACATCCTCTCATCGAAGTGCGCCACAAACAGTTTCTGGCGAAGGCAACCATCGAGGACGGCCGCATCCAATCCATCACGATGCTGGGCGGCCTCGTCGCAACAGGGGCTTACTTCATGGACTGCACTTACGAGGGCGACTTATTCGCGAAGGCCGGAGTCAGCTATGCTGTCGGGCGCGAAGCCAACAGCACTTACGGTGAAACGATCAACGGCGTGCAGGTGCGTCCGAAGCACCAGTTCAGTCATCCGGTCGACCCCTATGTAATCGAGGGCGATCCCAGTAGCGGCGTCTTGCCTTGGGTCAACGAATCCGAACCCGATCCGGAAGGCTCGGGCGACCACAAGATCCAGGCCTACAATTTCCGCGTCTGCATGACCGACGACCCCGAATTGAAAGTCGACTGGGTCAAGCCGGAGAGCTTTCGCGAAATCGACCACGAACTCGCCCGCCGTTGGTTCAATACGGACACGGACGGCTACAATGCACACCTACCGAACCAGAAGAACGACGACCTCCCTGATCCAGATTCGATTCTACGTAAGTTCGACGTCATGGATGCCCGTACGCCAAGCGGCTACCTAAAGACCGACACCAACAACCATGGCCCGGTCTCCACCGACTTTATCGGTGCCAACTACGCATGGCCGGAAGCGACGTATGCGCAGCGCGAAACCATGTTTCAAGAACACGTGGATTATATCATGGGGCATTTCTGGTTCATGGCCAACGACCCATCGATCCCCGAGCTTTACCGGAAGGGCTACGCCCGCTTTGGCCTACCTAAAGATGAGTTTCCCGAAACCGGGCATTGGCCGCACCAACTCTACGTCAGAGAAGCGCGACGCATGGTGAGTGACTACGTCCTCAGCGAAAAAGACACTCAACACGTCCGACAACCGGAAGACCCGGTTGCCATGGGTTCGTATGCGATGGACAGTCACAATTGCCAACGCTTCGTCAAAGATGGGCGGGTCTACAACGAAGGCGATGTGCAACTGAAACCGAAGGCACCTTACGGCATCAGCTATCGCTCGATCATTCCCCGCAGTGGTGAGTGTGAGAATCTCTTCGTGCCCGTTTGCCTCTCGGCCTCCCATATCGCGTTTGGCTCGATTCGTATGGAGCCGGTCTTCATGGCGCTGGGCGAAAGTGCCGCCATCGCGGCAGACATGCTGATGGATGATTCAAAGCCCGCGCAGGCAATTGACTATCCGGCGTTGGCAGAACGACTTCAAACCGTAGGCCAAATCCTCCGATACGAAGAACCAGTGGATTCCGACCTAGCGGTTGGCGCAAAGTAATGCACGAGAAGACCACACTCCCCGAAGGATCGACGGCTGAGATGTATTCGTCGACCGCAAGCTACAAGTGTTTACAATCGGCACGCGAACAAACGATCGTCTTGTATGGCTGCAGCCTGACCGAGCACGGCGCATGGGCGAAGGCTTTAAAAGAATGGTTTCAAAGCACCTACCCGCAACTCACCCAAACCCTCAACACCGCCGGCTCCGGACAAAACTCAACGTGGGCGCTGGAGCACTTACAATCACGAGTATTGGACCACGATCCTGATCTGGTCTTTCTCGAATTCGCCTATAATGACGCGCACGTAAAATTTGAGCTCACCCCGGAGCAAGCAGAGCGCAATCTAGAAACGATCCTCGATCGCTTGAAAGAGCAGAACCCTGAGATGACCATCGTATTGCAAACGATGAACGTCGGTTGGGATGCACCCAACGGAAACCGCAGTGCATCCGTTCGTCCCAAGCTGAGCGATTACTACGCGGTTTATCAGCGAGTCGCACGCAACCACGACCTTCACTTGATCAATCACTGTAGCACATGGGCAGCACGCAAAGCAGAGAATCCATCTGCATTCCAAGCGAGTGTTCCCGACGGCAGCCACCCCAGCCCAGAAGCCAGCCTCGAAATTACTTGGCCCACGATCCGGCACTGGCTCGAAGCGTAGCAATTCGATCCGCGCCGACTTTACCAATCCTTCAAGGCTGCAACCGTGGGCATCCGCTTCACGACTTCACCAGGAAGGAGCATCACCGTAAAATCTGCTGCCACATTGGCTGCGAGTTTCGCGGTAAAACCGATCATCTTGGCTCCAGAGTTGGGCGCGTCGTCATCGTTCGGCGGTTTCTCGATCTCGTAGAGTTCAAGCACCGCGGGAGACAAAAGGGGGCAGTCCCCTTGCCCCTGCTATCCCCTTTTCACCCTCTTGATTCGGCGTAACGCTTAATCATCGCTGAAATCGCTCTCAGCGACTTGATCACACCCTTTCGATTCCATCAGGCAAGGTGCACTCGATCACTGGCTTGCCCGCGCTTGCTTGCGCGACTTCTATTTCAATCGCTCCATGCGCGGTGGGCACCTTCGCCCTCGCCCACTCCAGACCTCCTAATTGCGGCTGAATGATTGCCTGCCGAAAGCCCGGTGCCGCAGGGCGCACGCCCATCAAACGACGGATTATAATATTACTAGGAGCCGCGCCCCATGCGTGATTCCAATCGAGGTTCGGCTTATACCGAGCATCCCAGGCTTCGAGTGTCATGGTGCTACCGACGCAGTGAATCATATGCCACCAAGAGCGGTCGCTATTCGATGTCATTAGACTTAGAGCGTGATCGGAGGCGCCGCATTTGTATAGCGCGTCTAGCAGATGTTGCGCACCATACACGCTACAGGCCATCGCTCGACTTTTCACGAAATCGAGCACGCTAGCCTGATGTATAGCCGGAACAATGCCGGCTAACAATGGATAAAAATTGGCATGCATCGATGCATGCTCGGTCGCATTGCCGTCCACATAGATCCCACGCTTGGTATCGAACAGCTGCTGGTTGATACTCGCCGCCACCTGCCGCGCGCGCGACTCGAAAAACTGTTGATCCTGCACCTCTCCTAAGTGCCCGGCGATCCGCGCCATCAATACCAGACTGCGATGATGCAAGGCATTGATGGCCGTGTTCACGGGAGAGAAGACATAAGCATCCGCCTCGCCCATCAATCCATCTTGCGCAAAATCATGCCGCGGCCAATCAACCATGTCCTGGAGACCTTCGTTAAAAAACCCATCCAAGCCCAGTTGCTCCATCAGGGCGTCTTTGGCGGGACTATTGGCAGCGCTGATTAAGCCGTCGCTGCCTGCCAAGGCGTGCAAAGTCTTCAGCTTGAGCATGGAATAGTGCGCCCGCATGCGGCCCTCATCGCCGCTGTATAGAAAGTCATACCAGGTAATCAAGGGCATGTGCAGGTGCCAATCCGACGGCCACGTCGGGTGCTCGATTAAATAATCGATCGTCTGCTGCGCCATCCCGTAGCTGGCATCTAGACAATAATGCGATAGTTGGTTGATATAGGCGTCCCCCTCATAAGGTATGCGCTCACGGTCGCCGTCGACATAAAGCCCGCAAAAAGTCGTCGCCTTAATCGTATGCCGGCACAGCTCCCATACTTCATTGAGCGCGGGGTCCGAACACTCAAACGCGGCCGCGGTATCATCGAAGGGCGCATGCACAAAGCGTTGCCGAACATCCACTAGTTCAATGCCCTCAACCAGCGCTTCAATTTCGCAATAACGGAAGGGCATAACTTCACCGATCTCGGGAGGCATCTTAATCGCACGCGCGCCCGTATTTCTTGCATCAGCCGGAATGACCAATCGATAACGATGCCTGCCAGCCTTCAGCTTGAGTGGAATCTCCCGATAGCGTACCGTACCACCAGGCGCCCGATCCAAGCGCCCATCGGCGGCGAGTTTTTCCCCGAGATGAAGCCGCAACACATGTCCGGCGCAGGCGCAAGTGAGCTCAAGTTCCACTGTGCCAAATACCGCACGTCCAAAATCAATAAAGCGCAACGAAGTGCCCACTTGACGTTGATGGGCAGGAGCGATGGGGGTATCGACAAGTTGCATACAAGAACAAAGTTTAAGTTTAGCTTAACGACAACTCCAAGGATCCTGCCATTCACTACGGCAAGAACGATTGACTTCCTGATAGTGACTGAGTCCGTCTCGCTCCAAGTACGCCTGCCCATCTAGAAACTCGTCGCCAAGTTCTGCGAGCCGATGCTGCAAGCGAGATTCCAGCGTCCTTTGAACATCCACGTGTTCTGTGGAACCAACCAGATTGCACATCTGATACGGGTCTGTCTCGTTATCAAACAGCAGCCACGGGCCATCCGTATTTCGTACATAGGTGTAGCGCTGCGTTCGTAGCCCCCTATAAGCTTTGAATCCATGTTCCAGCACATTGGCGAAGGCCGCCGGTAGATTGAGCAGCGCCGCTTCATCACCCGACAATGCTTGCTCGCCACGCAGGACCGCCGAATAGTCCTGCCCTTGAACCGCAGCTGGGATCGCAAGCCCACAAAGCCCCAACAGCGTGGGCATGATGTCGGGCGCATCCATAGGCAAGGGCAACGCCCCACGCGGCAAGCCTGCCGGCCAACGCAGCAAAAAAGGAACACGAATCGATTCATCCCACGGCACGCTTTTACGGTTGATGCCCTGACTACCAAACATATCGCCATGGTCCGAGGTGAACACGACTATGGTATTCTCGCGCTGTCCGGAGGCGTCAATTGCATCGAGCACCGTGGCCAGGCAATCATCCAGTGCCGCGATATGCGCGTAATTGCCCCGCAGCTCTTCCCTCGCCTCTGCATGCTTGTCGGCAGGCACGTTGGGGCGCAACTCGATGTCAACATGAGCAAAGCGATCCTGGTATACTTGCGGTGCCGTGTGTAGAGGAAAGTGAGGAGGCCCCCAGGAAAGCATCATCATGTAAGGCGTCTCCGCCCCAGCATGATCCCGTATATATTGCGCAGCGTCTTGGCTTTGCGCACGCGCATCGTAGTCGCCCCACGGCTGCAGCCTGTCGTCATCGTTGAAGTAATAATGCGAATCGTTGTAGTCGTGCGTGCATTCGAAAGCCTTCCAGTAGTCAAAGCCAAGCTGATAGTCACGTGGGACATAGGCCTGTCGGCGTCCATACGCGCCGTCGGGGCTGCCATAGAGATGCCACTTGCCGATATAGGCAGTGTCATACCCGCCTCGCTTAAAGGTCCGCGCAATCGAATCGCACTTCGGGTTCAATTCTACGTCGTTGATGTATACACCATGAGTCAGCGGATACTGCCCCGTCATTAGACTTCCACGATACGGGCAACATACCGGACAGCCGGACACCGCATGCGTCAGGTTGAGGCTCTCAGCCGCCAAACGATCCATTGTCGGCGTATGGGCATCCCGGTTCCCAGCATAACCGACGTCCTGCATGCGCATCTCATCGGCAAAAATATAGACTACATTCGGAGGCGTCCTCATGATTCTCTTCGTAGGTTTAAATGAGTGCAGATTAGTGGCAAATACTAATCATAGTGACCAATCCTTCAACGCTGCAACCGTGGGCATCCGCTTCACGACTTCACCAGGAAGGAGCGTCACCGTAAAATCTGCTGCCACATTGGCTGCGAGTTTCGCGGTAAAACCGATCATCTTGGCTCCAGGGTTGGGCGCGTCGTAATCGTTCGGAGGTTTCTCGATTTCGTAGAGTTCCAGCACCGCACCTTCGGGACTGTCGATAAGTAAGTTCAGTTGCTGACCGTCTTGACGTAGTGTCGCCTGACGCTCATTATCGATGGTCACGTCGGCATACGTCACCATGCCCCAGCGCACACTGGTTGCTTGATCCAGCGCCTGCAACTCGTCGCGGATCACCACGTAGCCGTCCGAGTGTAGCCCCGCCCCCCGCGTGGCATGGGCTAGTTGGCCCGCATACACTTCGCTCAGATCGACGATCGTATGGGGCATCGCTCCGCTCGACTCGTGATGTGTGATGGGAGCAAAGCCGTCATAATTTTGCAACTGCCCGTCAACTGTCAGGACATTGTGGCTGTAATTATTGGCACGAAACACAGTCCAACGCTGGATCTTATTAAACGGACGGATCCCTTTACTTTCCAATTCGTGGTAGTCCTGCCGCTCCAAATCACAAGCCCAGCGCACACCATTCGCCTCCATGATAAAGCCACCGATATCCATGTGCGCGTGATTCTGAGAAGGCGTACCTCCCTTGATTCCCAGAAAAATAGCTTCAGAATCCGTCCAACTGCTTCGATGGAAGGCGACCGGCGTTCGCCCCTCCCCCTTCCATGACAGTTGGTTCGGAGCCGTCACGTCGCCCATTGGCGCGCTCCAGATTAGCAACATCGGCAATATACGATCCTTGGAGAATGGGTTCTCGCCAGACTCGAACGAATCTCGAAGGAGAGTCATTTCACGCCAGAGTAAACCTGGGTTCTTAGCGCGAGCGGCGAACCAGAAAACTGAGGCCGACGGCTTCGGCTCTAGAGCGGCATCGGAGTAATTATAAAACAAACCGCTGGGGCCGGCGACTTGTAAGAAATAATCCGCAGTCTCCAAAAAACCGTCCGCCTGAGATAATCCGAAATCGCTGCCTAGCACCGTCCGCAACGATTCGATCAACAGCAAATTAAAGCTCGTCCCATAGCCCCAGTAGGTCGGCCCCTCCGGGTAGTTTCCATCGGGCGCATAGGCCGCCATACTAAAACCTATATTGTCCAGCGCCCGTTGAATCGTCTGCGCGGCCAGGTCGGGGGCATCTTCATAAATCGCCAAGGAACCGATCACCATGCCCGCGTGACACACCTGATTCCAATTGTGATGCACATCGACCCACCAAGGCTTGCCCTCATAGGAAGGCTCGATGCCCTTCTCAATGATGGCTGTCCGGATGATTGCACGAGACTCCGCCCCCAACGAATCATAAAACCAATCGTAGCCGATGCCAACAGCAGCCGTCATCTCGGCCACATCGAGAAAGTGGCCGGGGTTCCAATCACTGAAAGCCGCCACCGCGAGCAAATCCGCTTCGGCGCGTTCCGCATATCGAACTTCACCGGTTAAGCGATAGGCAATCCCCCAGTTCAACATACGCAACAGTGCCAGTCGTGACACGTCCAGCAAGCGACGCCCAATTTGCTTACGCTCCAAGAGCGGCTCATTCAGCATCTGATCCGCATTCTCCAGCATGACCGTGTAGACCTGACGCAAGAATGCATCGCCTTCAATTTTCGCTTTGAGCGCCTCTTCTTCACCGGCAGGCAAGAAGAGACGGGGGTGGCTTCGAGGGGCATTCCCTAAAAGTTCTTCCAAGTTTTCCCCGGAAACGAGATGTATCATATGACTCACATTAACGGCGCTCTGGAAGTTGCTCAGGATCAGCAAATTCTCCATCCATTTCATACGGCAAGCGATGGACGCTGGTTCCATCTAAGTTAGAGAAGTAGAGGTAGGACGGAGATATTTCTGTCGCATGCCCATCCGCCCAGAAGGCCGAGAAATCAGGATGTGCATTCAAAGGCCGGCGAGCGTAGCTGTGGTTATACCGGCTGTTCGCAGTCAAGACACGTTCCCGACTCCAGGTTTTCCCAGAGTCGTGGCTCACCCAAGTCTCCATTTCCCCGCCAGTCCCCCACGGCTGCGGTGCTCTGCCGGTTGGCCCGATGATACGCCAACTGTCGCCTTCGACATAGAGGCTTCCCATATCATAATTATGATCGGATCGGGTGACGACGCGCTTCACCCACTGTGTCCCCTCCCAATGCAACACCACCCATTCCCGAGGATCACCTTCGGGGCCAGGCTCGCCGGATCGAGTCAGAATAAACAGCAAAATGGGGTTCCCCTGTGCATCGAAGTTAAGGTCGCATGAATACATGTAGACCTCTTCTTCCAGAAGTGGCAAGACGAGCGCCGTGTTCTCCGGTTCCCGTAATGGCAAATCCAATACAGTTCCATCCGCCGTCGTCCACGTCCGCCCTTCGTCGGTCGTCTGCGCATAATAAACATTTGTTCTCCGGTCGACCTGGCTTTCCGGATGGTAATTAAAGAACGTCGCGAATTTGGTTTCCCCGCTCGCTCCCTGCCAACGACCACTGGTTTGATAATGACCGCCAAACTCAGCCAGCGCAAAGTCCTCGCTCCAAGTCAGCCCATCCTCACTGTGCTTCCAAAACAGATGCCTAGCAGGGCCATATTTCGTCCCCGGAAAATACTTAGTGAACAGCATGAACATTCCATGATCCCCTGACCCAGTCCAGATCTGGGGATAGGTGAACTCCTGCTCGGCGACCTTTTCAAATTCCGACAGATTGTATGGGCGAGTCGTTCGAAAGATCAACCCCGGACGTCGGCGACCACGACCGCTCTTCAACACCCAGACGAAACCATCTCCGTCGACATGCAGCGATGCGTTATCATGCGGATCATCCACTGAAGGATCCATGTAAAGTGCCACCGGGCGAGGCACCTGCCCCGTGGCGTGATCATAATAAGACACAAATATGATCAATACTCGGCGATCCGCAGACGGAGTCCCTCCATAGACAAAAAATGTCTTATTAACTTCAGGGACATACTGAGCGACGGGCAAGTGATTAGCCGTATAGGTGCCCAGACCACCGGAATACTTATCGCCGAATTCAAACTTCGACCCCAACTCGAACCAAATTCCCCGATAACCGTCATGCACAACCGCGTCGGCTACATTTCTTCGTTCTAATGAAGCGGTATCGCAATGTGTGTCCCCACCAACGATAGTCGTCGATTGCTGCATCGCCTCGGCAGCGGCTGAATCAAAAACGAAAGAAGCTTGGGCTTGGTCTGTGTACTGCGCCATAAGAACAATTTAAAATGAAAACTCTATCAAATAAGAGTAGAGTGAATAGTCATCTACCCATAAAAGCATTCATGACTGCGAAGCCAGTTTCTAGCCCTTGACGACGTTTTCCGTCTCTTGATCAAAGAGTGCAGCGCGTTCCTGATTGAACTTCAGGTGGACGGCTTGTCCGATATCGAAGGCGTGGTTGGCCTCGACCTTCGCGATGAAGGATTGGCCGCTGAGGGTGTTCAGGTAGAGGAAGGTCTCCGCGCCCATGGGTTCGGAAACGTCGATGATCGCGTCGATGCTGGTGTCACTTTTCGTGTCGGACACTTCGATATGCTCGGGGCGCACGCCGAAGACGGCGGGCTGGTCGCCTTGTGTCTTCGCGGCGGAAGCCATGTGGCCTTTGAGCTTGAGGGTGAAGGCTTCGCCCTGATCCGTGGGCTCTTCGGCGAAGTAATACGAGCCCCCGTCTTCGATACAGGCGCCGGGA
>PPCM01000800.1_pt1 | contig 19827 bp, 11 predicted proteins | sample 1555541 | NCBI WGS metagenome assembly PPCM01 (sample SAMN05284479, study PRJNA326546) | Marine sediment metagenome, whole genome shotgun sequencing project. | isolation source: marine sediment | place: Germany: Wadden Sea | collected 2012-09-05 | reverse complement strand
GTGCGGCACTCACGGGGGTGCTCATCACCGACGGTGATGTCCTCCTTGTGGACAAGAACGTTGTTGGTGAGGTCCCAGATGCGGATACCCTTGGAGGTACCAGCGACGAGCCAGAAGTGAACGGGAGCGAAGGTGAGGGAGAAGATCTCTTCCTCGGCCTCGAGGTCGGTCTCGACCTTGGAGCCGTCCTTGAGGTTCCAGAGCATCACCTTGCCGTCCTTGGCACCGGCAGCGCACAGGGAGCCGTCGGGGGCGACGTCGATGCAGTTGACGGGGGCCTTGTGGTCGGTGAAGGTGTAGAGAGCCTTGTCGTCCTCGGTGTTGTGGACGCGAACGAGGCCGTCGGCACCGCCAGAGATGATGATGGGGGTGGCCTTGGCGGCGTCGCCCTCACCGATAGTGAGGGTGGACATGCGCACGGCGTTGACCCAGCCATCGTGGCAGTCGGGGCCAGAGATGGTCTCCTTGCACTCGCCAAGGATGTTCCAGACACGGACGCTGCGGTCCTGGGAGCCAGTGACCAGCATGCGGTTGTCCTGGGAGAAGGCAACGGAAAGCACGCGCTTGGTGTGAGACACGAAGCGGTTCGTGGTCTTGCCAGACTCAATCTCCCAAAGACGGGCAGTGTTGTCCCAGCTGCCGGAGAAGACGAACTTGCCATCGCCAGACATGGCGACATCGCTGACAAAGTTCTCGTGACCGTTCATGCGGCGCTTGGGGGCACCAACAGTCCCGGCAACATCGTCGGACTTCTCAAGATCCCAAACCATGATAGACTTATCCCGGGAGCCGGAAACAATCTGGTTGGGGGTCTCAGTGCAGCACGAAATGCTCGTCACCCAGTCGGAGTGACCCTTAAGAGCACCAATATTGCGAAGAACAGACATCACGCTTCGAACTTGACAATTATTGACAGTCTTTCCAAAATAAATCGACTTTTACGACACCCGATACATAAGACCATCAACAGACGCCGTTACGGCCGTGCGATATGCTGGCCAAGCCAGGAGGAGAGCCAACCTAACGTGTACAACACCACTTCTGCATTTAATCAACCGATGGGCTGTATGAACTGCATGGATCGCCGTCTATCTCGTCAGACCCACAACATCGAGGTCAAGAACAACCTGATCGTGAGAAGGGGCCAGTCTGTGACACCGGATTGCCCAGTCACATGATTAGTGGGAAGGGCCTGGCCAGAGCTGAGTTGATAGCCACGGCGAAAACGGCCTCCGCCTGGGGTTACCACGTTTATTGCGAGTGTGAACACGCCGAATCGGATCTCTCTGATGCAGGGGAACAACCCCGGATTGGGAGCTTGGGTTGCCAATGACGGGCTACTGCTTGCACAGTCGGCGATGGCGCTTGTGATCCAGCGACTCAATATTTATTCGGTGTTCCGGCAAATGGCCACGTGATTTGGTCACCCTGGGCATGCCTACTCCGTGGTGTTCATCTGCATGTCGTAACTTAGCGAGCTATTAACCATGTGGCCTTCAGACGAGAAATACGCGCTTCACATGGCACAACAGAACATCATGCTGGACTTTCTTTGGCATTGTTGACCGCCTCCTGCCCCAGCTGAAGCAGAATTCCCGTCATTCACCTTCAAATCATCAAGCGTATGGCACACATTGCGCTGCTGAGGGGCAGATTTCTTCGCATCTTCCTTTCCTGCCTTTACCGTTTTCCGCACAACCATTCCATTGACAATAGTGATCTTTTCTTTTGGCGGCATCAATTGTTCGAGATGACAGAACAGAATTCTTAATTTGCATGGTTCGCTGGTTACAGTACTTTTCAAGTGGAGGCCATCCCCTGTCTTGGGCAGAGGTTGGTGCTGTCCACGGGTCATACTGACCCTCCGGGTAGCAGACAGGGTGGATGCTATATAGTTGACGCGAATTATCCTTGTTTGCGTGTTCAAGCTGAAACTGATTAGCAATGTGCAACAGATACATTGACATTGGAGCAAACCTGACAGATGATATGTTCGAAGGCAAGTACTTTGGCAAGCCTCGCCATGATCCGGATTTGGATAATGTTTTAGATCGTTCTGAGGAACACCATGTTCCCAAGCTGATGGTAACGATCGGCTCCTCACACGACATCACCAAGACGCTGGCCATCTGCAGCAAGCGTCCTTCGATGCTCTACCCAACGCTGGGCATTCATCCCACCCGGTGCACTGAGTTCGAGAAGAACCCCAAGCTGCTGGACCTGCTTAGAAAGCGGCTAAACGACGGAAATGTCAAGTATGCCGCATACGGCGAGTTTGGGCTTGACTACGACCGCACCAAGTTTTGCCCCATCACAGTCCAGAAGAAGTGGTTCCGTGCCCAACTCGAGCTCGCCGTAGAGAGCCGCCTTCCGCTGTTCCTCCACTGCAGGGCCGCTGCAGACGACTTCATCGACATTCTCGAGCCCTTCCTTCCCAGGCTAGCGGGCGGCGTCGTGCATTCGTTCACGGGGTCTGTTGACGAAGTCCGTCGTATGCTGGACCTTGGGCTGTATATTGGGATCAACGGATGCTCCCTCAAAACTGAAGAGAATCTCGAAGCCATGAAGGTTGTGCCCCTTGATCGGTTGATGTTGGAGACTGACTGTCCTTACTGCGGAGTGAAGGCCACACATGCTGGCCACAAACACATCAAAACGGTGTGGCAAACCAAGCCTAACCACAAATATGACCCCACGCTGCTCGTTAAAGGCCGGTGTGAGCCGTGTCAGATCATCCAGGTGGCTGAAGTCGTCGCTGCTGTCAGGGGCATTACCGTCGAAGAGGTGGCCCGCGCGGCATGGGCCAATACGGCTGAGGTGTTCACCGTGCTCGAGGCGGGTGAGTTCCAATGAGTGGGGGGGTGCGTGTGTTGCCATGTTCCATGATAAATGTTAACCGTACCTTAACGACGACGCCGCCATTCAGCAAAGGGTGTCCCGGTGTTTATACAATCGTCTTCTATGCCTCCTCGGCCTCCCCCTTTTCAAAGATCTGCCGGCCCGTCAGCCCCGTGTGCTCGGGCTCAATAGCCGTGTTGATATTGTTTTCCACGATAAACGCGGCCCACCAAGTCTTGAAGTTCTCCTCAGTGACGGGCTCGCCGCCCATTATTCCGTGCTCATCGTCATCCGCTGCGTTCTCATCGCGAAGCACCTTCTCGGCAGCCTCGGCAATTTCCTCCTCGGCCTCGCCGGCGGCAGCGTCACGCTCAGCCATCATCATCTCGTCGTACGCAGAGGCGCTGTTGAGCCCCGCGATGCTCCCGATGGTGTCCGTCACCTCTTGCATGACGTCAAACACGTACGGCGTGCCCATGCCGGAGAACTCGCCTGCGCGAGTGGCAATGAGCTCCTTGAGCTGAGTTACAACGTCAGGGGGCACACCCTTGTGGCCCTCGACTGTGAAAATGGCATCACCCTCGGCGGGATACGCCGGCTCATAGACTATGCGTACCTTGATGAAGCAAGCCTCCGATTCGGGAGGCGATATGTGTAGCATAAACTCAGTCGGGGATATTGTGTCCATCTTCTCAAAGATATGGCTAAGTGCCTCCATTTCCATTGCCTGCTCCTCCGCACAGAATTCCAAATCCATTGGTTACTGAGCTTTGAGGGTTTCTCTTTTCCAATCCTTTTGTTTTTTTCAATAGCGATACAGATTTGGGTATACGACTTGTTGCATACTTATTAACTCGTTCAGATGGCTAATACTCTCGTGAATAATTGGTCGATTTACAGAATTCAAGGAAACGACAGTTCCCAAGCCATGCGGCCAATTTCAATCTTTTGCATCGCATGGGGCATTTTCTGTGCCGCATTGTGGTATGCGTCGCCGTATTCTCATAAGATCTACCACCTAGAGGATGACATTGCCCTCAAAACCGTCAGTGTCAGTGTCCCCATCTGCAAATCAGAGTCAATGCCGACCTTCTCTTATCCATCGGGTGCGTTCTTTCCCATCACTGGAGCTCCAGGTGTCCAAGCCAATCTGATCCTCCATTCTGGGCCAACTGTCACCGAATGTGTCCCGATCCCTCTCCCCGGGGGCCTACCACGCTCTGCAGCGGACATGCAGACGATAGCTGCCGCGAGTCGTGCCTTTATCTCGTCCGTTACCATCAGCCACCAGCCAACACGCCTCCATCTTATCATCATTGGCGACGCACCTTCGGACTTCCTTGCTGAAGTAGAGTCTGTGTCGCCTGTCCCCGTCTTGGCGATGACCCGGGCCCTCCCTGAGGGTATTCGTGTGGTCAAGGACCGTGCCATCAACCCTGCGGTGCTTCCAGCAGTGCCTCCTTCAGTTGGGTTAATGGATCGCCAGCATTCGGTGGTGTTTTTCTCGGGGGCGACTTCAGGCAAGTCTGTAATCCACGCTGAACACGCTACGTTGGTCAACACCAACGTGATTCGCAGCACGGCGGCCCTCGCCCGCCTGATTGTGTATGACACTCCAACCCCCACCCACCCCATTTTCGGCGGCGCCCTCGGGGCTGCGGACGCCCTTCTCACGCGCCTGACGACCCTACCGCTCGGCCAGGCTGATACCCCTGCCACCCGGCACGCCTGCCTCGCATCTGCCATTGATGGTTTGACCCAACCCATCGTGGTCGATGAAGCCCTTGGTGTTTTGAGTGCTGTGGACCAGGCTGTTCGGGATTGCGTCAGTGAGTGGACGTTGAACCCGAACCCGCCGTATGTCCATCATTTGGCCATGATCGGTGTGCTCTGTCTTCCGCCTTCAATCAATGTGCTCGTCCACATCATCAAATCCTCAAAGAAAAAACACACCAGCTTTTTCGCAAGATGGCGCCAAAGCAAGTCGACAAAGACCAATGAGGAGGATACCGATAAGTCTCCCTCAGACAGCAAGGAGGACGAGGACATGGAGTACGTCGTGGGCCGGATGCTGCACCACGCCACGCGGATGCAGGGCGCCAACATGTGAGGGAGATTTGGAAGCAGCTACTATGGCGTTTTGGGATGATTGGAGAGCGCGTATTGATGTGTCTGCGCCGGATGGAATTGTCTTGGGTGACCTTGGTGCGATAAACTATAAACCATCCGATAAAACTGGCGTGTGGGGGGCTAAATACAATGTGCAGGTCTGACAGTGGTCTGCCTTCTATCCTACCCCCCGGGGTGAGCGAACGCGATGGTAGGAGTGGGGGGGGCTCAGTTGATTAACGGTTACCTTGCCCTGTGTACGTCAGTAACTGGACAGACACAAGAGCTCCACTGCCGGTGATGGGTACCGGTGTGACATGGCCGAATCAGTGTTAGTCTTACCTTACCTACCTTCAGCTTGAGTGTGATGTTCTATTGCAACTCATGATCGGCCCACCCGGTAAGGTACCCTTACGTGAGAATATTGCGCAAATCCTATTTGCCTCACAACCTTTCTGCCACCTTGCCCATACCTCGTGTGTCCAGTCATCACTCGCTGCCCCAGCGGTATGGTCATTCCAACCATTTCCGTTGCTCGATCCATTCAGAAGATTTCGAAGGGTTACCCTACCCTACCCTACCGGTCGTTGGGCAACGGACAAGATAGCAGGCACAGTAAGGTACAACACAACCCAGACATCTGGTGGTGATGGTACGCACATCGTCTCTTCTCGTCATCGAATCTTCACCCAAGGCGAGACCCCCGAAGACAAAACGTGTAAGCGGCCATTTGCAGACAGCGGGTGTCGAGTTATTCAGACAGTTCTGCCATCGCTAAGCACTGGGCTGTTTCACGGGCTATCCGCGGGAGGTGGAAGCAGAAGGCCACCCTGGCGATCAGGTGGACCGGCTGAGTGTCATCTGGACATTGATAATTAATAATGATTATAGTTTCCAGAACGCCGCCCACATCTCACTGCAGTTTATATTGCACGCCGCAGTGTCTGCCGTAACCCGTGTTGCCGCCTCACCCAACGACCGTGGACCCCGTCATGGCGAGCAGCTTCATCTCCAGCCTGGCGTATGGGGTCTCCTTCATCTGACCGACTTCCTTCATAACTCTCTGGGTGGGGGCCAACGGACAGTCGAACGATGCGACCGGAAGGGGCGGGTTGGTGCTGTGAGCGATCGAGTTGAGACATCTGGCGACGTGCAGGTCGGTCACCGCTTCCCACTTCATGACGCTCACGGCCCGACTACCCGAGCCGACTGCCTTGTGGTAGTTCCAGCCGCGCCCGTACCATGCACCGCCTGCACGCACCCAAAGGATTTTGTGATGTTGGACAATGGCCGTGATTGGCGCCGGCAGCTGCAAGAGGAGCAGGGTGCCGACCTTGACAATGTGTGTCTTGGCTTTCGTGAGCTGGTTGAAGTCGTCAAGGCCGACCCCGAGCAGATGGCCATCGCTGACCATGACTGTCGTCTTCGCCAAGGTCAGCACGTTGGACACGGCGAAAGGGAGCGGTCTGAGACACGGGATCACGGCAAACCGCGCCGCCTGCGCGATCTGACATGACGCGTTGCTACCACAGACGTAACACGTCGGCCGGGGTGTCGGATCAATGGGCGGGACGTCTTCCGTGTCGCTGACAGGCGTGGGTGGGGGCGGGGCGGGAATGGTGAAGAACGTGCACCCGGTACCCGACACGACGCGGGCCCCGGCCAGACTGACGCCGTTGGGGGCGATGACGGGGGTAAGACTGGCCAGAGTCCTGTCCTGGAGGCCAGTTCCGAGCTGCTGGGTGGCGTTGTCGCCGCAGGCCAGGATGTTGTCGCCTAACGCAGCGAATGTCTGGCCCCCAGTGCATTGGATGGACGTAATGGACCTGCTATCCGGTATAACGGCCGGAGTGGTGACGACATCATCACTGGCCGCCCCCAATGCAAGCTGTCCTACCGAGTTATCTCCAGCCGCTTGCCAGCCCTCTGTTGTCCGGAAGAACGTCACACAGTCATGCGGGTGGACAGATAAGACGCCGGCGAGGTCAACACGGATCGGGCGGCACACGTGCGGCGCCCTGCTGCCAATCCCGAGCTGGCCGCTGCTGTTGAGACCCCAGGCGTACACACCGGCGGCCGTCATCGCAAACCAGCTGCCTTCGCGGTGCACGACGCCAGTAATGGGCGGCATTCGCATCCACGTGAACGCCTGCATGAAGTCGGTTTCTCTTCCGCACTGGCCAGCCTTGCTCTCGCCGCCGAGGAGGAGACGACGCGAGAAAAGCTCGGACGTTGTGAGCGCGAGGGAGCGGGTCTTGGAGTCCGTGACAACGTCTGAATGGAATTGGACGGAGGAGGTGTACTCGGCGTCGAGGGCTGCGAAAGATTTGCACAGCCAGCAGGCGGCGACACCAAGGCCGGAAGCCTTCAGGATCATTGCCGCCGTGGAGGGCCTAAGGCTGAGCAGTGTGGGGGCGGTGCGCTCGCCAGCAGCCTTTGCGACCTCCTCTCTCAACATCCGGAGTTTCCAGTTAAAGTTGGCTCGCAGGCTGTCCAGGTTATGCTGATGCGACCCCCTGCGGTGCTTGAAACGCCCAAGCCCGTGATGCTTGAATGTGGCCATAACCCTGTCAAACTCCCCCTCTAACTGGTCTAGCGCCGCGGAGGTCACAGGCTGGCCGTCCGTCTCATCAAGAAAGATCCGGCTCGCATTGAAGAGGTAATGGTGATCGGTGCTAAGACGCTTAAGGGCGTCAATGAGTGTCTGAATATCGGTCATTTCGTTTCTGCCAAGGGTTCGCAAAGAGAGATCCAATTTTACAACACAGTTCGCAATAAAGCCTGCATTGTAACCCCTTCTAGCATGGCCTAACCCACATCAAAGCGTGTGGATCAAACGACCATCTAGCCCGCGGCTCACCGAGCGCATTTCTGAAACAGCAGGAACCCCAGCCGGTTAATGAGGCACTTCTTGCCCGTCTGTTCGTCCTCCCCAACAGACACCGCGTCATCAAGCGTGTTGGTTCCCAGCTCGGTACTCGCCTCATTGTTGGACCCGAAATCGCTGTGGACTGTCGAGAGCATTGGATGCGGAGTTGGTGTTAGGGGTGCGGCGGCAAAGCTCACGTCTTCAGCATCGAAGCTCACGTCGTAGTCTTCTAGATTGACGACCATAGACTCCGCTCTGGTGAAGCTGGCCGCTGGTATGTGAACTTTGTAGTCGTTTGTGTGCGCTTGCTGCCCTTTGGCAATAGACTCGGCGCGTTTCTCCTCTTTGGACTTCTTCTTGGAGAGTGGAAGTCCTAGCAATTCGCGCACATAGTTCTCCTCAACAGCTAGAAGCCGAGCGATTTCACTAAGCTGAATAACACGAAAAAAGTGGTGGTATCTTACTTTGAACCCGTCTGCACGCAAATCTTTTGCACGCTTCTTGTGAAGCGATGGCGGTGTGTCATGTCGTTTGACCATTACGTTTTTTTTTGCTTATTGGAAGCTGGTTGGAAGTGTTGTGAAAAAATCAATTTCGACTAACAACCTGGAACCACACTCCGACAATCGTTGTGCCAACTACGGGGAAAAACTACTAACATACCACTACTACGGGTTTATTCACTAACATCTTCCCATTTCCTATTTCGAGATCGGCTCAGCAGGGCTCGCAGCTAATCAAAATCTGATCATTGAAACATATTGGATCTGCCCCGCATTCTCACAGCGTCTCAACCATCTTGATGGGTGAGCGATGATAGGCGTACAGTTTGTGCCAGACAACGCAGCTGGTCGCTGCCAGTCTGATCTGGTTGTCATCAAATATTAATATCTCAATCGCGACGAATTAATCAATCAACCAAACTCATGTATTCTGTCGGCAGGGCCCATCTTCTTGGCATTTGGACTCATGTGCATGATGTGTCAAATAATAGTGTATCGGACTGGATTCAATAATCGCGATTATGGGCTCGACAGCGTCCCCCGAGTTAATCAACCAAGCTATTACCATCCTCAAGGGTGTCGGCGTCACAGTGGTAGCGTTTGACGTCGATTTAACCATCACACAAATTCATTCACGTGGTATTGCGGTGGATGACGATAAGCTGCAGGCATACAAGAGACAGAACCGCATCATGGATGGCGAATTGCCCCTTGCGAGCGCGTGGGTTGATTCGATTGTCCCAGACTTTGTCGCATTTGTCCCTCGTCTGTTAGAAGCTGGAATCAACGTCACTTTGGCGACGTTTGGCGACGACGCGTACACGCAGACGATGGGCCAGTCCTTCGGCATCTGTGGTCATGCCCTTGTGACCCGTCTCCTCCGCTCGGTGTTCCCAGAGTCCACCGTACAGTCGATTCTCCGCTACTCGGTGCTCCTTGCGCCACACCTTCATCCTGAAGACGACATCCCCATGGACAAGACGGTGCACCTCGCCTGCATCGCGGAGGCGTACCATGTGGACCCTGGGCAGGTGTTGCTGCTGGACGATCAACCTCGGAACGTGATATCCGCCATTGAGGGTGGGTATCAGGCTTTACACGTGACCCCTGTGGAGCTGAACCCAGGCGTTGTCCAGGGCTTCAAGATTGAGAACATCACGGATCAGGTTGAGATGTAGAGAAAGGAAGGGGAAGGATAAACGGCGCAAAAAAAGACACATTGTTATCAAACTGATGATCATGAACAACCAATAACCACCACCACTGTATGATACAATTTACTCTCGCATCTACTCCTCCTCGACGTTCACCTCCGACTTGAGGTACGTCGTCAACAGACTCTTGCTTCCGATGCCTTCACGGGGGATCATCTTGAGAAGGCCCTGGACCATTGACTCGTCGGACTGGAGGGAAAGGAATATCTTGCGGAAGACGAGCCTGTACGACAGCAACAACACCACAATCACGAACAGGACGAGCGGGATGTTGGCGATGCGATAGACGAGCGACACGAGCGTGATGAACTCGTAGTAGTCTGTGAACTCGCTCCACAGCGCCTTGGTCATCGGCGCCTCGAGCTCCCGCATGATCTGGAACCCGACGTTCGTCACGCCATCAGCCGCGACGCATGAATCGCCGCCGTTGTAGGGGTCGAGCATCTTGATGGTTGTGGCGAAAAGGCTCGACATTTCGTCCATCGACATGTCCTTCACGTACTCACAGTCAGAGCACGTGAGACCGGAGGACGCGCGGAGGGTGCCGGAGCCCGTGCGGATGAGGTTGATCATGATGAGCAGGGGGTCGTTGGCATTGACGAGGGCGTCGTGTCTGCCGGCATAAGCACCGTGCGCCCAGTCGAAGAACAGGAAGTACTTCTTGGCAAGGGCGGGCTCGTTGACCATAGGGACAAGGGCGGTGACGGCCGCGAAGTAGTCAATAAGGCGCAGGGCGGACGTTCTGATGGTCTCGGCCTCAATAGTAATAAAGTAGCCGAAGAGTGAGAAAGATGTGAGCAGCCCAAATAGGACCGCGATGACGATGAGGTTAAGGGTAGCGATGCGGTAGAAGCGGTGTGTTCTGGCCATGTTGGCGCGCTGTTTGATGATCTGCATCTTTGAGGGGGGGCGCGGCGTCGCAATCTTGATGATGGCGGCAAAGAAGCAGATGAGAATGGCGCCGAGCAGGGCAGCGCAGGCGAACAACGCGATGGTGTACACGAACACGAGGGACTGGTTAGACGAGACATCGCTGTCCAACGTGGTTGCGATCTGGGAGTTGAACGTGTCGAGGGAAGCCTGGTACTGCTCCTTGTAGAAAACAAACTTCTCGTCAAACAGAATGAAGCGCGAGATGACGTTCTGCTCGTCGGGTGTGAGCGCCTTGTCCGTGTCGGTGCTGTTGTAGACGTGGGGCCTGTCAGGGAAGTCCATCAAGTCGCGTTCATAGTCAGCCTCGTCGACAATCGTGTAGTTATACCCGTGCAGGTTATCGACCATCGACTCGCTGATCCCCGCGGCCCATAGGTTGAGTTGGATAGACACGCGTTCGAGATGTACCATCATCGTGTGGGCCTCCTTGACCTTGTTGAGCGCGGCAAGTGGCACACCGTTGTCTGCGGCGCGTTCCTCGAGCAACGTGAAGATTCCTGCCGCTGTCTCGGCCTGGTTAGTGTTAGCGATGGATTCAGAGAAGGCGAACGCGTACTTGATCTGCTGGAACTGTGAGAACAGGCGAACATTGGCCAGGTTCTCGCGATGGGCTTCGAACAACGAGCTAGTCAAACCCAGCATGTTGTGGCGTTCCACAGCGGCGGCCGTGGTGGCGTTAACAGCGTTGGAAAGAAGTACTTCGAGCACGAGTGAAGTGGCGCCGACCACGGCGATCGCGACGACGAGTGCCAAGATGGAGAGCGCACAGAGCGCGGGGCCTGTGTACGATGTGCGGTTGGCTGGCTTCCGTGATGCCGGTCCGCCCTCGAGGGCCTGGCTGACCGAAGCGACGGATCTGTTGAGTGAGGTGCCTGATGATGTAGCGCTGTACGGATGGTCGCTGTCAGAGGCATCGGTGCCTTCAGATAGACGCTGGTGGATATCGGCGAGGATCTCATCGCGATCGTCACTGTCAGAGACGTCAAACACAAGTTTCTGGATGCGAACACGTTCAGAATCTATAGATTTGAGACGGACGGCGAAACAGAGTGCGAATGAGAGGAGTGCGGCGAGAAGAACGGAGATACCGACAAATGCGCCGAGCGTGGCCAATACACCGACTAGTAGCTGGCTCCCGGTGGTGATGGTGGCGTCGATTTCCTTAATCGCAGCATCCACGAGCTCCGTCTTTGCTGTCCCCATCATTGTTCCGATCTCATCCTTTCCATCCCAATACACGGGGTCGGCCATGACTTGCCGGGCCAGGAGGGATCGTTGGTCGATGGTGAGGGTCGTGTCGTTAGCCAGGGAGGTGTACATGCCGTGGGCGAACGTGGAGGTGTCGCGCTGGGCGGTGTAGGCTGCAATCTCACTTGGGAATCGAGTCTCGGCGCTGTAGTTGTAGTTGAATCCGACGTTGTTGCACTGGGCGGCTGTGGTCAGCTGTGGTTGGCCCGACAGCACGATTTTCTGCGAGACCTCCTCAGCGTACGCGATCGAATCGCTGAGCGACTTGCTGCTGGCCACATTAAGCTGAACCTCTTCACTGAGTCCAAACTCGGTCAGCTTTGTGATCGCGTCGGCCTTGAGTCTGTTATCCGTCACCGCCCAGTAGTTAGCGTATGATGATGAATCCACAGTATGAGCGAATGTGAACGTCATCCATGTCTGGGTATCGTCAAGGTTGGTGAACGAGTCCATGGCGTTCCTCACGCTTCCGACTGCCGTGTATTTGGCGACCGTTTGGGGTGAGAGATAGGTGAAGTATGCGAGAAGGACGAACATCGCGCCCACGAGGGCCGCTGCGACTCCACCTAGGGCCAGGAGCGTGATCCACACCATCTGGAGGTTCTTGGTGCGTGACACATATGTGGTCTGGAGGCCCTTGATGGTGTTCTCGAGGGTCGTGACGTATTCCGCTTCCGCACCCAGGGATCCGCGGCTATCACCGCCTCGCCCCTGGTCGAGGCCCTCGATATCGTCGTCAGAGTCGTCGTTAACGTGAATATCGTGTCTTCCGCTCGGTACCATGGTCTCGCGTTCCCTGATATTAGCGAACGCGCGCGGGGAGGTGACGTCGTCGTCCGCGATGTCGTCGAACTCCGCGTCTCTGTCATCGCGCGGCCCTCTCTCCCGTTCCTCTCTGTCCCTGTACACCTCGGGCTCGGGCTCAGCTTGGTGGCTGTGGGACATGTCATCGCTGCTGGGGTCCTCGGGGTCGTCTTGTTCGTTGAATCCCATGCCTGGGGCTTGACCTTGGGGTTCGCTGAAGGTGATGGCCCGGCGCGTGGAGGGAGCGGATTTCTTCTTGCGGGACTTCTGTTTGACTGCCGTGGCGCGTACCATCTGTTCCACTACCTTCCTATTGATATGAAGGAAGAGGTTGATGTTCTGAGACTGTTCGAAGACCACAGAGTTGAATGCACGACGCAGGAGGAAGAATTGGAGACCAAGGATGATGAGGATGACGACCACGAGGGCCGTGACGTCGATGCCGATGCCCACCTGGCCGATGAAGAGGAGCGCATTCTTGACCTCGTTGATGGAGAACAGCGCCGCGTTCAGGAAGTTCGTGGCGCTGTTGTTGAGGATGTATTGCATGTCTAGTTCCGTCGCGCTGCCCTGCCACATGCGGTCAAACCTAACAGCGATGGCGGTCAGGAATTGGAGGATGGACGTGGCTGCCTGACGGACTATGACGGGCGTCTGCGGTGAGTACTCGTTCGCTAGGGTTCTATCGTCGTGAATGAGGGTGTACAGCTCGGGGAAGAGGCTGGCGACGATGACGTTTTCGACACCTGTGGAGACCCCGGTGGAGAACTCCCTGAAGGTCTCTGTGACGGACTGGAGGCGCGTGAGGATGTCGGCATGGGTCTCAAAGTAGCTATGGTTGACGATGCTCCCGGGTACATCCTTCTCAAGTTGGGCGAACTGAGCGAGGAAGGCACCCTCAATGGCGGAGGCGCCCGTACCGCACGTGCTGTGGGTGAGGTTCACCAGCTGGTCGGTGATGTATGTTCGGACCTGGAAGAGGCCGGCCGAGAGAACAAAGATGGCGCCGAGGACGACAAGGAGGACCTGGACGGAGCCGCGGAGCTTGGTAATCGAGGAGGACGTGCGCGTGCCCTTGACGCCGCGGAGCACGTTCAGGACGTTCGTCTCGGTCATCGTGAAGTTCGACGAGCCGCCCGAGCGGGATGAGCCTTCGCTTTCGGACGAATCCTCGTGCTGGCGACGTTGGGCAATCTCGTCGGCACAGGCGTATAGCAGCTTGCTCTGGGCGGGGTCTTGCATCACGGAGGACTGGAAGTCGGCGTACGTCCGGATGATATTGTCGCGATCCGGGAAGCTCTTTATAAGAGCTATAAAGAGAGTGTCTGCGTTTCCGGCGTGAGTGTATATTTCCTGAGAAATCGCGAGGAGGTCGTTCACATCAGGCTTGGGCTGGTCGAGAGCCTTCCAGAACGAGTGGATGGATCTCTTAGCGAGCGCGGACTCTTCGCGAGCCTTCTTCTGCTTGTGGTTGAGAGCAGCGAGTGCCTCAGCGTTGAGGCCGCAATCCTGCTTCCGTCTGATGCGGTCGGCGTCTGTATGGAGCCCTACGAGCATACCTACGGAGATGAGGCTGAGTTTGGTCATGACGTCACGTTCTACCATCGTGGGGATGCGAGTGGCCTCAAAGATGGCCGTCTCGTAGTTAGCGGTAACAGTGAGGGCATATTGAATGAGGATGAGGCGGGAGCGCCCTGAGGTGAAGCGCTCAGCACAGAGGTGTTGAAGGATGACTTGAATCCGGCCAATCAGCTCCTGTTTGGCCATGTGGCGCGCCTCATGCTTGTCGGGAATGGACAGCATCTCGTGTCTCTCCCGATCGTGTTTTATAACGGCCTGGAAGAGGCCACGGAGCGCGACGACAGCGAACAGGTACTGGAAGACGGCCATTGACGTGTATCTTCCGGCGGGGATATCTACAGATTCGGGGATCACGGGCGCCGAAGTCTTGAGGATGGACCGCTGGGCGACTGGGTTGACCTCGACCTCTACCTTGGGCGGGGTGAGACAATCGGAGAAACGGGCCTGGGCGATGTAGAGGCGGGCGCCGCACGCGAGGATTGTCACTGGGATGGAGATGATGGGGGCGACCCAGAAGACGTAGGGGAGGTTAAAACCAATGAGGGCGACTATGGACGCATTGACGAAGGAGAACACTGCCAGGCCCCACCGAATGGGGTGGGCATACACGGGGGCGCTGAATATGATGATGGCGATGAAGAGACAGGCCGCGGAGATGGCTAACGCGGCGACGGCGGGGTGAACGAGGAACTCGGAGCCAAAGACGCGAGTGGTGCCGAGGACGCCGATCGTGACGATGTAAACGGGCTCAAAGAGGCCCAGAATCGTGGGGAGGTGCATGTGGAAGATGGAAGATTCGGACACCGCGAAGTTGAAGTGGGTGAGGGTCGATAGGACGGCGAGGCCCGAGAGGACGACCAGCCCGACTGCACTGGCGATCATATAACCAACGTGTGTTGGGGAACGAAGGGTGACCGAGTCTGAGATGAACCCGAGGTCACCACACTCCTCCGTGTTGAATAGGAACATGACGGAGAGCACCTGCGTCGCTGGGAGAAGCAGGGGTCCGGCGATGAGACGGAGAATGGCACTAAGGAAGAAGAAACGCCGTGACTTGTGGATGGACCGAGATACGCCGAGCTCGAAGAGAATCCACACCGTGACAGACGCGAGAAGCACCAAGGTGATGATTAAGGCCACTTGGGCCACAGTGTTCTCGAGGAAAACGCCAGTAGCACTGGGCAGGGTGAATCGGGCAATACGAGCAGCAAGGTCGTGAGAGCCGCTGAAGGAGAGCACAATTGCCGCTAGCTGGACGATGTAGATGAGAGAAAGGTAGTTCATCCATGGCATGCGACCGGCAGAGATCCGAAGGGACCCGGTGAAGCTTGTGAAGAACGTCCACGTCTTGTGAAGGCCTAGGGGAGCCAAAAATCCCCCAGTCGTGGAGGCAAATGACCGATTAGTCTGTTTCGACTCGGACGCCGCGCCTTCAATGTGCGATTGAGACGCGGAGAGCATCGAAATAGTTGTCGCTGGGATTAACAGTTTATAAGATTAAATTATGAGGACGATGCGATTATGGGGGTGTACGGCCGTTAATACGTGAGATGTAATAATTGCCAAGTTTTGATTTTTGGTTTTTAAACCATTATTTGTTGGCGTTCTAACGGAAGCATCATCAATTTATACTCAGAGATTGTGTTCAAATTAGGAAGCTGCATCACATTGCTTGACCCCTCCCCAACAACCTCGCTGCATTTCTACTGAGGCGATCCAGTTGGATCTAGTTTCTGAGCATGGAATTTGTCACACATTTCCGGACCGCTCAAAACAAACGTATAAGCAAATATAGTGTCGAAATTGTTGTCTGTCAACGGCCCCGCATGCATCTAAGTCCAAGCTTACAGCCCGACATTTTTGCCATAAAAATGGAAGAAGTAGACAAGAACATCGATGCAGACTGAAAGCGGCGTTGATGATGCGTTGATGACAACTCAAGGTCCTTTATTCCAGAGATCGTTCGGTGTGCATGTAATAACAGCGGAAGCAGGCCCTCGAGTAACAAGATCGATGAACATTAAGGGCGTCCTGCCCAACGCTATCTTCACGTTAGCTCCATCGCCCACCTCAGCGCTTCTTTTCGCCACCAAGACACACGACAACCCCACTTCCATTCCGACACTGGCCTTCCTTTGCGCCAAGTTCTTCACGGTGTGGCGTGACCAAGAGACCGAGACGTACACTGACTGCGGCACTGACGTTGATCTTTGCGGGTCCCGGCTCTTTGCCCGTGGCTCGAATGTCCACGGTGGATGCTGCGTTTCGCCTTTAACTCACGCGTTCCTAACCAAGCCAGCGTGGATCAGACTCCCGCCCGTGCTGAGTGTCTACTGGGGTGAGGGGTCATGGCTCGCGAACACCACCCGCGGTCTGTATGCCTGGGGGCGGAACGATTCAAACCGACTTGGCAACGCGCCTCAAATCATCGAGAAACCAATCCTTATCATGACCGATCACGTAACATCCGTTTGGTGCTTTGATTACGTGACCATAATCGGCACTAAAACAAGCTGGGTGGCGTTTGGCAACGACATGGTCGATGTCATCAAATACAACGTCGCCGGTCCAGGGGCGTCGTGGTACAGTCACCATATGGCAGTCTTCGCGTGGACGGCGGATGGCAGGGTCCTCGCGGGCGGGTGGAATGAGTGTGGTCAGCTCGGGGCAGGGCAGAGTGTGGGCTGGACGGTGTCGCCCCTCACCCCCGTCGCCCTGCCCGATGGCGTCAAGGGAAGGGTCGACCGGATTTATACAGAGGGGTCGTCGACGTTCTTCTTTGTCGGGACCCGATGCTTTGCGTGCGGCTACAACAACCACGGCCAACTTGGCGTTGGCATTGAGGGTCATGACATCATCACTCCCACCGAGGTGCCCCTGCCCGTTTCCGATGTCGCCACGTTTGGGTCGACCACCATTTTCACGACGCCCGACCGCCAGTTTATGATTTGCGGGCCGACCCCTCCGCACTTCGACTCAACCCTCCCGCATTCCCCAACCCCGGCCCCTTTGCTGGACGTCCCCGATAAGGCCGTTGGTCTGATCCTTTGCGAGAAGTTTATCATATTCCTGCACAGTGACGGCCGTTGTTCAGTTGTGGGTGCTCCCGCAAGAATTCTTCTTGGGCTTTCTCTGTATGTCAGTTTGAATATTCCCATACCACGCCCCGTTCGTCACGTGATGACTGGCGCTGCAGAATACATCGCGTTCATCACCCGGCACGGCGCGTGGAGGGCCAACAGTGACGCCTACGAGGAATTCAGGGCCTTGGGACCCGTTGCCCCCGGGGAGAGGGTGGGGCTACTGTGTAACATGAAGATGCTCATGCTTCCCGACGAATAAATGTGAAGTAAAGTTTGTTGAACGGTTTATATGTGGGTTTCAGCCCTTTTGTTGCGGCATCACAATGCACAACTCTACCACGCGTATCCAAGCAGCGTGCAGCTCTCCATGTCTAGATCCTGAAGCCGGTCACGCACCGCGTCCCGCTTGTCCTCCGCAGCGTTGTAAGCCGTTGTTCCCGTCTTGTGTCGCTTCATAACACGTTCAAACTTCTGGAGATCGCCCATAAGAGCGCCGTGGCGATGTACGGCGCGTTGACACCTATCAGTTAGCTGGAGCTTGAAAGCTTGCTTCACGGAATCTTCAAGCGATCGTTGATGGCGCTTGCTTCGGAACACGAAGCCTTCACGAACGAAATACGGGACCGTCTGCACAGAGCCGTGGAGACGCACCGGGACGTACCGCACAGACCGCATGACGGTGGTCTGCTGCAGTGAGAAGGCCGAGCTATGGTCGTTGACGCGCGTGAAGAGCATGGAAAGGAAAAGAATGAACACGATGGAACCGATCATTAGAACAGGCCGCCAGAGCGACCCCACGTCGCCTGGGGGCGGAGCACGCTGCTGCCGGGGCTGAGGCCGGCGCTGCCGCATCTGTGGCTGGAAAAAAGCCTCAAAGGGAGAGCCATAGGCGTGGAAAGAAGCCGTGCCACCGCCCTGAGCAAAGTTACGGAAGATAAAGTCTGCAAAGTCAACAGGCACGCCCTGTTGATGTCCGTGTGCTGAGTAGTACTGCTGAGCCATGGGCGTTTGCCTGGGGTTGGCAGTTCCGTGCCTGTCGTAGAGTTCGCGCTTGGAAGGGTCCCCGAGAACGGAAAAGGCTTCGCTGAGCTTCTAGGTTAGTGGTACATGGTAGATAACATACTTTGAACGCCTTCTCAGCTGCGGGGTTGTCTGGATTCTTGTCAGGGTGGCACCGCATTGCCAACTTTCTGTAACTCTTCTTAATCTCGGCCGCGTCCGCTGTCTTTGGGACGCCTAGCATCCTATAGTAGTTGCACTCTCCCTCTCCCTCTTTCAATATCCGCTGCCAATCAACGGAGCTCATGTAGTGAGGAGGCAGGTCTTTGAAGCCCCTTTTATAACTTTGAACCCACTTCCTACAGCTACACCCCAAACAAACGCACGTAGTACATGATACAGATAGCCCGCGTTTACCTCTTTTTCTTGTCCCATCCCATTACTCTCTTTGAGCCGTCACCCTGACTTGTCGACTCACGTCTACTTCACCTTCTTTTCTTATCATCAAACCGCATCTCATTATCGTTTACACCTTGCGCCACACGACGTTGGGCCCTTCCTCCTCCCACTCAGCCTTGCTGATCCAGAACTCGGGCTTGTCGGCCATGACCTGCCCCAGCACGGCGGCTCCGTTGAACACGAAGTGCTTACGGTGAGGAGGGTCCTCGATGTTCATCTTGAACGGCACACGCTCGTACAGGTCGTCGCGGCCCTTGAGCACCTTGTCGATGTACTTGGCCTTGAGGTCGCGCTTGAGGCGGTAAGGGAGGCCGGGGAACATGGACGAGCCTCCAGACAGGATGATGTGCTCGTACATCTGGGCCCTGATGTCCATGTCCGCGGACTGGATCACGTTGAACAGCGCATCGGCCATGCCGGGCGACTCGACGTCGATGAGGTCGGGCTGGAAGAGGACCTCGGGCGCCTCGAACCTCTCTTGGGCGATGTTGATGGACCGGCCGTCGGGGAGGTTGTAGGACTCAACAAGAGACGTCGTCTCGAGCGCGAGCTTCTTCTCGAGCTCCCAATCGGACGCCGTGTAGCACAGCTTCTCCTTGATCTCACGCACAGTCTCAAAGTCGGCCGTGGAGTTGAACGCGTACCCCCGGTGGAGCAGCAACTTGATCAGGTAGCGCGTGATGTCGCGCCCGGCGACGTCGATGCGCTTGATGAGGTGCTGGAGGACGTACCCCTCCGACACGGGCACAATGTGCGTCACACCGTCCCCAGAGTCCACCACGACGCCCGACGACAGGCCTTGGGCATACAGGCACAGCTTGGCCTGGTACTCGACGTAGCAGCCCTGGAACCCGTAGTTCTCCATCATCATCTCCACCATCTTCTCCCGATTCCGCTTGGGGTTCATCGGAGCCTCCGTGAGCACGATGCGCCGCTCAGTAGGGTCGATGTGAAGCTTCTCATTGAACGTGTAGTCCCAGAGATGCTCCATGTCCTGCCAGTCCTTGATGATGCCGTGTTCGAGGGGGTGGCGAAGCTCCAGCATAGAACGCACGGGGGTGCACTCGTCACCGATCCTGAGTTAGTCGCTGAAGGGATAGAACTCACATTAGGTCCTTGAGCTCAACGTCAAGAAGCTCCTCCTTGAAACGAAGCGTCGGACGGCCCAGAAGGGCGGGGAAAGTAGC
>PPCM01000799.1_pt1 | contig 19840 bp, 11 predicted proteins | sample 1555541 | NCBI WGS metagenome assembly PPCM01 (sample SAMN05284479, study PRJNA326546) | Marine sediment metagenome, whole genome shotgun sequencing project. | isolation source: marine sediment | place: Germany: Wadden Sea | collected 2012-09-05 | reverse complement strand
GTCAATAACCACCCCTGAAAGGGGTGGCTTGTTTGCGACCCTAAAAGGGTCAAATATGTATTACCAAAGTTTCTGTTGCTCTATTTTTCTGTCTTTGTGTTGCTGATGTTTCACATATCGTTTTATTACAGCTTCATCCAAACCCACAGTGCTGACACAATACCCCTTGGCCCAAAAGTGTCGGCCCCAGTAGCGTTTTTTGAGTTCATGGTGTAGATCAAACATTTTTATTGCGCTCTTGCCTTTCAAAAACCCTACTGTATCCGAAACAGAGTATTTCGGTGGAATTGAGAGGACCAAATGGATATGATCAACTTGGACATTTCCTGCTATAATTTTGATCTGTTTCCATTCACATAATTGGCGGATAATATCGCGTAAGGACCTACCGATTTCGCCTTTCAATATTTTGAATCGGTATTTGGGGCACCATACAATATGGTACTTACATTCCCAGGCTGAGTGTGCTAATTTCTGAAATCGAGACATCGAATACCTCCAGATTTGTTTTAGGGTCGCACCAAAACTATTTGGAGGTATTCGTATTTTATCGCAAGTCAGAATCTCGCACTTACCCGCAAAGCAAAGCCCGGACCCATCAGCGAAGCTGATGGTTTAATTTTCTAAATTACTCAGTATCTCAAGGCTGTGCAGGTATTCCCAAAGAAATTCAACACCTTGAAATGAATGAGTCGCACATCTGCGGGAAACTGATCAAAAGTTCACAATAACAACTCCTTACGGGCTTGGTCGAAATCGGGATTGCAAGTTTTAGATTCCATATTGTTTTAATGGAAGACGAGTGAGCATCCCCATGGAAGTTCATGAAGCACGTAAGAGCGAATGTCATATAATCACAGATATTTCATACCCACAGTGACAGACACGTCGAGTTATTGTCCACTGCAGGTAATGTTTTAAGCAATAAACTCACAACGGACCGGTGGAACCTGTTGGGGCCTCCAACGGAGGCGGAGGTTTTATTTCAGGATAATGCACGGAACAATTTCAAATGATTTTTCATATTAAAGGCGGGAAATGGATCGCTCAAACCGGGAGTTTATTAAAAAAATGGAGACAAATCCCCCGGGATATCGTAACAGCATGTATCGAAGGCATGAATCCAAGGCACAAACCACCCGGTCGGCAATTTGGACACCCTCTTTAACGCGGTCCGGGTTTTCCGCCCGGCCCAAAGGAGGCTTCCGGCACCATGGCAGATCATCCCCACGAGAATCTTCCCGCGAAAATCCGCAACCTTGAAAAAGAGGCCGCGACCCTTCGCAAACAGCTCTCCGTTGCCGAATCGGATGCCGCCTTTTATCGCCTTATATTCGAGAAATCCACTGCCCCCACCATCGTCATCGAGGCGGACTACACCATATCCAGGAGCAACGAGCGCCTCCAGGAGCTCCTGGAATACTCCCGGGGAGAGCTGGACGGAAAGATCAAGTGGCCGAAAGTGGTGGTCGAAGAGGACGTGGAGCGGATGAAGGGCTACCACCGACTTCGACGGAAGGACGCGAATGCGGCTCCCAAGGAGTACGAATGCAGGTTTGTGAGCCGCACCGGAAGGGTCATCGACGTCGACAACAAGATGGACATGATCCCGGGCACCACCACCAGCGTGGCCACCGTCGTGGACATTACCCAACGGAAAAAGGCCGAGAAAAAACTCCTTCGGCGGGAAGGGGAACTCCGGGTCATCGTGGAGAACTTTCCGGGCTATATATACACCGTGACCCGGGATTTTCGCATCGCTTTCATGAACCGGCTCCTGGTGGAAAAGCTCGGTGGAAATGCCGTGGGCAAGAGATGCCACGAGGCGGTTTTCGATCTTCCCGTCCCCTGCCCCTGGTGCCGGCACCGGGAAGTATTCGAAGGGGAGACCCTGAAATTCGAAATCAAGGACCCGGCGGAGCACCGCTGGTACACCCTTATCGCAACCCCATTAGCGGGTTCCGGCGGCAGAATTGAAAAAATCCAGACCATCCTCATCGACATCACCGACCAGAAGCTCACCGAGAAACGTCTCAAGGCAAACGCCGCCCTGCTGAAAAAGGAAAACACAAGGCTCAAGTCCACCATGAAGGACCGCTACCGGTTCGGGGACATCGTGGGAAAGAGCCCCGCCATGCAGAATGTATACAAGCTGATCCTGCGGGCCTCCGCATCGGACGCCAACGTAATCGTCTACGGGGAATCGGGAACGGGCAAGGAGTTGGTGGCAAACGCCGTCCACCGCCTGAGTGATCGAAACGGCGCACCGTTTGTGCCGGTGAACTGCGGCGCGATCCCCAAAAGGCTTATGGAGAGCGAGTTCTTCGGGTTCAAGAGCGGGGCTTTCACGGGCGCAACCGGCGACAAGAAGGGTTACCTCTGCCTTGCCCATGGGGGCACCCTGTTCCTGGACGAGTTGGGGGAGATCGATCCCTCCATGCAGGTAAAACTCCTCAGGGCGATCGAGGGGGGCGGTTACATGCCTCTGGGCGGAAAGACCCTGGTGAAACCGGATATCAAGATCATCGCCGCAACGAACCGCAACCTTGTGGAGATGATCCGGAAGGGAGGCATGCGGGAGGATTTTTTCTACCGGATCCACGTGATCCCCATCCATATTCCCCCCCTGAGGGAGCGAAAATCGGACATTCCCCTCCTCATCGAGCATTTTACCCGATCACATGGACAAAGCGGCGAACTTCCCGAGGTGGACACCTCTGTTCTCAACGCGTTTCTCGGATACCACTGGCCCGGAAATGTCCGGGAACTCCAGAACGCCCTGAACCGCTATCTTACCCTGGGAAGCGTGGATTTTATTCACGGGGAACGGGAGAATTCTCCTTCCGCCCCAACGACTCCGGCGGGAACGAGCATCCCGGCCCCGGCAGCCGCCACCCTTAAGGAGGTCGCGGCAAAAGCGGAAAAGGAGATGATTCTTCAAGTTCTGGAAGAGATGAGGTGGCACAGGGGCAAAACTGCCGAGCGCCTCGGAATTACCCGCAGGACACTGGAAAGAAAAACGGCGCTTTACGGGATACGCGACATGGGGTAAACGTTCCGGTTCGTAGGTTCGTTACGGCGAAAGGGTTACCCGCCACATCGGTTGGTAATGCGTTTTCAGGGCTTGATCACATGATCGGCCATTCAACTCGATACGTTGTCCCCACACGGTATTAATGCCCTTTACCACTTGGATATATGGGGCGCGGTGTATCCTGTAGAAAGCAAGTCGGCCGATGATATGATCAAGCCCCGCCCGGCTCGATGGGGCCCTCATCAACGCCGGTAAGGATTGGAAAATCATACCGGCGGAACTGCATGAACGCCGTGCCGGATACTTCCGGCGGCCCCTTACCCGATTGTTGCCGCCGATCAGTAGGCCAGATGTCCCAGGGACTTGAGGATCAGTGCAAAGCCCATGGCGAACATGCCCGTCAGCCCCATGCCGCAGGCGAACCCGGCCAGGAGCACGGGCGAGTACTGGCGCCATTTGGGCCCGTATCGTTTGAGGAAGAAGAAGCGGCCCAGGAGGGCGCCGGCCACCTCGAGGATCATGCCGTGGGGGGTGCTCTGCCCCAGCCCCCGCACCACCCCGTAGATAAGGAGCACCGGAAGCCCCAAGAGGGAGAGGAGCGCATAGGCGGCCGTGCCGAAGCCGATCCCCGCCAGCACGTAGTTGCCGTTCAGGGCCTGGAAGAAGAGGGAGTTGCCCTCCAGGGTGGAGGTCTGCATGAGCAGGGTGTTCAGGGCCTGGAGATGCCAGAGCTCCTGGGCATAGGGGTAGCTTGCCGAGGGAATGGGGGCAAGGCGCCAGATAAACTGGGAAAAGAGCAGGCTTGCGATCATCACCACCGGAAACACCACCAGCTCCGCCTTGATGATTCCCCGGATGCTGGTTCCCGTGAGCTCGATCTCCCTGAAGCGCACGGTGGCCTCGCCGTAGTTGTGGATGGGGATGGGGGCGTACCAGATCTCGATGCCCTGGTACCCGAAGTACCTGGCCCCGGCGATAAAGCTCACCTCCCGCACCATGGGAAGGCTCACGAACTGTCCCGCGATTCCCTCCATGCGCGCGGAAACATAGGAGATGACCGGCGTGTAGATAAACCCGTATCCCAGAAAGAAGATCCAGGGAAAGTTGGGCACCAGCCACACGCAGAGCCCCACATAGGCAAGGGTTGAGAAAACGTAGATCCCGATGGAGATCCAGAAGTTGAAATCCCCGCGTCCCGGCGGCGGATTGAAGAGGTCCGCGAACACCCCCCTCTCTCCCTTTTCGGTCTTCCTGATGGAGACCACCACGGACCAGATTCCGATCAGGGCGATGGCAAGCCCAAGGCCGATGCCGAAGCTCATGTAAAAGTCGAAGTTGTTGGCGAACACCGTGTCGACGGTGCCCATGCCCTGGTGCCACCTGTGGAGAATCCCCTTTGCGTAGAGGATGGGGTTGAGCACCACGGTGATAAGCAGCCCGATGAGCCCCCCGATCACGGCCCAGAACGGCAGCACCATGCCGATGAACAGGAGGCCCAGGTCCAGCTGGATGCCCGTTGCCACGGCCGGCAGTATCCCCTCGGTATGGCGGGTCAATTCGATCCAGGGGATGGGGATCAAGCGGATGGACTCGGTGAACACCAGCCCGGACACGATGGGAAGCAGCACGTAGATGCCGCCGAACGCAAGGCCGATCACCCCGCCGATGGAAAAGACCCGCCACTTCCAGCTCTTTCCCTTCTCCTCGGTGGATTCGGCAAGGGCCATGGTTCCCAGGACCCCCACCGGCGCCATGGGAAAGGGAAGCTTCTCAACGTCCGAGGTGATCCGGTACAGGGAGTACCCAAGCCCGAACTGGTCGATGCGCTGGATCACCTGGGCCCCCACCAGGAGCAGGATGGGGATCATCCAGTCCCTGTGGAAGAAGGTTCGCTCCAGAAGGGACATGGAGTCGGGCCCCGGCGCCACCCACGACGGGATATACTCCACCAGCCCCAGCATCTTGGCCGCATCGGACTGGACCAGGTACTGGTTCCACAAGAGCCCCTGGAACGGGGAGGCAAGGGCCGCGCCGGCCATATAGTATAGCAGGAAGATCTCCTGCTGCTTGAGCTCCGTGTAGCTCCTTTTGGCCACCTCGGCAAAGAGGATGATGGTCACCCACCTTGCCGCCGGCCCGATTCCCGTGCCGATCACCAGCTGGAGGTACATGCTCCCGGGCATCATCAGGAATCCGATAAAAATCGCTCCCACGATGGTTTTCCAGTCGAACCCCTCTTCAAAGTGTTTCGGGGGCGGCAGCAGATTTCGATACTCTTCCAGTTCCTTGTCTTCGTACATCTCAACCCATACCTTTCAGGGATATCGTTCCTGTATTTTCCTCCGGACGACGGCACGACGCCGCCCGCGCATCATCCGTGCCGGCGGGAGGCGCTTACGCCGGCAGTACCTGGTAGCTGGCCTCCTGGAAAAGCCCCACCAGGGCCCAGCCCCCGCCCATGAGAAAATCACCGATGATCAGCCCCACGAAGAAGTAGCGGAACTTCTTGAACAGCACGATCCCGCCGTAGCGCATGCAAAGGGCGTTGGCGAGCCACCCCAGGAAGAAGCTGAACCAGAGGATCCGCATGGAGGAGCTGTAGGCCGTGAGGTAGCCGATGGGATGGATGGGCCACCAGTAGAACCTGTGGTAGCAGGTCACCAGCACCAGCATCACTGCGGCCCCGGCCAGTATGAAGAAGGTGAGCCAGCCGCTGGCCGGCGTCGGGGCCTCCACGATGGAGTGGATGTTCTCGTACACCGCGATGGTAGTCCTGGTGGCCCACTCCAGCTGGAGCTCCCTGACCCCGAACTTGTGGCAGAGGGCCAGCATGGCAACGAAGGAGACCCCCACTCCAAGGAGGAGGAGCAGGAAGAAGGAGCCCACCAGCAGGCGCTTCCTCCGGCTGTTGTGGGTGATGTTCCCCCCGTGGACCAGGGAGGGCATGATGCATTCCCTGAGGTCCACGAACAGGAGCTTCTGGATCACACCGGCCACCACGACGGCAGCCCCCGAAAAGGCCCCCGGCCCGAACAGGACCGTGAGGCCGTCCACCGGCGCCACGGTCAGGGTGAAATAGGCGATCCCTCCCTGGCAGATCACCCTTGTGGCCACCAGCATCACCATGAAACAGGCGCCGACGAACAAAAAGGAGAGCCAGAAGGGCATGCCGAACCAGGTGCACCAGAGCATGATGGCAAAGGACCCCAGGAAAAATCCCCAGAAGGAGAGCCCCGGCGAAAAGAGCTCCGTATGCCACTCACCGCTGCCCGGCTTGAAAAACGCCCTGCCCCAGAGATCCTTCATATGCAGCCGGGAGAGCCAGAGGATAAAGATAAAGAACACCCCGTAGGCCCCCATCATCTGCATCTCCTCGGGCCGGGCCAGGGTGGGCCCGAAGGTGACCCCCAGGGCCGCCGAGGGCACGCTGTACCCCATGACCCCGAGCACCCCGAAGAGGAGCCCTCCGAGGATAAAGAAGAGCCAGAAGGAGAGGCTGATCTGCTTCGAGGTGAGAAAGGCGAACCCGATAAAGGCCGGATAGATAAATATCTTCAGCTTCTGGAACCCCGTGAAGAGCCCCTGCCGGGGAAAATAGGGCCCGGCCAGGATCAGGGTGGGCAGCTGGGGCACCTGGGGAAAGTAGAAGTGAAGCCCGTTGAGGAGGTGCAGGCACACGGGAATCAGGAGCCCCGCCAGCAGAAAGCGGTTGCCGAAAAACTTGCCCAGAGCGCCGGTGTCAAGGGCCTCCTCCATCATCTGGGGCACCTTGAGCAGGGGAAAGTTCATGCGCTCGTTGTGGAGCCACTGCCTTGAAACCAGGTTCACCAGGCAGATCATCACGAAGTAGCAGAGGAGCACAAAGCCGCCCCACATCATCAGGGGGCCGGCCCATGCGTCCCACGGAATCTCGGCGAGCACCTCCGTCCAGCTCATGCTCCGCCCGCCCGGAATCCCGTTGTAGAGCCCCTCGATCACCCCCTCCCCGGAAGGGTACCAGGATTCGGGCAAAAGGGGATGGAGGTTTTCCGCCCAGTGGTTGCCCACGGTGGCGAAGTGAAAGGGCGCCGTGAGGTTGATGAAAAAGGTGCGCACAAGCCCCGTATAGGCGATTCCAGACACCAGGAGCATCATCACCCAGACCACCAGGAGCTCCATGCCCGTGAACAGGTTCTTCCTGCCCGAGATCCGCGAAATCACGGCCGTTCCCACGAAGAGCCACGCAACGATAAAGAAGGGGGCAAGGGGAAAATGCCCGCCCCCCAGGGGGGTGCCCTGGCGATAAGCGTTGTTGAACGGGGTCACGGCACAGATGGCAAGCCCCAGGATCATGCCCAGCAGCACCGCCCGCCCCCTTATGGGGCCAACCCCGGTTTCTGTTTTCGGTTCATCGGTTTTCATAAGCACGTTCCCGTGTGGTTGCAGGTGCCCGGCTCCCGGCTCCGGTTCCTTCCGGCAAACCTCCGCCGGCTCGGACCCGGTTTCGAGCCCGGTCTCGTAAAATCAATGCGTTGACCTTCCTTCAAAGGGGTTTCGGAGCGTGAACGGTCGGGAGTCCGGCCGGCCGGATCCGGTGTTGTCGACCAACCTTGATCCGCCCAATGCTCCCGAACGCCCTTGTCCCGGTGTTTTGCCTTAGCCGACCGTGTCCATGAAGTGACGCCTTCCCTCGGTATCCAGGGAACGCCACACCATGAGCTGTTTTCTCACCTCTCGGAGGAAGACCTTGTTGATCCTGTGCCAGGCGTTTGCCTCGCCGCTCTCCCGCCGGAGGTCCATGTTCACCTCCCAGAAGCCGTCCCCGTCCCCCGCCGGGGTCAGGGCCAGGTTCACCTCCTGCATGATGCCGAAGTCAAAGGGCGCGAGCCACACCTTCATCCTCAGGTGAAAAACCTTGCCGGGCAGGGGCACCTCGCTCCCCTCCTCCCCGAAGGGGTGGGCCATCATGGTCACCTCCCCCGTGGAGAAGCTGCCGTGGGACACGTCCCGGTGCCCCTCGAAATAGGCCATGAGGTAGCCGCCGGCGCTCTTCACCTCCCGCCGGTCCATCAGGAACGGCAATGTCACCGTAAGGAGCCCCCCCCGTGCATCCGGAAGGGTCCAGGAGCGGTTCACGTCCGGGATGGCGATCCTTGCCGCCACCTTCGAGGGATAGATCACCGAGACCAGGACCACCACCAGCACCAGCACCATGGCGATCACCCCCGCCATGGAGGAGTAGTTCACGGTGATGCCGGCCCAGAGGGGGGTGCCGGCAAAGAGCCCGGCCGATACCTGGGCCAGGAGATACCCCAGCACCACGCTGATCACGCCGAAGGCAACGGCCTCGGCAATAAAGATAAAGGAGACGTGGGTGGGGGCCAGCCCCACCGAGGTATAGATCCCGATCTCCTTTTTCCGCTCGTACACGCTGCCGATCATGGTGTTGAGCACGATAAAGACGGAGATCAGAATGGGGATCACGATATTGGGAAGCCCCGAGTAATCCATGGTGTCGCTGGCCGTGTGGAGAAAGGTGCCCTTCTTTCCGCCGCTGAAGAGGGTGATGCCGAACCGGTCCGCCAGCCCCCTTGCCGTCTTGTCCAGGTCCGTGCCCGGAGGCGGTTTCACGGCCACCCCCTTGAGGTGCCCCCCGGCGGCCAGCAGGGTTTCATACGGCAGGATAACCGCCTGGTCCCCGCCCACATGCTGGTAACGGCTCTGAAAGGCCCGCACATCGTCCCCCGATTCCACGGCCTCCAGCTCCACCTCGGTCATCTCCATGGCCGCCTCGCTGGGAAAGGTCACGGGGGTGGGGGATTCACCGTCCAGGTCCTTCAGGGCCATGAGTTTCTTGCCGGAAAAGGTGCCCACCACCCTGAAGGGCGCCCCCCAGACCAGGACCTCCGATTCTCCGGGCACAACACCGAGGCGCCTTGCCTCCTGGTCCGGCAGGAGGACCGCCGCCGCCTCTCCCTCCCTGAGCCAGCGCCCCCGTTCGAGGATCCGGTCAAACCCGGTAACAAGGGGCTCCTCGTGGGAAAACCCCATCACCCCCCTTGCCTCGAAACTCCCCTTTTCCGCGCGAACGGGAAAGGCGACCGGCCTTGTGCGGTTCTCCTCCTCGAGCCATACCCGGGGAGCGGCAACGACCCCCTTTTCAAAGCTGTTGCGAATGATGGAAAAGGCATCCGCCGGAAGGTCCATCCAGTTGGCCCGCTTGAACAGGAGCCCCGTGTAGGGCGCGGAGCTGTCGAACGCCAGGCTGGATTGGCTTCGGGTCCCCTTCACGGAGGTGAAGCTCATCACCGTGAAGGTGAGGATCACCAGGGTGGTGCAGGTGAGGGCGGACCTGAGCCTGCGCCGCCTGAGGTTGCTCACCCCCAGGAGCAGGGAGGCGAAAAACGCCTTCCAACCGCTGATCTCCTCGGCCCGCAGGTGCATGGAGCGCCGCTGGAGCCGGTTCATCTCCTCCTCGAACCGGAGGAAGATGATCATGGTGACCATGAAGGAGAGCCCCATGATAAAGAAGGCCAGGATCACCACCGTGGGGCTGTAGGCCAGCTTGAACGCCGGGTGCACCTTGTAGATCACGAAGATCAGGGCAAGGAGGATGCCCGTGAAGGCCAGGATGCGCCGGTGGATGTCCGCGCAGCAGAAGAGGAGCCGCTCCATGCAGAAGGCAAAGGGCACGAACAGGGCGATGTAGAAGAGCACGCCGAAGAGCACGTCCTTCTGGGTCGCGTCCACGTGGTCGTAGACCCTTGCCGCCAGGGCCCAGGAGCTTGCCGCATGCTCGAAAAAGGCATCGTACCGGAATTCGGCCAGTGCGCTTTTGGCGGCGGCAAGGGCCCCTTCCCCCTGTGTCATCAGGCCGTTGATCCGAAGGTCGTGGATGCCGTGATCCTCCAGGTTCCGGATCCTCGGCGCCAGGAGCGCCCACATGTCCCTTGCGGTCTTGTACTCGGTGTGGCGCAGGGAGGGAAAGTCGTCCACCCGGTACCCCGTGCCCGTTGGATGTTCCTCGTCCGCATTGGTGAGGATCATCTTCTTTTTCAGGATGCTGTCCGAGAGGGTGAGCTTCAGGGGGGTTCCCGGGGGAAGGAAGATGGAGCTCACCAGGGACGCGCGGGTATCGATCCTGCTGTACCAGTAGCGCACCGGGGAAGCCTCCCTTCGCCCGTCGATAAGGTTCATCTTGGTCATGTACTTGAAGCTTCTGGGCTCGATCACGTTGTAGAGGGTGGTCTGCCGGCAGGAGAACATGACAAGGTCGGTCTTCATTCTGCTTCGCCGGATCTTGAGGCGATAGGCGGGCTTTCCCGTCTGCTTCTTGTCGATGGCCCAGACGGCGGCGCCGGATTGATCGTCAAAGCGGTAACCCTCCAGGATCACCTTGTGGAGCACCAGCTTCTTGCTCGCCACACCCTTGAGGCGGAACACGCCCATGGCATCCACCACCGCATGGTACATGGCGGGCCCCTGGTAGGCGAGGACCACGGTGCCCGGCGCGGGCGCCTCGGCAAAGAGCTCCCCGTGGCGCAGGAGGCTCGCCTTTCCGGTGATATTGGAGAAGCCGTTCCTGGGAAGGTCTCCCCCGTGGAGTTCCCGCTCGCCCGCGAGCTCCCCGATAAGCCTTGCGACAAAATCACTCTGGGCTGCCGCGTTTTCCAGGTTCACCGAAGCCGGCAGGTCCCGGGGGGTTCCCCAGAGCAGGCGGCCGTCGTGGACCGTGGCAAGGCTCACCCCCAGGTATCCGGCCATGGCGCTCACCTCGCCCCCCAGCCGGGGCTTGTCCGGCAGCCAGCTTTCCCAGGAGCGGAGCCTGCTGGGCCGGAGGGTATCCCGGAAGAGCCGGTCTCCCCCCTCGATCCTCCGGGCGGCATCGCGCATGGCCTCGTCCAGAAGGCCGTAGGGCCCCACGCGGTTGATCCCCGGCTTGAGGGGATAGAGCCATCCCTTGTTGAACGCGCCTACCCCCTGGCCGCGACTGGAGAGGTGAAGGGAAAAACAGACGGTGAGTTCGTAATCCACATTGATCAGGGAGCGGAATCCCCTTGCCTTCTTGAGGCGTTTCATCTGGCGCTTGGCCTGGTCGAGCACCGTCTTTCGCTCGGCAACGGCCAAGGGCACCAGCTCGGCCAGGAGGGCCTTCTCCTCCCCGGAAAGATCCGTGTAATCCCTTCTCCAGTCCAGGCGCCTGAGAAGAAGGCGCCTCTGGGTGAGGGCCGGGATACGCTCTGTTTTTCCCGTAAGGCGAAGGCGCATGAGCTCCCTGGAGATGCGGTCCACCTCCTCCTTGATGCGCTGGGAAACAGCCCCCTGAACGGGTTTGAACGCCTCCCCGTCAAGGGTGCCGGAGAGAATTTTAGGCAGGTTCTTTACGGCGGACTTGGCCTTGGAAATGGTCTTTTTGAGGGCTCTTCCGGTCTTTTTCATCTCCCGGGCACTGGCCTTGAGGCTCCAGATCACCTCCCGCATGCCGGCCTTGGACTGGGCGTTTCCGGCCGTTGCAACCAGAAGGACCGACCTTTCCGGGGGATTTTCCTTGAGGAACGCCGCCAGCTCCAGGAGGGTGGCGATGCCCACCGCCTCGTCGGCGCCGGGGGAGCTGCCGGAAACATAGGCGGTGCTGTCGTAAAACGCCTCCACCATGATCAGCTTGGAGGAGAGTTCCTTGTCCCTGCCGGGAACAAGGCAGTAAACGTTGTCGGCCCCGGCGGACTCCCAGCGAACCTCCGAGGAGAGGGAGACCCGGGAGGCCACCCTGCCCCTTTTAAGAACGCCGAAGAGGCCTTCGGCCCGCTCCGCCGTCATCCAGAAGCGGGGAAAGTCCATGGGCGTCAGTTCCACCTTCTCCTCGAAGGAGAACTTTCCCCCCGCGCCCCGGTCCACGTAGATCAGGGCCCTCGCCCCCAGGGCGGCGGCATGACGCCAGTTCCCGCCGGAGGCGAACTCCATGAGCACCACGGCCCCCTCGATCTCCATGCCGTTGAAATCGGAAAGGTCGCCCTTTCCAACGTAGAGAAGGGGACCGGAAATTCCCGAAGGGGCGACGGCGCCCGGGGAGATCACATTGGCCGCCATGGGGGAGAGGGAGATCTTTTTCCCGGAATCTTCCACCTCGAGGGTGCTCCCCCCGTGTTTCAGGACCGGCACCGTGAACCCGAAGGAGCCGACCTCCCCGAAACCAAGTTCCGTGAAACGATCTTTTATATAATCGGCGGCAACTGCAGCACCGGGAGTTCCCGTGCTCCTGTCCCCCAGCTCGGAAAGGGCCGTCACGGTTTCCCTGAGGCGACTCTCCCCCACCGCCGCCGGGCAGACACAGGGAAGGAGCAGCAGCATGAAAAGAACCGTTAAGACGATCCCAACGGTACACCGATCTGATCTGTAATCCAACATACCCCCAATCTCCGAAGGATTTCCGCGAAATGCGCGCCGCCGTTACCGTTGCCGCCGGCAACGGCCCGGCCAATGCCGCGGGTCGCTGAAGGGTCAAAAAAAACGCCTGTCCGAGGATGACGGACAAATGGCGGGGCTGCTCTTTACTCCCGGGTGTCGACCCGGCCGATGGAGATGGTCAGCTCGTCGCGGTTCTCCACCTTGTCGATGAGGCCGTCCCGGATCCAGACCACCTGGTCGGAGACGTTGAGCATCTTGAGGTCGTGGGTGGCGGAGATGATGGTGACCCCCCTGTCCGCTGAAAGCCTTTTGAGGAGGCTGATGATCTCCTCCCCCGTGGAGAGGTCCAGGTTTCCGGTGGGTTCGTCCGCCAGGATGATCGAAGGATCGTTGGCCATGGCCCTTGCCACCGCCACCCGCTGCTGCTGCCCCCCCGAAAGCTCCGAGGGCTTGTGCTTGAACCTTTCTCCGAGCCCCACCACATCCAGCAGGCGAAGCCCCTTTTCAACGGCCGCATCGGTTCCCATGCCGGCAAAGGTCATGGGCAGGGTCACGTTCTCCAGGGCCGTCATCACCGGTATCAGGTTGAAGGTCTGGAAAATATAACCGATCTTCCGACACCTGAGCCACGCCAGCTCATAGGCGTCCAGCTGAGCGATATCCACCTCGTCGATAAAGACCTTGCCGGAGCTGGGCTTGTCCAGCCCTCCGATCATGTTGAACAGGGTGCTCTTGCCCGATCCCGAGGGGCCCATGATGGAGAGGTAATCCCCGCTTCTCACGGCGAGATCCACCCCCTTGAGGGCCTTGACCTCGTTCCCCCCCATGGTAAAGCTCTTTTCCACCTTTGAAACCCGAACGATATTGTGGGTGTCCGACATGCTGAGATTCTCCCGGAGTGTTGTGATAAACCGGTACTGGGAGCGGCCGGCCGCCTGAAATCACCTTGTCCGCCGCTGAACGAAACCGAACGGCAAGGGACTCCCCCACGACAACCAACCGCAAAAAGCCTTAAAAGGGCCGTATGAAAACCGCAAAACCGTAATGGACGGGAAGCGCTTGAGTTACCTCGGACGTTTCACCGGAACGGGTACGGGCAAGACCGAATTTATAGACAACACATTAGATTAAATACAAGTACACATGGCAGGCCCCATCGGAAGGACGAAAACCGCCGGTTTCTATTCGCTTCGCATGGCAACCACCGGCTGCATTCTGGCCGCCACCACGGCGGGGTACAGTACCCCGATGAGGCTGAGAAAGCATCCCGTGGCCGTTGCCGTCAGCACGGAGAAAAAGATATCCTGCCACAGGAGGGTCGTGAACACCTGGCTTCCGAAGCGGAGGGCGCCTCCCCCCACGGCAAAAAGAGCGCCGGCAACGGCTCCCGCCCCCGCGCCCACAAGCCCCTGCATTCCCGCCTCCAGCAGGAAGAGCCGCAGGACAAACCGGTCCAGGGCGCCCAGGCATTTCATGGTGCCGATCTCCCTGAACCTTTCGGTCACCGCCATGAGCTGGGCGTTGACGATCCCCACCACGCAGACCAGGAGGGAGAGGAACACGAGCCAGCGTTGCCGGGGACTGTCGGCCACCCGGTCCCCCTCCTCGCCGAGGTCGAACCCCGCCCGGACCACCTGCCGCTTCACGGCGGGATCTCCCCCCTTGAGCAGGCCGTTGGCCACATCGGTACCCACGTTCACCGAACTCAGGAAGGCAACGGCGAGCACCAGGCTCACCGTGGTGATCAGGGAGCGAAAAAAACGCACCTGGATGCTCCTTGCCGCAATCTTTATGGATTTGGCCAAGGGGAGAACCACCTGGCGGCGGGGCGCCGAAAGCGCTCCCCTCTCCTCTTTTTCCCGAGTTTTCATATGCCCCTGTCCGATTTTTTCGCTCGTTGTTTGGGCCGGCGGGGAAACGGGCCGGCAACCTCAAAGCCTGTCTTTACTCAAACTCCGTAGAGTTTAAACTATTTGGAGTGCCGTTGCCATCATTTTATTTAGCAAAGATTCAGGGCGTTGAGGCGCCTCAGGATCGGCCCGCCGCCGGAATGCACCAGCTCGTGAAGGTGGTAGGGTTTCAGCAGTTCGGGCTCGGCCGGCAGGAATTTCCTTCCCGACAGGCGGTAGGCAAGGGCCTTGATCACTCCCTGGTGAGCAATCACCAGAAGCCGCTGCCCCGGCCATTTTTCGGCGGCAAGGCTCAGGGCCGCCCGGCTTCTCTCCCAGACCGAAAGGCGGCTCTCCCCCCCGGGCGGGCAAAAGGCCCAGCCCGCGGCGATCTCCCTTGCCAGGGCTTCCGGGGCCCTTGTTTTCAAGTCCTTTAACGTTCGACCGGTCCACGCACCCCAGTCCTGCTCCCGCAGGCCCTGGTCGCATTCAACTGGAATCTTCAGCCGCGATGCGATGGGAGCTGCGGTTTGACGGGCCCGGCCCAGGTCGCTGGTGATGATCCGGTCCGGCATAAGCAGCTCGACCATGCCGGCCCATTTTTCGGCCTGTTCCTCTCCCTCGGGGGAGAGGGGGCTGTTTCCCTGGCCCTGGATGCGTTTTTCCAGGTTCCACTCGGTCCTTGCATGGCGCATGAGAAAAAAAACGGTTTCCTCCAACTTTACTCCTTCCACTCCCCTGCCCGATCCCGGCCGCACCTTTTCCCGCGCCGGCATGGGCGGGTTGGAAATCCACAGATTGTCAATACCCTCGACAGCATTATCCCATGCCTCGCGAACGGGTTAAGGGCTTGCCGAAAAAGTCTGCAAAGTCAACATTTTCAACGCGATCAGGGGCCGTTTCATCCACTACGCCCCCTTGACGGGCCCTTGCTCCTTTAATGCAACAGCCACGTCATTTCCCGATCTCCCGCCGCAAACCGCTTCACGCGCCGGCTCCGTCTCCGGCGATTGGGTCGGAGAGCGCGTTCCGCCGGCAGGCCATATTTACTGTTGACGGTAACCCCCCGGCGGTTTATCTGAAAGTTTTACGGTCACTTCTTTCGGCCGTGGGTTCCGGGTATATCGTGAGTTCGTTCGCCCCGGGTATTTCGTGAGCTCGTTCAGCCCGGGTATTTCGTGAGGAGGTATATTAAATCATCGATATCAATAAAGCCATAAACGTATTCGAGGAATTTTTCACCCTTGCCGATTCGGGGGAGCTGTTCCAGGAGAAATACAGGGCGGATCATCCCCGGATAAGAGAACGGTTCAAGGCCGCCCTGGTCCGGGCCCTGGTCTGGGAGCGCCCGGAGCTCGAACGGCGCAAGGGGATCATGTGGCCTTACGAGAACCTTGCCGCCCGGGCCCACCTGTTCGAGTCCCTTGCCCTTTCGGAGGATCCGGGCTTAAAGCGGAGCGCCGAACTCTTTCTTGCCCTTCTTCCCTTTCCCCGCCAGTGGAACCGCCTTGTCCGGTCGGTTACGGCCTTTCCGGAGGACCCCGAAATCCATGCGCTCCTGGAACATGAACGGGATACCGTCGGGCGGAAGATCGCCAAGAAGAGCACCAAGACCCTGAAGCTCCGGCATTTCTGCCAGATCCTCAAACGCCCGAACCTCCCCTCGGAAAAGGGGGTGCTGCGGATCTTCTCCCTGCCCTACCTCTTTGCCCACCCCGGGCTCCTTTCGCGGATCGGCAAGGAGTACCTCCTCTATGTGGAACCCGCCGCCGGAGTGGTGTTCCGGCACACATGGATGCGGATCTTCGCCACCCTCGACGACCCCGTTCTTTTCGGGTTCGCCTCCGGGGAAGACGCCTCCTTTGTCACGAGCCAGTCCAACACGGCCGCAACCCACCTGGCCCACGGGGATTACCTGGACCCCGATGAAACCGTGCCCGGACAGGTGGAAAAGACCCACGACATGGTCTTCAACGGAACATTCGACGAACAGGCCAGGAAACGCCACCGCCTGATGCTGGAGCTCATGACCCATCCCCTCCTGGAAAACACCACGGCCCTCTTCCTGGGCAGGGGAAGCGAGGAGAACATCGCCTCGTTCAAGGAGGCGGCAAAATCCCTTGGGGTTGAAAAACGGGTCACCGTGGTGGCCAATATCCGCCGGAAAACAGTTCCGGAGCACCTTGCCCGCTGCAGGATCGGCGTGCACCTCGCCCTCCATGAAAACGGGTGCAGGGCCGTTTTCGAATTTTTCAGGTCGGACCTTCCCTGCGTGGTCGCGTCCTCCATGGCGGGGATCAACTTTGCCACCGTGAACAGCCAAACCGGCGCCGCTGCAATGGACGGGGAGCTGCCGAAGGTGATCCGGGAGACCCTGGACAACCGGGACACGTTTGCCCCAAGGCGCTGGCTCATGGAAAAGTCGGGCAGCATCATCTCCTCGAACCGGCTGAACACCCTCCTCAAGGAGCTGTTCAGGGACCTCGGCCATGCCTGGACCGCAGATATCGTTCCCCTGTCGAGCAGCGGGGCCAACAGGTACCTGAGGAACTCAGATTACCAAGACTTTCTCCCGGAGTTCCGCCGCCTCAAGGGGATGTTCGAGTCCGTCTCCGACCTTCCCGTTCGGATCTCCGAGGAGTGAACTTCGTAAACACGACGCGTTTAACGTTTCCGTGCAAAAACGGGAACGGCAATCCCATTTGTTTTTTCAACTGATGACTGTTATTCAGGCGCGCGCTCCGTTGCCCAGGACGGCAATCCCATGTGGTTATTCAACCCGGCGGGTTTGTGTCGCCATATTAACCCATCGATAAAACACGCAAACCCAGAGCGGAACCACCTGCCTGGCCCCATGCGTTGTTTCGTTTTCAAATGCCGTTGTTCATAATTGCCGGGTTCTTCATTGGAGGATCGTTGATTTCCGCGGCCTGCGCCGCAAGCGTCGGGCATGACCGAGTTGGACGAGTTTGCCCTTGAAACCCGGGAATAAGGACTTGACGGACGCCGTAAAACCGTAGATAATTCCTTGCTCGACAGAGATACTGTTTACCTGGACGGCACCGGCAAGCCGCCGGATGTCCCCGGCAGGTTCCATATAAATCTCCGGCCCGGGTCCAAGGTTCTCCTTTGGTTACCCCCATCGGCTGATGCGTCAGGGGCTCTCGCTAATTTGAAAACTACAACAAGGACTGAAGGAAATGCAATTTGAACCGGTAATAGGCCTCGAAGTACACGCACAGCTTAACACCGAAACAAAGATATTCTGCGGCTGCACCACCAAGTTCGGCGCGCCGCCCAACGCCAATACATGCCCCGTGTGCCTGGGACTTCCCGGTGTTCTCCCCGTTCTCAACCGGAAGGTGGCCGAAAAGGCGGTGAGCCTTGCCCTTGCCACCAACTGCAAGGTCTCTCATACCAGCACCTTTGACAGGAAGAACTATTTCTACCCGGACCTTCCCAAGGGATACCAGATCACCCAGTACGAATTTCCCGTTGCCGAACACGGATACCTGGACATCGAGACCGGGAAGGGGGAAAAACGGATCGGCATCACCCGCATCCATCTCGAGGAGGATGCCGGTAAATCGAGCCACGACCCCATCCGCCCCGTGAGCATGGTGGACCTGAACAGGGCCGGCGTCCCCCTGACCGAAATCGTCAGCGAGCCGGACCTGAGGACCCCCGAGGAGGCCGGCGCATACCTCAGGAAACTCCACGCCATCGTCCGGTACATCGGTGTCTGCGACGGCAACATGGAGGAGGGCAGCTTCCGCTGCGACGCCAACATCTCCGTCCGCCCCGTTGGACAGGAGGAGTTCGGCACAAGAACCGAGCTCAAGAACCTCAACTCCTTCAAGCACGTGGAAAAGGCGATCCAGTTCGAGATCAACCGCCAGATCAACCTGATCGAAAACGGCGGTACGGTGGTCCAGGAGACAAGACTCTGGGAGCCCTCCGCGAACAAGACCGTTTCCATGCGCGGAAAAGAGGATGCCCACGATTACCGCTACTTCCCCGAGCCGGACCTCCTTCCCCTTATCGTCAGCGACGAGTGGGTCGAAACCGCGAGAAAGGAGCTCCCGGAGCTGCCCGACGTAAAGCGCGCCCGTTTTGAAGAGGAGTTTGCCCTCCCCCCCTACGATGCCGGTGTGATCACGGCGTCCCGGGAGCTGGCCGACTTTTTCGAAGCGGCCGCAAGCGGCGTTCAAAACATCAAGAAGCTCTCCAACTGGATCATGGGCCCCCTCCTGGGCCTTCTCAACGCGGAAAACATGGGCGTGGAAGGTTGCCGGATCACCGCCGAAAACTTCTCCTCCCTGATCCAGCTCATCGAAAAGGATGTGATCAACGAGAAGAGCGCCAAGACCGTGTTCGACGAGATGGCCGCCACGGGCAAGGCGGCAAAGGAGATCGTCGAGGAAAAGGGCCTCGTGCAGGTCACGGACACCTCCGCCATCGAATCGGTGATCCAGGGGGTCATCGACAACTCCCCGGGCGAAGTCGCGGCATATAAAAACGGAAAGAACAAGCTCTTCGGCTTTTTTGTGGGCCAGGTGATGCGGGAGAGCAAGGGCAAGGCCAACCCGAAAATCGTCAACGAGATTCTCAGGAAGCTTCTCGACCAGTAGGTTCGGCAGGATCGAACCGGTCGGGCGGCCTTCAGAGCGGGGCGCTTTAGCGGGCGCCCCATGTCCGCCAACCCTTAATATCGGAGGATACCATTGCTCAGGATTCGACGTTTTCCCAAAACCCTTCCTGTGTTTGCCACCCTTTTCATCATCATGACGACGGCGGCGGCCGCATCCCACGCCAAACCGGCCAGGCTCGTCATTTTACCCATGAATATCATCTCCCAGAACGATATGAATTTTCTCTCTTCGGGCATCACGAACATGCTCACCTCCCGTTTCACACACGACGGCGAAGTGCGGGTGATCGGCCGGGAGGAAACCCAAAAGGCCCTTCAATCCCTTGACGGCCCCATAGAGGACACCGACGCCCTGAAAGCCGGCAGGCTCCTTGATGCCGACTACGTGTTCTTCGGCGACCTCACCCATTACGGCGAGGGCATGAGCATCGATACCAAGATGCTGGACCTCAAGGCCGACAAGCCCCCCCTCTTCTTTTTCGACCAGTGCCAAAAACTCGACGATGTGATCCCCCGAATCAGCAGGATCGCCGGCAAGGTCAACAAGAAGGTCTTCAACCGCATCACCTACACCGAGGAACCCACCGAAGAGGAAACCCAGAAAAGAGTCGAACAGTATGCCCACCCGGACAAGCTCATGGGACTTACCCCCGAGCCCCTGGGGGAGCAGAAGGAGAATGTGCCCTACTGGAAATTCTGGAAGCGCATAGACATCCCGGAACTCTTTTAATTTCCCGGACCGGATTATAAGGGGCATATACGGCACCAAGCCGTATATGCCCTTTTTATTTACCCTCCCCTTTCCAGCCGCCCCCAACGCTTCGGTGCTCCTCCCCAATTCAATCACCCGCCGCCTACAAGCAAATGCCCCCCCCCAACCCC
>PPCM01000798.1_pt1 | contig 19844 bp, 13 predicted proteins | sample 1555541 | NCBI WGS metagenome assembly PPCM01 (sample SAMN05284479, study PRJNA326546) | Marine sediment metagenome, whole genome shotgun sequencing project. | isolation source: marine sediment | place: Germany: Wadden Sea | collected 2012-09-05 | reverse complement strand
TCGAATGCCAACCTCGACCGTGCGCCAACGAGCCGATTGGCCGTCTTCTCCAACCTGAAAGATGCCCTGCGTATCACTGCGCTTCACAATCGCGACATCCGGCACGATGTAGGCCTCATCGACTGCGCGCACTTCGACTTTGGAGCGCACGAACATGCCGGGCTTGAGACGGGCGTCCGCATTGGGAACCGTAATCTCGATGCGTGCCTGACGAGAACTCTCTTGAAAGACCGGGGCAATCCGCTCGATCGAAGCCTTAAAGACTTCGCCAGGATAGGCATCGGTTTCCAGATCAACAGACTGCCCGACCGATAGCTGCGGGTAGTCCTTTTCCGAGACAAAAAAGACGCCGGTCAGCGGATCGAGATCCACGATACGCAGAAGCGGAGACAGCACATTGAATGTCTGCCCCTCATCGGCGAAACGTTCAGCCACCAAGCGGGGCGAGCGGTCGCCGGCTCCACCTGCCCCACTCGACCAAAGGGCGCGCACTTCCGTGTAGCTGAGCTGGATACGAGCGGACTGGACGGCCGACTCTGCCCGTTTGACCTGAGCCTGCTGCACTTCGAGCTGCGCTTCGGTCGCGAGCAGGTCACTTTGCGCGATGTCATACTCTGCCTCCGAGGCCACCCCGCGCTCACGAAGCACTCGCGAGCGCTCCATCGCACGCTGCGCAATCGTGAGATTGCTTTTAGACTCCATGAGATTGGCCTTGGCGACCAAGAGATCCGCTTCGGCCTGCGCCAGCGCTTGTTGATACTCCGCATCGTCCAAAGTGGCGACAACTGCTCCCGGTTCGACAATGTCTCCAATATCCACACGAATACTTTCAAGCAGGCCACTCACTTTAGGCGAGACAAGGAAAGACGCGCTCGCTTCTAAAGCCCCACTGAATACACGCAATTCCCGGATCACGCCCCGCTCGACGGGAGCCACCTCGACGGGCGCCGGCGGACGCTGCCCTGTCCGGGCATTCGAACCATCCTCACCGCAACCAGAGATTAGACATGTGCCAAGCAAGGCAACACCGAGGATGGAATAGAAAAGACTTTTAGGCATTTGCATGTAAGAAGTTAAACCATTATGATTTTTGCAACATACAGACTAAAGGCAAAACACAAACAAGAATACCCGAAAATCGCCCCCCAGCCTTGCCATCGGACATTGGGAACATTGACTGATATTTTCTGACCATACTCAAATATCTATGAGATTTTTTATATTCCCCTTATTTAGCTGCCTCTTCGCCGCTCAAATCTTTGCCCAAGCGATCCCCGAAGGCATCGAGCACGTCCAGACACTGGACGGCATCGAAGAATACCGCCTCAAATCGAACGGGCTGAACATCCTCCTCATGCCCAACGAGGGACTCCCCGTGGCCACCGTAATGGTCACCTACAAGGTCGGCGCGCTCAACGAAGTCACTGGCACGACGGGCGCCACCCACATTCTCGAACACATGATGTTCAAAGGCACCGAGCGATTTAACAGCGCCGACGGCAGTGACTACTCCCAACAGATGGAGCGCATCGGTGCGCGCTCCAATGCCACGACCTGGTTCGACCGCACAAATTATTACGCCACCCTCCCCAGCGAGTATGTCGCGATGACGATTGAGTTGGAGGCCGACCGCATGCGTGGTCTGCTTATTCGCGAAGAAGATCTGGCCTCAGAAATGACTGTGGTGCGCAACGAATATGAGCGCGGCGAGAACAGTCCCGTCCGCACTTTGATTAAAGAGCTCTACGCCGCCGCCTACATGGCGCATCCTTATAGTCACCCGACGATCGGCTGGCACTCCGACATTGAGGCAACCAACGTCGATAAGCTGCGCGAGTTTTACGACATTTACTACTGGCCGGAAAACGCCGTGGTCACCGTGATCGGCGGCTTCGACAAGGCAGCCACACTCGAAGCCATCGCCACGCACTACGGAGCGGTACCTAAGGCTCCACACGCCATCCCTGCGGTCGAAACGACTGAGCCCGAACAGCTCGGCCCACGCCGCCTTACCATCGAACGCGCGGGGCAAGTCGGCGTCGTTCTGGTCGGTTTCAAGGTCGCCGAAGGCCGCCACGAAGACTGGGCAGCGCTCAGTCTGATCGAGCAAATACTAGGCGCCGACAAGACGGGCCGTCTCTACCGCGCGCTCGAAGATAAGGGCAAAGCCAGCGCCACCTTTACCTACGCACCGATGCTGCACGACCCCGGCCTCTTCACCTTCGGCGCTTACCTGACGCCCGATGCCACGCATGAGGAAGTCGAAGCCATCATCTGGAATGAGATCAACTCCCTCATCAGCGGCGGCGTGGATGAGGACGAGCTCGCACGGGCAAAATCCGTCATCAAGGCGAGCACGGTTTATGGGCGCGATGGCCCCTACGCCATCGCCGATCAAATCAACGAAGCCATCGCCATGGGCGATTGGTCGGCCTATGTGAATTTGCCTAAAGCGATCGAAGACGTCCCCGCCGAAGCTCTGCAAGAAGTCGCCGCCAAATACTTCGTCGAGCGTAGCAGCACCACTGGCTGGTTTGTGCCCAAAGTCGTCAACACCCTGACCGCACAGGCCAGCACTCTCCCTGGTCCGAACTACTACCGCGATCCGGAGATCTTTGGCCTCCTTCACAATGAAGCCGCGAGCGCAAGCCCTGCCGGTGCGGCCGAGACAGAATCTGTCGTCGACTTCAGCTCGCAAATGCAGCGCGCCCAGATCGGCGAGATCGAACTCATCGCCATCGATATGCCGATTGATAATGTCGTCTCTTTCGTCGGTAGCATCGCGGGCGGCGACAGCCTCAGCCCCGACGATGCACCCATGCTGGCGAGCCTCACCGCTGCCATGCTCGATAAGGGCACCCAAAACCAAGACCGCTTTCAGATCGCCGAGAAGCTCGACACTCTGGGCGCCGGGATCGGTTTCGGCTCCGACGAGCAAAGCCTTCAATTCTCAGGTAAATTTCTCCGCGCCGACGCAGGCGCAGTCTTGTCACTGCTGGCCGACCAGTTGCGCAACCCCGCCTTCGACCCCGAGGTGCTGGAGACGCTCAAAAGCCGCCAGAAGGCCGGACTCCTACAAGCCATCGACGACCCCGACTATCGCGCCAGTGCGCTGATGTCGCGCCTCCTCTACCCCGAGTCACACATCAACTATAGCACACCGATCGAAGCGCTCATCGCCGACCTCGAAGCCACCACGGTGGAAGACCTCGCCGCCTTTCATCAAGCGCACTACGGCTCTAAGTCCATGCGTCTGATCTTCACCGGAGACATCGACTTCGAACAACTCAAAGCCGCTGTCGGCAACGCCTTCGACGACTGGGACGGCGGGGGTGACTACCCCGAACTCGAAACCACTCAACTTGAAAACAGCGAACGCTCCGAACGCATCTATATCGAAGATAAGACCAGCGTCGCCGTACGTTTCGGCTACAACACTGAGCTGCAACGCACCGATGACGACTACCTCCCCTTCATGGTGGGCAACTACATCCTCGGAGGCAGCTTCCACTCCCGCCTCATGACGGAGGTTCGCAAAAACCGCGGCCTCACCTACGACATTCGTGCCCGCCACCAGGGCGACATCCTCACCCCCGGCAACTGGATCCTCTCCGCCAGCTTCGCGCCGAGCATGCTGCAAGACGGCCTCAAAGCCGCCCGCGAAGTCGTTCAGCAATGGTATAAAGAAGGCGTCAGCGAGCAAGAAGTTCGCGCCGCCATCGAGACGCTCACCGGCTCCTACATCGTCGGTCTCTCCACGACCGGCAGCGTAGCTGGTCAGGTGCACAGCTTCATGGAGCGCGGCTTCGCCCCCGAGTATATCGACGAGTATCCACTCCGCGTGCGCGCCCTGACCACAGAGGACGTCAACCGCGCCATTCGCCAATACTTTGATCCGAGTCAACTCGTCGAAGTTGCTGCAGGCTCTCTCGCCAAAGCGCCCGACACGGCACCCCCAGAATCCACCATGACCCCAAAGACCCCCATCACCGTCCGCCTAGACACTCCCAATCCCAGCTGGCGCATCCAGATCGAGTCTATTTACCGCAGTAGCGAATACATCGCCGTCTTCTCAAAGCTAAGCCGCGCCCCCGACGTGATGGCTGCCCAAGTCATCAGCACCGTGGCCGACACCGTCCAGATCGACCAGCAGTATGCCAAACTCCCCGTGCGCCACTACATCGTCGGTAAAACATGGAAATGGGGCGACACGGGCGAATACACCTTTCTAGACTCCTTCGATAGCTATAGCGGAATCTTCAAAGACTCAGACACACTGTATCGTCGTGAAAAATAGTTTAGCCAGAACTTACTTGTAGCCTTCTCGAAAAACGCAGTTTAGCGGCGTTTCAAGATTGCACCGGGAGCACTTTCAAAAAAGCCTTCCACCACTATGCCAAAAATCGACGTCGAAACCCTTAAGTTTATCCTCCAACGCAACGAGCCCGACATCCGCAAGGTCAACGAGATCATGCAGGAAATCGAAATGGAACTAAAAGCCGAAGAAGAGGAAAAGGCCAACCGCCCACCCCCCGTCAAGAAGCAGTTCTCCATCATCATCTCCGACCCTGAAGACGAACTGAAAGACAAGGATCTCACCGGCTGGGTCGTGCAGATCCCCGAAGACGACAGCGTAACCGTCGCCCCCGAGCGCATTATCAGCGCCGCCTACGAATTCAACACCACGCCCAAAGGCCGCCGTATGCCCGTCGAAACCATCGGTGAAGCCTGCGAAGTCGTCTCCGCCAAACTCTTGAAAGAACAAAATGTCTGGATCAAAACGAAGGTGCCCGTCCTCGCAGTGACCTGCCCCAATAAGATTCCGATGGAAAAGGTCGAGTAAGGCCATAAAGCTCTGAATTTCTGGAACCGTTCATTCCCCCCCCAATGAAAACCTTCGTCTTCGCACTCTACTTCTTGGTTTTCATCATCTGCGGGATTGCCCCCCTATGACCGGGCGGTCTGGTTCGCCGAGAATTTGCCGATTCTGATCTTAGTTGGCGGCGTGTTACGAAGTATTTGAATGGTGGTATGCCCTCAGCGCCGACCCCGAAGCCGGCATCGCCGTGCTCGGCTCACAAGGCGACATCTGAAATGCCCCAAAAGACATGCTAGCCGACGGCCTCGGTGCCATTCTCGCGGTGCTGATCTACGCGACTTGTCGGCGGAAACCCGAGACTAAGGTAGCGCAGGCGCGTCCCGCGCCACACGGACATTCGTAACGCCCAGCCAGCACAAAACGGATGCGCACCGGGACGGTGCTGCGCTACCTCAAGAGGCGAAAAACAGCGCCGTGCTAAAACGGCTGCGCCCGTAGTTCGTCATTTTGGCGAAATCCTCTTTGGCCACGGGGATGTATTGGCAGTCGAGCTCGGCCAGCGTGAGCTTATCTGTATCCGGATCGTGCAGGTAAAAGCAAAGCTCGTCAGAGGCAGTGACCACGACCCAATGCGGCGCCTTATCCCCGTTTAAGCGGTAGCTGCTGATCATGACCATGACAAAGTCGCCCGCTTGGAGGCGTCCCTCAATCTTGCCCACAGTGAGCGGCTCGCAAGTGATCGGGATCTGCTTCGCTTGGCACCGTTCGAGAAACTGATCGTGCACAAGAGTCAGCACTTCCTTCTTATGCGCCGAACGCACGCCTTCGAGAAAGAGCGGACTCGTCTGGCTCATGAGCACATCCACTTGGAAACCGCGCTTGTGCGCAGAAAGCGCCAGCCCGAGTGGATGACAGCCACCGTGCCCGGAAGTCATAAACACCGTGGTTGCCTCGCGCCAGAGATCCAGCTCCAGACTTTGACTGAGCTGCGTGTCCGGCTCAATGCCCGCCATGATCATCATCAGGCAAGCGGGACCACAGGTAAAACTCGTCGTTTGCCCATACCAGGGCACCGCGACTTCTTCCTGCACGTGGTCAGGATATCGGATCCGCTTTTGCATGCGCAAAGCGTCGCTGTGGTCTTCGTAGTAATCCGGAAGCTCACCAAATACTCGATAGCCTAGCCGTTGATAGAGTTGGATGGCCGACCGATTTTGCTTGGCCACTTCGAGCCGCATGAAAAGACGATCTTCGTCAACCGCAGCGGCTTCCAAAGCCAGCATCAGGTTACTCGCGTAGCCGCGTCCGCGTGTGCTCGGGTGCAGCGCGATCGAGTAGAGACGCGCCAAGCGTGTGCCCTTATGCAGGAGCACAAGGCCGTAGCCGCGCACCTGCCCGTCGACTTCCAACACCTGGAAAATGCTGTTCTCCCCCTTGATCCAACGCTGAAAAGAGCGCCGACTCAAGCGGTCGCTCTCGAAGCAAAGCGCTTCCAGTTCAAGAAGTGGCTCGAGGTCGTCGGCTTCGACCTCACGAAATATAGGATTGGTTTCCATCATGTAAAGGTTCAGTGTAGCGATGCGACGCCAGTCGTGTCGACATAGACCATTCCTAGTCGCTCGCCAGTCGACCTTGCTCGCGCAAGTTCGCTGCGAAAATTCTACACGCGCCCCCGACGCTCGAGACGATTCACAAACTCCTGCATGATCATCATGTAGAGTTCATCCCCGAGGTAGGCGTCTTCGATACTATGATCGATGCTCGGGTTGTCGTTCACTTCGATGACATAGATCTGGTTGCCCTTTTGCTTGATATCGACGCCGTAGAGGCCGTTGCCAATGATCGCACTGGCTTTGAGCGCGGCGTCCAAGACTGCACGCGGTGCTTCAAAAGTAGGGATGGTTTCAAAATCGCCCGACTGCCCCGACTTGCGACTGGAGGCGTGATTGTAGATCTGCCAGTGGTCGCGCGCCATGAAGTATTTGCACGCGTAGATCGCGCGTCCGTTGAGCACACCGATCCGCCAGTCGAAGTCGGTGTAAATGTACTCCTGCACCAGCGCGAGCGCCGACTCGGCCAGCATAAGCGCGAGCTTCTCTCTAAGCTCCTCGCGGTTGCCGACTTTATAGACACCAATCGAAAAGGAGCTCTCCGGCATCTTGAGCACCACAGGATAGGTAAAGGCCGCCTCGATACGGTCGAGTTCCGAGTCTTGCCCACTCGACACCACGAGGGTGCGCGGCGCGCTCACCTTGTTGTAGCTAAACGCGTCGTGGAGAAATATCTTATTGCAGCAGCGCATGATCGAAGTCGGATCGTCCATCACCACGAGACCTTCGATCTCTGCTTTACGCGCGAGACGGTAGGTTGGGTGGTCGATGCTCGTCGTCTCACGGACAAAGAGCGCATCATACTGCGAGAGTTGCTTGAGTGTATCCGAGCGCACCAGTTCAGCCTCGATGCCGACTTTGGAGGCGGCCTTCACGAAGCGCTTGATCGCCTCGCCATCGCTCGGGGCATTGGCCTCCTCGGGGTTATAGAGAATCGCCATATCCCAGCGATGGGTGTTTTTACGCCGAGGATTACGCCAAACCTGCTCGGTGAAGATGCGCAGCCGCTCGTAGAAGAGCGAGCGTTCCACATCGTCCAAGACCGACAACCGGGCTCGCTCGATGGAAAGCTCCACCCCGTTGGCACCCTGCGAGAGGCTCGCACGGAGCAATGGCGAAGGATAACGCTCAAATAGCGCACGGGCGACGCGCTTCCACGCCTCCTGCGCGCACCACCCAAAGTAGATGTTCAGATCGACGGGCACCTCTAGGCTGGCACTCATTTTGGGCAAGAGAGGCTGGAGACGCTCCTCCTGATCATCCTGATAGCGTAGGTCGTTGATGGTGTTCACACTCGGAAGCACGCGGTGCTGGCGCGACTCGGCGAGGAGCGAGCAGTAGTAGCCACGGCTCAGATACTGCTCCGTATCGCAGAGATTAATGATCCGCGTACGCGGCTCACCCAGCTTCGGGAAGTCTTCCAGATACTGGTCGAACGTGATGACGTTGAGATCTAACGGAGGTGTCTCCGTCTGATCAGTCACAACTAGGGTTTTATACATTGGATGTTCCCTCAAACAGATCGCACTCGATCCGTTATATTGGTGAGAGCGATATGAGCCTTTTTTTGAAAAAGTCACTGCCAAAATCGCCACCTGAGAGGGTGCCCAAAAACAACAGACGCACTTCTACATAACTACCCGATCAAGTCGAACGAAGCGTGTGCTTCGAGTTCTTCGACCGTGGTGAAGCCCAGCAGCACTTTCTTCAAGCCATCGTAGCGGAGAGGACGGTAGCCGACCTTCTTCGCTGCGGCCGCGAGCTCGGCGTCGCTCGCACGATTGGAGATGAGCGCGCGCATTTCATCGGTGACGAGTGCCATTTCGTGGAAGGCGATACGTCCTCGGTAACCGGTATTGCGGCAGTGGGCACAACCTTGACCTTCGTAGAAAACAGGCGGCTCGACTTCTTTGTAATCGTAGAAGAATTTACGTAGCAGCTCCTCGCTGGGCGTGTAGGCCCGCTTACAGTTTTCGCAGATACGTGCGGACAAACGCTGCGCAAGCACAGCCAAAATGGATGGCGCGACCATGTAGGGCTCGATGCCCAACTCGATCAAGCGAACGACCGCCTGAATCGCATTATTCGTATGCAAGGTGGAAAAGACTAAGTGCCCCGTGAGTGCTGCTTCGGTCGCGATTTTCGCCGTCTCCAGATCCCGAATTTCCCCGACCAGAATGACATCCGGATCCTGTCGCAGAAGCGAGCGCAACAGATTGGAAAACTTCAGATCAATCGACGCATTGACCTGCGACTGGATGATACCAGTCATCCGCGTCTCGACCGGGTCTTCGATTGTACAGATATTAACTTCCGGCGTATTGATTTCGTGGAGCGCGGCGTAGAGCGTGGTCGACTTACCGGAGCCGGTGGGACCGGTCACGAAAATCATACCATTGGGATTACGGATCACATGCTTGAACGGCTCCAAGATCGACTGCGAAATCAGCATCTGATCGAGCGTGCGGAAGTCTTTCTTACCCGTCAGGGCGAGAATACGGAGCACCAGCTTTTCGCCGAAGACTGTAGGAATGACAGAGACACGAAAGTTGACTTGCTCCGCACCCAGGGGAATCGAAAAGCGCCCGTCCTGCGGAAAGCGTGTTTCGGCGATATCCAGATCACTCAGAATCTTAATACGCGATTTGAGCGGAGCATGCAGCGCGGCGGCGATCGTGAAGACGTGCTGCAAGCGGCCATCGATCCGGAATCGAATGCTAGTCGTATCCTCGCGCGGCTCCATGTGGATATCCGAAGCACGCTCCTTGATCGCTAAATAGAGAAGCGCCTCGCAGAGATTGATGATCGATTGCGAGCCGCTCATATTCTCGAGCTCTTCGGGCTTCAGCTTTGCGAGAATAGCCCCTTGGCTCTTCTCCAATTGATCGATCAGTTCCTCGACACTTTTATCCGTGCTATAGTGTAGCTCGATCGCGTCCTGCACCTCGGAGGTCAGGCAGAATACGGGGCTGATGTCCTTACCCGTAATCGCCGCCAATCGGGCAATCAACGGCTCATTATAGGGATCGGGCATGGCCACGGTCAGCGCACCTTCGATCTCATAGAGGGGCATGACGTTCCCCTTGCGGGCGATCTCAATAGGGATACTGGAAATGGCCTCGTTGCTGATGATTGTCGAAAGCGGGTCTACGTAGGCTGAGCTGATTCGGTCACTCCAAATGCGGCAAGCGATCTCCTTACTGACGAGTTCCTCTTCGATAAGGTATTCGATAAGATCGAGCGTGCCTTCGTCAGCACTCAGCAAGGCACGCTCATAGGCCTCGTCAGAGAGAGAGACGTGGTGCCCTTCGAGTAGCTGTTCGCGAATCGTCGTGCTCATGACTTTTTCTTCTTTCGGACCCGCTTGCTAAACATTTTATCAATCTCAGTGACATCCACCAACTCGCGGCCAAAGTGAGACTCTCTACGCTCACGCTGCACCTCATCCATCATTTCCTTAAGCGAATAACGTGCTCCGAGCACGCTAGGCGTGGACTCTTCGGACGGATTTACCTGCTGTTCTTCGCCACTCATTGAATACTCAGATTAACTTTCCCAGATGTCTTCGATCAATTTGTTCAGGCTGTCGACCACTTCTTCCTTCTTCATGTCTTTACGCAGATAGTAAGAGGCACCGAGCCCCACACTGGTTTCCACGGCCTGCCGCGAAGCCACGGATGATGCCATCACCACAACTGCCTCGTCATCAAACTCGATAATTTCTTGAAGCGCCTCAAGCCCCTCTTTGATCGGCATGTTTACATCCATCAATACGAGCTCAGGCTTCCATCGCTTATAGAGATCGATGCCTTCTTGTCCGTTGGTGGCCTCGTAAATGCGCTCGAACCCAAGCTGCTTTAAGATCAGCTTCAAATAAGCACGCAGGTGAGCTTCATCATCAACAATAAGTGCAGTAGTCGGGCGGCTCATAGGTAAGCTATCATCTCGCAAGCATCCAAGCTGTCGAGAAGAAATACGGCATGTTTTGTTCAACCTGCCGAAGCGTCACACGACGACCTAGAAATGCTGCTGATTTTCGGCGGCGGCCATTTCGGGGCGCTTGTCGTCTTTATTGAAACGCATGGAGACCAGCGTCGAAACACCCTTCTCCGGCATGGTAACGCCAAAGACGGTGTCGGCATTCGAGATGGTGCGTTTGTTGTGCGTGATAATTAGGAACTGCGATTTATCGGTGAAGCCGTGCAGGGTCTCACAGAAGCGGCCGATATTGGCATCGTCGAGCGCGGCGTCGATCTCGTCGAGCACACAAAAGGGGCTGGGTTTGACCATGTAGATGGCAAAGAGCAGCGCGACGGCCGCCATGGTGCGCTGACCACCGGATAGAAGTGTAACGCTCTTGAGCCGAGTGCCCGGAGGGCGCGCGATGATGTCGATGCCGGATTCGAGCGGGTCGTCGGAGTCGACGAGCTCGAGGTCGGAATCGCCTCCCCCGGAAATCTTACCGTAAGTGAAGGCGAAGTTCTTGCGAACTTGCTCGAAGGTGTCGCGGAAGAGCGTCTGTGAGGTCTCGTTGATCTCGTCGATCGTCTCGACGAGTTTGTTCTTCGAGTTCCAGAGGTCTTCGCTTTGCCCTTTGAGAAAGTCGTGACGTTCTTTGAGATCGGAGTATTCGCTAATGGCTTCGAGATTGACGGGACCCATGTTCGCGATGCGGCCTTTGAGCTCGCTGACTTCTTCTTCGATGACCGACCAATCGGTATTGTCCATCTCAGCAAGTTCTTCTTCGGTCGGGTCGCGGCGCTCTTGCTTGGGCTGGGCGGAGAGTTGATCGGGGTCGTCGAGATCGTCGAGGTTAACGCGCTTCTCGAACTCGACGTTGCCTTCCCAGAGTTCGGCCTTCCAATCGACATTGGCGAGGTCGATCTGGTAATCGTCATGCGCGGTGCTTTGGATAAAGCCGAGCTGCGAGCGCTCTTCGGCGAGACGAATTTCAAGCTTGGTCAATTCCTGCTCCTGAGTGCGGCTTTCGCTGCGGCGACCGGAGAGGCCGTCGTCGATCTCGTTGATAATCGAATCGATCCCCTTGAGCTGGAGACGGTCTTTTTCCAGTTCGTCGGTGGCAATGGCCAAGGTCTTGGATAGCTCCTCACTCTTGCTCAACTCGTGCTGGCCGGATTGCTTGAGTTGAGCGATTTGCTCGTTGGTCGTATCAATCTCCTGATTACGGCGAAGGATGCGGTGCTGCAGATTAGCGGTTTCGCGCTGGACTTCGCCGAGGGCGCGGTCGGCGGATTCGAGGCGCTGCTTCTTCTCGGCGAGTTCGAGGCGGACGTCGGCGAGGCCTTCTCGCTTATGATCGCGCTCTTCGCGGGCGCGCTGGATGGCGGCTTCGAGATCGGTGCCGCTCTGGCGCTCGTCCTTAAGTGATTGCTCTGCGGCAGCGAGTTCTTCCTTGGCGGTTTCAAGCTCTGTCACGGAGTCGCCGTGCTTCGCGTCGAGTCGATCGATCTCGTCTTCGGCCTGCGTGCGGTTACGAACGTTGTGCTCGATCTTTTGGCTTTGATTCTTTTCTTCGGCGACGAGGCCGGAGACCTCACTGGCGAGATCACTCTGGCGTTTGCGTTGCTCTTCGACCGTGGCTTCGGCGACGTTGCGACGCTCGTCAAGAGCGGAGGCTTGCTCGCGCAGTTCGTTGAGGGCGGCGCGCTCGGCCTCGATCTCTTTGCGCAGGCGGCGAATCTCGGACTCGCGCTCGAGCACGCTGGAGGACTTTTTGCCAGTGGTGCGTCCACCGTGGATGAGGCCACGACAGTCGATAATCTCACCGTCGCGAGTGGCCACGAGGAGGAAGTTAAACTCGGGATTGGCCTTCCAGAATTCAATAAATTGATCGAGGCGGTCAGCGAAGTAGCAGCCATGGAGCAGACGCTCGACGGGGCTTTGCAGCTCGGGGTGGCGCACGGAGACGACGGAGGGCGCGGCGACGATGCCTGCGGGCAAGTCGGCACTGGCGACCGTGGCCGTGGGTGCAACGTCGATCTGCAAGCAGGCGCGACCGAGGAAGTCGGCATCGAGCTTACCGATCACGGAGAGGGCTTTCGCGGAGTCGCCGATGTAGAGCGCGTCGGCGGCGGAGCCGAGGAGGGTTTCAAGCGCTGTGGTGTAGGCGCTGTCGACGGTGAGCTCTTTGGAGATGATGGAGACGCTATCTTTAGAAACGACCTCGTTGAGCTTATCGCCGAGGATGGCCTTGGCACCTTCGCCGAAGCCTTCGAATTTGGCCTGAAGGCCTTCGAGCACATTGAGCTGGGCGGTCTTGCGGGCGATGCCGCGATCTTGCTCTTGGATACGTTCCTGCATGCTGCGGAACTGGGTAAGAATCTCGCGGGAGTCGCTACGGGCTTGCTCGACGGCCGCCTCGCTGGAGGCTTGCTCGGTGCGGCGCTTTTCGAGCAGGCGCTGGATCTCGGCGAGGCCTTTTTCGAGAATGACGACTTCTTCTTTCAGGCCGATGGCATTCTCGGTTAGCGAGGCGTGCTTGACTTGATAGGTTTTGAGATCGACCTCAAGCGTGGTGCAACGGGAGCGCGCACGGTTGATCCGGTTCTCGACGTGGAGCACGTCTTGGCGGCGCTTTTGCAGCTCGCCTTCCATCTCGCCGAGTTTCTCTTGGGCAACGACGAGCTCGTTATTGCGCTCGCGGAAGATGCGGTCGGAATCGTCGACCACATCGAGCTGCATTTGCTTATTTTCGGACTCGTTCTTGGCGCGTTCGCCGAGCTCGGACTTCTGCTGTTCGAGGTCGGCGATCTCCTTTTTGTATTCGGCGATGCGCGCTTCCATGTCCTTGGAGCGCAGGGTGGCGAATTCGGATTGGTTGTCGGCGTTCTCTTTTTCGGAGCGGAGGTTATAGACGCGTTGCTGGAGCTCTTCCATCTTTTGGGAGAGTCCGGCACGGGCGGCTTTTTTCTCCATCAAAATGGATTCGTCGCGTTCGAGGGAGCCGGTGTGTGTCTCGACCTGCTTACGCAGCTCGGAGGCACGCGCGGCGACGGCCTGAATCGACGCACTGAGATCGGCGTGGCGATGCGCGTTAAAGGCGAGGTCGAGGTGCGTAAGGCGGTGCTTGATGCGCTGGTAGCGAAGAGCCTTGCTGGCCTGGCGCTTAAGCGAGCCGATCTGGCGGGAGACTTCCTCGATCACGTCGGTGACGCGGGCGAGGTTGGCATCAACAAGGGAAAGCTTATTGAGCGCTTCTTTGCGCTGTGCCTTGTAGAGCGTGATACCAGCCGCTTCTTCGAAGATAGTGCGACGCTCGGCGGGGTTGGTGGACAAAATCTGGTCGATCTGCCCCTGCAGCATGAAGGAGTAGGAAACGCGCCCCACTCCGGTGTTGGCGAAGAGGCGCTGGATGTCTTTGAGACGGGAAACTTTGCCGTTGATGTAGTAATCGCTCCCGCCGTCGCGCGAGACGCGGCGCGAGATGGCCACTTCGTTGAACTGGGTGCCGAGCTCGGCCTCACAATCGGTAAAGGTCAGCGTGACTTCGCTCGTAGGCAGCGCTTTGCGCTTATCCGTGCCTTCAAAGATGACATCCTGCATGGAGGCACCGCGCAGGGCTTTTGCGCTTTGCTCGCCGAGCACCCAGCGGATGGCATCGACAATATTACTCTTACCACAACCATTGGGGCCGACCACGGCGGTGACGCCTTGGCGAAGATCCAAGCGTGTACGGTCGGCAAAACTCTTAAAGCCACTAATGACGATCTCTTTAAGATACATATTTCAAATAAAAACGGTGCTGGTGTAGGGGTAGAAAAGCCGACAACAACAAAGAGCCTCCGAACGTCCCGCAACTCTAAAAGCCTCTACAGAGGCTCAAAGACACAATTGGCCAAAGAAGGCGACGTAGCGAACTCGCGCTAGCGAGGTCGACGCGACTGGCGTCACATCGCTACACCAGATTTCGATCCGAATATCAATATTCGCGCTCGCCATAGAGCGCGGTACCCACACGAATCTGAGTCGATCCGGCGGCGATGGCTGCTTCCAGGTCGCCCGTCATCCCCATAGAAAGCTCGGTCAGCGGCACTTCAAAGCGCTCTGAAAGCCGATCGCGCAGCTCGCGCAGGCGATCGAAGGCTGCACGCGCGACATCCGGGTCATCGTCGAGCGGCGCAATCGTCATCAGCCCGTCGACTTGCAGATGTTCCGCGCCGAGCGCCGCTTCGAGCACAGACGGCGCCTCATCGACCGAAAATCCGTATTTATTAGGGTCTTCGCCGGTATTGCACTGCAGGAGGATGGGCAGAGTCTTGCCCTGCTCCCCCGCGAAGCGATCGAGACGGCGAAGCAACTTGAGCGAGTCGACCGACTGAATTCGGTCGAAATTGGCGACCGCATCCTGCGCTTTATTCGACTGCAAATGGCCGATAAGCTCCCATCGAACCTGCCCGGGGTATGAGCCGCGCTTATCTGAAGCCTCCTGCACACGGTTCTCGCCCACGGCGCTCAATCCGCCGCGAACGGCATACGCCACCGCGTCCAAAGGATGATTTTTCGTGACTGGCAGCAGTGAAACCGAGCCCGCAGGTCGTCCACAAGCTTCACAGGCACGCGCCATTCGCGCCCTCACATTGGCTAGATTCGCTTCAAAAATTGAATAATGGATCATTAGAAACTCAGAAATTTTATTAATAGAAATCGGCGCATTAGTTTTGCTTCATTTATTATTGCTTTTTCATAAGCGCCATTTATACACCTGAACTATGCACGTTGAAAACTTCAAAATATTCTCCGATCTAGTCGAGAGTGAAAGCTTCTCCCGCGCCGCCAAACTCAACGGCATCACACAGTCTGCGGTGAGCCAGCAATTGCGAGCGATGGAGAAACATTTCAACATATTAATCGTTGATCGGAGCCAAAAGCAATTTCGACTGACGCGCGAGGGGCAAAAACTCTACGAGTCGGCCAAAGAAATCCTCTACCTCTACGACAAGCTGAACAGCGAGCTTCAGGAAATGAAGAAGGTGATCAGCGGCACGATCCACATCTCGACCGTTTACAGTATCGGCCTACACGAGCTGCCTCCGTATGTGAAGGCATTTTTGACCAAGTACCCCGAAGTCAACATCCGCGTCGAATACCGCCGCGCGAACAACGTCTACGAAGACATCCTGACCAATTCGATCGATCTCGGTCTCGTCGCTTACCCGCAGAAGCATAAGCAACTCGAAGTGCTCCCTTTCCACGACGACGTGCTCATCCTTGTCGTGAGCCCCGATCACCCGCTGGCCAAGAAAAAGGCCGTGACGCTGGAGGAAATCGCCAATCAAAAATTCGTCGGCTTCGAGCCCGATATCCCCACTCGGAAGGCAACCGACCAGATTTTCCGTGAAGCCGGGATCGAGATGGAGCCGGTCATGGAGTTCGACAATGTCGAGACTGTGAAACGCGCCGTCGAGATCAACGCGGGTATCGCCATCCTGCCGCAGACCACCGTCACCCGCGAAGAAGCACAGGGCCTGCTCAAGGTGCTCAAGTTTAAGAACAAGACTTACAAGCGTCCACTTGCTCTGATTCACCGCAAAGGCCGCGTGCTGACACCGGCGATGAAGAAGCTGATCGACCTGCTCACATCAAAAGATTTGAACAGTCTCGAAAACGACGAAAGTGCAGAGTAGTTCGAACTTATCTAACGAATCAGCATCGCCTAAAGGAATACTGATCGTAGCGGCGCGACGCCAGTCGTGTCGACGTGGATGAGATTGAGCCGTTTGCACTTCGACCTTGCTAGCGCAAGTTCGCTACTAGCCCCCAGAAACCGAGATAACGCTCACCTGCTTTCAGCCTCCAGCAGTTCTAGCTCAGCCACCGCCGTCGCGGGGCCGTCTTCCTGCGACAGTTGCTCGGCCACCTGTCGCGCACGCGCCTGAATTTTTTTCGATTTTTCGATCGTGCGCACGGCTTTGGGCAGATCTTCCGGCCACTTGCGCCGCTTGACCTCCAGCCCGACTCCGAGGCGCTTAACCTCCGAAGCGAAGAACCACTGGTCGCCAATGTGCGGAATAATGATATTCGGAATACCCGCGTGCAGCACGCTGGCCGTCGTCCCGGCGCCGCCGTGGTGGATGACCATTGAGGCATAGTGAAAGAGTTGATCGTGCGAGACGCGATCGACCCGCTTCATCGAGGCGTGTGGCCGCTCGATCGTCAGCCCCGCCCAACCAGACTGGATGATAATCTTCTTCCCCTCCGGCCAGTTGCGCATGAAGCGCGTCATCACCTTACGCGCCTCATCAAAGGTCACACTGCCGAAGGTTAAGATTGGCACCCGCTCGCCCTGACAAAAGGCATCCAGCTCCGCATTGAGCTTCGGATCTTCCGGCGACTGCCAGCGCAAATAGCCGGAAAACGTAAAACGCTCACTCCACAGGCGCTCCGGTTTGAACAGGGTCGGCGATACCGTGACCAGAACACGATCCGCCGGCTCCAGCGCGAAGCTCTCGGACCGCCCCATGCCGTGCCGCTCCATCGCCTCGCCCACCACCCGGTTGATCTGCCAGCACAGCACGCGATCCGTGATCCGCCAGAGCAGACGATTCCAACGGCGGCGGATACAGGCCGGCGCCGCTAACATACGCGGCAAACCCTCCGGCGGGTAACTGACCGACGGCACCACATTGTGCGCAAAGGTCGTGACCGCACAGGGCACCTTCGCCCTGCGTGCGAGCACACATAGATTGGCAAAGACATAACTGGAGACAAAGACATCCGCCGCCTCCAGCTCCCGCGTCAGTATGTCGATAATCTCATCGATGAATGGCAACGACTCCGAGTAGATGATCCGCAGCATATCGAGCGCGTTCTTCGCCTTGGTTAAATCGCGCATCGCCTCAGCGAAACCACTCTGATCCCAATCCGGCGGCAAATAGACGAACTCGATGCCCGCCCGTTCGATTTCCTTACGAAAGAGCGAAACCGTGGCAAAGCGCACCTCATGCCCCGCCTCGACCATGGCACGCCCCAGTCGAATGACCGGATAGATATCACCCGTCGAACCATGCGAAGTCATCAGCACTCTCATATAGGGGCGCTATAAGTAACAGAAAGGTCACAAGCGCAACCGCATTTGATTGCGACACAGAAATGTGACAGATCCCGAACCAGGCTACAGATTCTAATTGCTAAGCCTGACACATCCCAGTTCCATCAAATCCCTATGCTCCCGAAGTCGAAACGAGTGCCTCGTTCCGCTACCATCTCGCACGATATATCATAGTAGCGGAAGCACCCAAAGGGCATTACACGGGAACCGCTTTCAACCTATCACTCAACGGGCAAGAACCACCCCACATGAAACACATCGCGATCATCGGCTCCGGCATCACTGCACTGGCTCGCGCCTGGCAGCTCACGCAGCGTGGTCATTCCGTAACCGTGCTGGAAAGCTCAGAGCAAATCGGCGGCGCGATCCGCAGCCACCGCGAGGGTGCGTATCTGGCCGAAGAAGGCCCCAATTCAATCCAGGTCAACAGCCACGAAGTCGACGCCTTCTTAAAAAGCATCCCCGGCCTAGAAGCGCGCGTCGTCTGCGCCTCCGACGAGGCGAAAAAGCGCTTCATCCTCCGGGATGGCCAACCGCACGCAGTGCCCATGGGGCCGCTCTCCGCAATCACCACCCCGCTCTGGTCACTGGGGGGTAAACTCCGCGTGCTCAAAGAGCCCTTCGTTCCAGCCATCGATCCGGAACAGGAAGAGAGCGCCGCCGACTTCGTCCGCCGCCGCCTCGGCGACGAGCTCTACCGCTATGCGATCAACCCGCTCATCGGCGGCATCTATGCTGGCGACCCCGAACGACTCTCCCTTCGCTACGCCTTTCCAAAACTCTACGCATTGGAACAAGCCCACGGCGGACTCATACGCGGAGCACTGGCCAAAATGCGTGCTGCGCGAACCAGCGACGCACCCAAAGTCGACAAGCGCATCCTCTCCTTTAAAGACGGGCTGGCCGAACTGCCCCAGCTCCTCGCCACCGCACTCGGCGAAGCCGTGCATTGCGGCGTATCCATCGATTCAATACAAGCAACTGAAAAAGGCTGGAGCATCGAATGGAACGGCGTGTCACACAACTACGATCAAGTCATACTAACGGCTCCCGCACATGCGATGTCGCAACTACCCCTGGAAGCGGCGCTCAAGGAATCACTCGGTTTCCTCGACGCCATCGACTATCCACCCGTCTCTGTTTTGAGCCTCGCTTTCAAGCGTGAGGAAGTTGCCCACCCTCTTGATGGCTTTGGCGTGCTCGTGCCGGAGTGCGAACAACGCTCCGTGCTTGGCGTGCTCTTCCCCTCCAGTCTTTTCTCGGGGCGCGCCCCGGAGGACGAAGTGCTGATGACGGTGTTCATCGGTGGCGAACGACAGCCCGAGCTCGCCGCGCCCGACACCGACGCGATGCTGACGACCGTACTGCCCGAACTCCAAGCACTGCTCGGCGTTTCCGGTAGCCCAAGCTTCGTTCACCACAAGCACTGGCCACATGCGATCCCCCAATACAAGCTCGGCTATGGACAGCTACTGGAGCGGATGGACGCCGTGGAACGCGGGTTCCCCGGTCTGCAACTCGCCGGCAATTACCGCGACGGCATTTCGCTAAGCTACTGCATCGAAGCGGCCGTTCGACCGTAACGTCGCGTCGTATACCCGGGAAATTGGCTTACGCCAGCATAGGCGCTCAGCCGTTTCGTGCGCAAGCAAGGCACCCAATAAAAATTCATCTCATCTCCCATTGAGAATCAAAGAGATATTTCCCGCCAATCGACGATGAACCAATAAAAAGCCCCGCGACCAGATCGGCTCACGGGGCTTTTGAAAATTATGAGTTTAACGACTTAAGCGTCTTTGGCACAGCAAGACATCTTAGGCATAGGAATCGCAGGCGCCGCTGCGGCCTTTACTTCTTCTTTAGTGCCGCAGTCTTTCTTGTCACCGCAATCCTTCTTGTCGCCGCAGTCTTTCTTGTCGCCGCAGTCTTTCTTGTCAGCGCAATCCTTCTTGTCGCAGCAGTCTTTCTTATCGCCGCAAGCCTTCTTGTCGCCACATGCCTTCTTGTCGCCACATGCCTTCTTGTCGTCGCATGCCTTCTTGTCGTCGCATGTTTTAGCTTTGTCGCAAGCCTTCGCTTTAACATCGCAGGCCTCTGATTCTTCAGCGCAGCAGGGCTTTTCGCAACCTGCAGGGCAGGCTTTTTTGGCTTCAGGAGTCGCGTGAGCTTCGCCAGTGCCGCAGGAGCCGCAATGCGCATTAGCCGTCATAATCGCGGCGAGGAAAAGGAATGGGAGCAGTAGTGTTTTCATGGTGTTGTTGGTAGAGATTAATTTTGTATGAAGTGCACCTTTAGAGATCGGCACATCGTTCAGAGACGGTTACAGGGATATTATTTCCAACTATTT
>PPCM01000797.1_pt1 | contig 19875 bp, 13 predicted proteins | sample 1555541 | NCBI WGS metagenome assembly PPCM01 (sample SAMN05284479, study PRJNA326546) | Marine sediment metagenome, whole genome shotgun sequencing project. | isolation source: marine sediment | place: Germany: Wadden Sea | collected 2012-09-05 | reverse complement strand
CGTTAAATGAAAAACTAAATTCCAGATACCCCGAAGTTACCTTTTCATGCAGGATTAAGGTCTAGTTTTAACACTTAACATGTATCTTATTTTGTTCTATACTTACATTACAGGCTCATATCATCACGAATTCTTGCATGCCAAAGGGGCATCTGAAAATAGTGTGTGAGACTAAATTCCACATGCCTTAGTGTAAGACTAAATTCTATACAGTGAAATCTGCCTGTGCTATTTCCAGTTTACTGTTTAAGTAATGCTGGTTTTAAGAATACATCATCAGGTGCAATCTCGTTTAAATGCAAGATCTGATGAAGGTTTTCGTTTAAGAGAAGCTGAGACAGTTTAAATGGAGAACATCCATTAAGGCTGTCTCTTGCTTCACTGTTGATATGGTTCTGTAATAATGTTACATCTTTTTGATTCAAGTTATTAAAGCTTGTTCCTTTTGGCAGAACCAGTCGAATATACTCATGATTCTTTTCGATCATGCCTTTTTGCCATGAGCTGTAAGGATCGCAATAATAAAGTCTTGTTCTTTTGTTCCCACAAGCATCTTCTTCTATTAAATCTGGATTCTGAAATTCAACGCCACCATCTGTTAAAATAAGCGGAAATATTTTAGTGAAATCATCTAACCCAAGTTCTAATGTTAAGTCCTCGAGTACACGCGCTACTGCAGCTTGTGTTTTTGATTCAAGTAAAAAGATGAGCATTAAGGAACAGTTTCTAAACATCATTGTAAGGAATACTCTACCACCTTTTACACCTTCTACAACATCCATCTCAACAACACTCATAGACGGATGTTTCTTGATAAACTTTTGAAAATCCACATAATTACGACCGATCCTGTGAGTCCTGTCTTTAATGCTAGTCCTAGTTGATTTTCTGCGTTCTTTGTACTTTACACGTCGTCTCAAGTCTAAGTTTCTAGCTGTTAAAACGGATTGATCTAAATAGTTATAAAGAGTTCTTCTGCTACACCCAATTTCCTTAGCATGATGAGCGTATATGTGGGCAATAGATTGACCTTTCCTAAATAGAGGTGTTACTAAATTGTCCATTCTCATAATGGATTCAGGCGTCTGATTGATGCCTTCACGACTTGAAACAAGTTTCTCACGATAGCAATCATCAGCATACTTGGCTGAATAAATCCGCATTTCCATTAAACAATTAATTCGTTTTCCACAACCGTTACAAACGTAGGGTGGCTTACTAAGTTTGATACATGTCCTTGGCACATAATTTGGACAAATGTAAATACATTTAATCTCTGCTTTGGGACAATAGGTACACATCAAATCACATGGGTCATCACATAAATACTTGATACTACATCCCTTTCTATTCTTGCATGGGATAGGTGAAAAGTTTGTGTTTTTTGATGCTTTGATTTTTGAATGTTTACGAATCTCCTTTGATATGGTGCCTGGGTCTTTACTAAGTGTTCTAGCGATAGTGGCAAAGCTTTCACCAGCCAATAAGGCTTTTTCAATGCTTATTCGTTGTGATAAAGTTAAGTGTTTTTGATTGCCTTTGGTTTTGTTTTTCATACTAAACCTCTTTCCTGCACAGGCAGGCAATCATCTGCCTCATAATTATACAGGATAGGGTATGCAAAAGTAATTTCAGGAATTATTGAATTTACTCGTGCAATCTGGAATTTAAATTTTCACTTAACTACGCCTAAATAGGCGTCCTTTATAATTTGAAGAGGGTAGAACATATGTTTGCTTTTGTTGACGCTTGTGGTATAATAGGTGCAGACAATGATGAAATTGAGGTGATGTAATGGCAATGTTTGATTTACGATCAGAATTTTCTCCAACAGGTGATCAACCAGAGGCAATCTCAACATTAGTGGAGGGATTTAAGAGTGGTAAAAGCCATGAAACTTTACTGGGTGTTACTGGTTCGGGAAAGACTTTTACAATGGCTAATGTTATTCAGCAGTTAGGAAAACCTACTTTGATCATGGCCCATAATAAAACGCTTGCGGCTCAATTATACAGTGAGTTTAAGGAATTCTTTCCTAATAATAGGGTTGAGTATTTTGTTAGTTATTATGACTACTATCAGCCAGAGGCCTATGTGGCTCATACGGATACATTTATAGAGAAGGATTCATCTATTAATGAAGAAATTGACCGCCTACGTCATTCTGCAACGGCGGCCTTAGCTGAAAGTGATGATGTTATTATTATTGCCAGTGTATCTTGTATCTATGGATTAGGTTCACCGATTGATTATAATAATATGACTTTATCTCTTCGTCCGGGAATGATGAAGGACAGAGATGAAGTTCTAAAGAAGCTTATAGATATCCAGTATGACCGTAATGATATGGACTTTCAAAGAGGGACTTTTAGGGTTCGTGGGGATGTTGTTGAAGTTATTCCTGCTTGGATTACGGATACAGCCATGAGGATTGAATTTTTTGGTGATGAAATAGAACGTTTGATGGAAATCAATCAATTGACTGGTGAGGTCTTGCGAGAGTTAGATCATCTCATTATTTTCCCGGCGTCTCATTATGTTGTTGGTGAAGAGAACCTTGAACGTGCGATAAAGGACATTGAAGTAGAATTAGAAGGCGTCGTTAAGGCTTTTAAAGATGAAGATAAATTACTTGAAGCCCAGAGGATCGCTCAAAGAACCAATTTTGATATGGAGATGATTCGAGAGACAGGTTTTTGTTCTGGTATAGAAAATTATTCAAGGCACTTAACTGGACTTAAAGAAGGACAGCCGCCACATACTTTAATCGATTATTTTCCAGATGACTTTTTACTTATTATTGATGAGTCACATATGTCGATACCTCAGATTAGAGGTATGTATGCGGGAGACCAGGCAAGAAAAGGGACTTTAGTTGAGTATGGATTTAGATTACCATCAGCTAAGGATAATCGCCCTTTGAATTTCGGTGAGTTTGAACAAAAGATCAACCAGGTTATGTATGTATCTGCAACTCCTGGCCCTTATGAAAAGGAACATGAAGAACTATATGCAGAGCAAATCATTAGACCTACAGGACTCCTGGATCCACCTGTTGAGGTAAGACCAGTTGAAGGTCAGATAGATGATTTGATTCATGAAATTAATAGTGTTGTGGACAAGAAGGGTAAAGTTTTGGTAACAACCTTAACTAAGAGAATGTCAGAGAACTTAACAGACTACATGAAAGAGATGGGTATCCGAGTACGCTATCTTCACTCAGATATAGACACCCTTGAACGAATGGAAATTATCCGAGATTTGAGGATGGATGTTTTTGATGTACTTATTGGGATCAACTTGCTAAGAGAAGGTCTTGATATTCCTGAAGTAGCTCTTGTAGCAATAGTTGATGCTGATAAGGAAGGTTTCTTACGATCAGAGACAGCTCTCATACAGACAGTTGGCCGTGCTGCCCGAAACGCGGAAGGTAAAGTAATTATGTATGCAGATAAGATGACTGGTTCTATGGAAAGAGCTATTGGAGAAACCAACCGTCGTCGAGCTATACAAGAAGCGTATAATGTTAAGAATGGTATCACACCTATTTCAATTAAGAAGGCTGTGCGTGAGATTATCAGGATTTCTAAAGCGGCAGAAAAAATGGGCTCTTACGAACTTGATAAAGATCCAGAATCAATGGATAAGTTTGAAATAGAAGTCTTAATTAAGAAACTATCAAAAGAGATGAAGAAAAGTGCTGCCGATCTTCAATTTGAAAGAGCGGCATCATTAAGAGATGAACTCCTGAAGTTAAAGCAACAATTGCTTCAGATGGACTAAGTTTAGAGGTGAATTATGGGAAATCAACATATCGTCATTAAAGGGGCGAGAGAACACAACTTAAAGAATGTAGACTTGAAGATACCAAGAGAAAAGCTTGTGGTTTTCACAGGATTAAGTGGGTCTGGTAAGTCTTCATTAGCTTTTGATACACTATATGCAGAAGGTCAACGTAGGTATGTTGAGTCTTTATCTGCTTATGCTAGGCAATTCCTAGGTCAGATGGAGAAGCCAGATGTGGATAGCATTGAAGGTTTATCGCCAGCGATTTCAATAGATCAGAAAACTACCAGCCGTAACCCACGTTCAACGGTTGGTACTGTGACAGAGATTTATGATTACTTTAGATTGCTTTTTGCAAGGATTGGTATACCCTTTTGTCCGACTTGCGGGAAAGAGATAAAAAGACAGACCATTGATCAGATTGTTGACCAAGTAATGGAACTTGAAGCAGGTACTAGGATTCAACTATTAGCACCTGTTGTTAAAGGTAAGAAAGGCCAACATCTAAAAGTTTTAGATCAAGCGAGGAAAAGTGGTTATGTTCGTGTGTTGGTAGATGGCAACATGTACGAGCTTACAGAAGATATACAATTAGAGAAGAATAAAAAACACTCTATATCTGTCGTTGTAGATAGACTTGTGATTAAAGAAGGTATTGCAAAACGTTTGACAGATTCCATTGAAACTGTCATGCACATAACTGGTGGAACTATGTCCATTGATGTTATAGGTGGTGATCCTATAAACTTTAGTCAGAATTTTGCATGTCCAGATGGTCATATTAGTTTTGATGAGATTGAACCTCGTATGTTTTCTTTCAACAATCCTTTTGGGGCTTGTGGTGAGTGTCATGGCCTTGGTTTTACAATGGATTTTGATCCTGAATTGATTATACCTGACACTAGTAAGAGTATATTAGATGGTGCAATTAAGGCGCCTGGTTGGTCGTCGGCATCTAACCAAGACAGTCACGTTAGAAGCATTTTTGAAGCTCTAGCCAAACAATATAAGTTTGACTTATCCAAACCATTTAGAGCGTATGATGAGGAAGCGCAAAGAATTATTTTGTACGGTACTGGTTCTGAGAAAGTGCATGTAAGTTATAGTCATAGTCATGGTGAAGGCACATATGATACAGCTTTTGAAGGCATTATTAATAGCCTAGAGCGACGATATAAAGAAACATCCTCAGAATATATGAGGCAAGAATACCAAGGTCTAATGACCAATAACCCTTGTCCAAGTTGTCATGGTGCAAGACTAAAGCCAACGTCATTAGCTGTCAAATTGGCAGATGTTAATATTTCTCAAGTGACTGAGATGGCTATTAATGATATTAAAACATTCATGGATGATCTAAAGTTAACAGAACGACAACTCATGATAGGTGATTTGATTATTAAAGAGATTAAAGCTCGAATCAACTTCCTTGTGGATGTTGGTTTAGATTATCTTTCTTTATCAAGATCTGCGGGAACCTTATCGGGTGGTGAAGCTCAGAGGATACGCTTGGCTACGCAAATTGGTTCAGGGTTAGTTGGGGTTGTTTACATTCTCGACGAACCTTCTATCGGCTTACATCAAAGAGATAATGAGCGCTTACTTGCAACCCTTAAACATCTAAGGGATTTGGGTAATACTTTAATCGTTGTTGAACATGATGAAGACACAATGATGGAAGCGGACTGCATTGTGGATATAGGTCCACGTGCTGGTGTTCATGGTGGTGATATTGTTGCCGTTGGTACAGCCAAGCAGATCATGAGTAATAAGAAGTCTATTACAGGTGCCTACCTTAGTGGTAAGAAAAAGATAGCAATACCAGCTAAACGTCGTCAGACTAATGGTAAGTGGTTGTCTGTAAAAGGAGCTAGGGAGAATAACCTTAAAGAAATAGATGTTTCGATTCCCCTTGGAATTCTCACATGTGTGACTGGTGTTTCGGGTTCTGGTAAAAGTTCTTTTGTGAATGAGATTCTTTACAAGCGTCTTGCAAGAGACTTAAACAGGGCTAAAATGAAACCAGGAAAACATAGTGATGTAGAAGGTTTGGAACATTTAGATAAGGTCATTGATATAGATCAGTCACCAATAGGACGTACACCTAGGTCTAATCCTGCTACCTATACTGGTTTGTTTGATCCTATTAGAGAACTTTTTGCAAAGACAGCGGATGCTAAGATGCGTGGATACCAAAAAGGACGGTTTAGCTTTAATGTTAAAGGTGGTCGTTGTGAAGCTTGTCGTGGAGATGGTATTAATAAGATAGAGATGCACTTCTTGCCTGATATTTATGTGCCGTGTGAAGTATGTCATGGTAAACGTTATAACAGAGAAACCTTGGAGATTAAGTATAAAGGAAAAAATATTTCAGAAGTTCTAGATATGACTGTTGAAGATGCTTTAGCTTTCTTTGAGAACATTCCTAGAGTTAAGAAAAAGCTAGAAACTTTAAATGATGTTGGTCTTTCCTACATCAAGTTAGGTCAACCATCAACAACATTATCTGGTGGAGAGGCTCAAAGAGTTAAATTGGCTACTGAGTTGTCAAAAAGAAGCACTGGCAAAACTATTTATATATTGGATGAACCTACAACAGGTCTTCACTTCGCAGATGTTCATAAGCTAATTCATATTTTACAGACTTTGGTTGATGCAGGTAATACAGTTATGGTTATCGAACATAATCTCGATGTCATCAAAACTGCAGATTATGTGATTGATCTTGGCCCAGAAGGTGGAGATCGTGGTGGCGAAATTGTTGCGATCGGCACACCTGAAGTGGTTGCAGAGGTAGAAGGATCCTATACAGGTCATTTCTTAAAAAGAGAATTTTCTAAACAGGGGTAACTTATGAGAGTAATCAGTATAATCATCACATTGTTATTAACATTAAGCTTTTCAGTGAATGCAGCAAACCCAAGTGAATGGGCAATTGATGATATAGAGCTTGTTGATAGTATAGGTCTTATCTTTGACGGTACACTGACAAATTATGGTGAATCTATAACAAGAGCTGAATATGGTTATATTATTTATCAATTGTATGAGTATCTATCCGGTAAGCCCATAAGCTTAATTATTGAACCTAACAAGGCCACAAGCTTTGATGACACAGACGACTTAAGGTTGACAGCACTCAAGGGTGCAGGTCTAATTAATGGCTATCCAGATGGAACTTACAAACCTGGCAACCTAATATCTCGTGAAGAAATAATGGTTTTGTACGTGAGACTTCTGGAGAAGTTAGGTTATGAGCTTGATGGTAAAGAGGTAGAATTCAATGATTATTCACTAATAAGCGATTGGGCAATGGCCAGTGTTATTAAGTGTTATAATCATGGTTACGTCAAAGGTGTTGGTAATCAAAAAATTAATCCTAAGGGTTCTGCGACTGTGGAAGAGAGTCTGGTTGTGATGAATCGTATAATTCAGGATGAATCTATTGTAAATCGTGAAGTGAAAGCTTCTAGAAATGCTTCATCTATTACATCAGATGGAAGAAGTACATATGCAATTGAGTATGATATTTTTGCTTATCCTAAAGGTATTGCAATCTACGATGATTTTGACTATCAAAAGCGAGTATATGAAGGGTCTCTGAAAGATGTAGGTTTGTATTATAATGGAGGTAACTTGTATTTCTTTACTTTAGAAGGTCAGTTAGTGACTTATGATGGTAGTCTTACCTATGGAGATTTTTACGACGTTAGTAGGAATGACTGGTATATTGATATGGAAGGGACTGTTATCACTAACGATAGCAACCCGATATCAGAAACGAATTATTTTACACTTCAAGAGAAACTGCTATTTTATAATGATCGTTTGGTTTATGCTGGGGTAACAAGTTATACAGATATGTATGATCAAGTATATTTTTTGGATTCAGATAATATGCTTTATCACTACGATGCATTGACTGATAAATTAACTTCTTATAAGGGGACCTCAATTACTAGTGTGAGTTGGCAATGGAATTATTTACTTATTGATAGAAAATTGACTAACTCCGATACATTTAGGCAGTATGTTCCGACAATTAGGTTGTCTGATTATTTAAACTAATATAAAGAGGTCCAACAGGACCTCTTTTTTGTGTATTTATGTAAGAAGATGTATGAAAATGAGTCTTGAAATCAGCTCTAAAAAACAGCTTGGAAATGATAATAAAAATCAATTGAAAAAAGCCCTCAAAACCCTTGTATATAGGGACTTTGATTCGTTAAAAAAACTTTCGAAATTTGTTTACATAGGGTAGACTATCTGCTATAATGACACTGTAATATGCGTTATTTTGACAATAATTTAACAAATAATTGGAGAAGTTATGAAAATTAACTGCGACCTACATATTCATACGGCCCTTTCTCCTTGCAGTGTGGCAGATATGACGCCAAATAACATCGTAAACATGTCATTACTGAATGAGTTAGATGTCATCGCAATTACAGATCATAATTCATGTGAGAATGTTGAAGCTGTCATGAAAGTGGCTGCTGGCACAGAACTTCTTGTGATTCCAGGTATGGAAGTTGAGACTAGAGAAGAAATACACGTTGTGTGTTTGTTTGAGTCTCTTGAACAAGTTATGACGTTACAAAACATTGTTTATAATGAACTACCTAAACTGAAGAATAAACCTAAGATATTCGGGGAACAACTTCGAATTGATCATGAAGATGAGGTCATTGACCATTTAGATAAATTGCTTTCATTTGCAACGAACATATCTATTGATGAGCTGGTAGACCAGGTAGAGCAGTTAGGTGGTATATGTATACCGGCCCATATCGATCGCCCAAGTTATAGTATTATTTCAAACCTTGGTATGATTCCAGAACACCTTCATTTTCCAACACTAGAAATATCAAGACATTCTGTTTTGAATGAGTTTGTTGATAAGTACAGTGGCAATAGACTTATACAGTCTTCTGATGCCCATGAATTAGGATTCATAGGATCATGCGGACAAGTGATAGAGGTAAAAGAAAGAACGGTTTTGTCGGTACTTCAAGCACTACAATCATCGTAACTATTATTTGGATTATTTCCAATTAATATATATTTAGGTTCTTAACCTAGTGTGTTAACAAATTAACTATATTGCGTATATTGGATATAGTTCAAGGATAACAAAATAAAATCATGTATCTTAAGGAGGTAAATTATGGCTGCTACTGAATTGACTGTTGAAATGTATAACGAATTAGAACAGTATATTGATTCAATGCCTTCTACAAAAGGAGAACTTATTCGTGTGTTACATAAAGCACAGAATATCTTTGGTTACTTACCAGAGGAAGTTCAAAAATTTGTAGGTAAGAAAATGGGTGTTTCTACTGCTAAAGTGTTTGGTGTGGTAAGTTTTTATTCTTATTTCACAATGACACCTAAAGGTGATAACCCGATTGCAATATGTATGGGTACTGCTTGTTACGTTCGTGGAGCTGAAAAAGTTCAAGACGAATTTGTAAAGCAACTTGGTATTCCAGTTGGTGGAACAACTGAAGATGGTAAATTCTCATTAGACGCATTACGTTGTGTAGGTGCTTGTGGTCTTGCGCCAGTTGTACTTGTAGGTGAGAAAGTTTACGGTCGTGTCACTGTTGAAGATGTTAAGAAAATTATCGCTGAATACTAAGGTATAGGAGGCAAACATAATGGCAAAAATTAAATCATTTGCAGAACTTAAAAAAATCAAAGACGATGTTCAATCAAAAGTAGCTTTAAGAGAAAAAGGCGAAAACATTGAAAAGCTTGTTCAAGTTAGAGTTGCTATGGCGACTTGTGGTATCGCTTCAGGGGCTAGAGAAGTGATGAACTATATCGTGGACGAATGTGCTGCTCAAAACGTAGATAACGTAGTGGTTACTCAAACTGGTTGTATGGGTTATTGTTATGCAGAACCTACTATCGAAGTAACACTTCCAGGTCAAGAGAGTGTTGTTTTCGGTGATGTTACAGAAGATAAAGCGAAAGAGATCATCGAAGCTTATATCAAAGAAGGTACTTTAGTAGATGGGATTATCCCAAGAACGCATAAAACGATTGAATAGTTAGAATCAGTGACTATTTAAAAGGAATAATAATTCATCAATTAGGAGGTAATAGAATGGCTAACTATAAAATTCAGATGTTAGTTTGTGGCGGTACAGGATGTATGTCTGCTGAAGCTAATGGAATTGTAACGAATTTAGAAAAAGCAATAAATGATCATAATATGCAAGATGATGTTCAAGTGTTAACAACAGGATGTTTTGGTTTCTGTGAAAAGGGACCAGTAGTAAAAATTCTTCCTGATAACACATTCTATGTACAAGTAACACCAGCTGATGCTGAAGAGCTTGTTGCTGAACATTGTGTTAAAGGACGTAAAGTTGAAAGATTACTTTACACTAACCCTGATACAAAAGAAGTAATTTCAGATTCTAAAGATATGGACTTCTATAAGAAGCAAATGCGTATCGCACTTAGAAACTGTGGATTAGTTGACCCAGACAGCATTGATGACTATATCGCAAGAGATGGTTACCAAGCAATTGGTCAAGCAATTACTGAAATGTCTCCAGAAGACGTTATCAAAGTGATCAAAGACTCAGGTCTTCGTGGCCGTGGAGGGGGAGGATTCCCTACAGGTCTTAAGTGGCAATTTGCTGCTGGATACGATGCAGATCAAAAATATGTTATCTGTAACGCAGATGAAGGTGACCCAGGTGCATTTATGGACCGTTCTATCTTAGAAGGTGACCCACATTCAGTTATTGAAGCAATGGCAATCTGTGGATACGCTATTGGCGCAACTAAAGGTAAAGTATATATTCGTGCTGAGTACCCACTTGCAATCAAACGTCTTGAAAAAGCGATTGATGATGCTAGAGAATACGGACTTCTTGGTGAAGGCGTTATGGGAACAAGCTTCGAATTTGACATTGAATTAACTTACGGTGCTGGTGCATTTGTATGTGGTGAAGAGACAGCTCTTATCCATTCAATGGAAGGTGAACGTGGAGAGCCAACTGTAAAACCTCCATTCCCAGCTGAATCAGGATACTGGGGTAAACCTACTAACGTAAATAACGTTGAAACTTTTGCCAACATTCCAGTGATCTTACTTAAAGGTGCTGATTGGTATAGTGCTATTGGTACTGAACGTTCTTCAGGAACTAAAGTATTTGCACTTGCAGGCCAAATTAACAACGTTGGACTTATTGAAGTACCAATGGGTACAACTCTTAGAGAAGTAATCTATGATATCGGTGGTGGTATCAAAGATGGTAAGAAATTCAAAGCAGTTCAAACTGGTGGACCATCAGGTGGATGTTTAACTGAGAAAGACCTTGATACACCAATTGACTTTGACAACCTTATTGCAGCAGGTTCTATGATGGGATCAGGTGGTATGATTGTTATGGACGAAGATGACTGTATGCCTGCAATTGCTAAATTCTACCTTGAGTTTACAGTTGAAGAGTCATGTGGTAAATGTACACCTTGTCGTGTAGGAACGAAACGTCTTCATGAATTACTTGAAATTATTACTGAAGGTAAAGGTGAACCTAAACACCTAGATGAGCTTAAGAGATTGAGCCGTAACATCAAAGACACAGCATTATGTGGTCTTGGTCAAACAGCACCAAACCCAATTCTTTCTACTATGGAAGCTTTTGCTGATGAGTATGAAGCACATATTGTGGATAAAAAATGTCCAGCTGGGCAATGTTCATCATTACTTAGCTACTACATTCTTGAAGACAAATGTATTGGTTGTACTGCTTGTGTTAGAGTATGTCCATCAAACTGTATAGCAGGTGAAGTTAAGAAACTTCATACAATTGATCAAAGTGAATGTATTAAATGTGGTGCTTGTTACGATAAATGTAAATTCGCTGCTATCGAAAAGCGATAATAGGAAGAAGGAGGCAAACCCTAATGTCAGATATTAAAATCGTCATTGATGGGAAAGACGTACAAGTTGCTAAAGGTTCAACAGTTCTTGAATCAGCTAAGCAACTAGGTATTACTATCCCAACATTATGTCATTTAGACTTACATGATACAAAAATGGTTAACCAAACAGCTTCATGCCGTGTGTGTGTTGTTGAAGTAGAAGGTAGAAGAAACCTTGCTCCAGCATGTGCTACACCAGTTGTTGAAGGTATGGTTATTAAAACAAATACAATGCGTGTTCTTGAAGCACGTAAGACAGTAACAGAATTGATCTTATCTGATCACCCTAAAGACTGTTTAACATGTTCTCAATCAGGATCATGTGAATTACAAGACTTATCAGAAATGATTGGTCTTAGAGAAATCAGCATTACTGGTGATTCTCAATCAACTTACAAGAGTGATTACTCAACATCAATCATCAGAGACATGGATAAATGTATCATGTGTAGAAGATGTGAGACAATGTGTAACGACGTACAAGAAGTTGGAGCTTTATCTGGAATCAACCGTGGTTTCGACTCAGTTGTAGCACCTGCATTTGAATTGCCATTAACTGAGACTGTATGTACTCACTGTGGACAATGTGTTGCTGTATGTCCAGTTGGAGCATTATCAGAAGCTGACCATACTTGGGAAGTTGTTGAAGCGCTTGCTAACCCAGAGAAAACTGTTGTTGTTCAAGTAGCGCCAGCGGTAAGGGTTGCAATTGGTGAAGAGTTTGGTCATGAGCCAGGTACAGTAGTAACACCTAAGATGGTTACTGCACTTAAAGGTTTAGGTTTTGATCAAGTATTTGATACAGACTTTGCGGCAGACTTAACAATCATGGAAGAAGGAACAGAGCTTCTTGGACGTCTTGGACGTTTCCTTGCAGGCGACAAAGATGTTCCACTTCCAATCTTAACATCATGTTGTCCAGCATGGGTTAACTTTGTAGAAAGTCAGTTCCCTGACTTAATTGATATTCCATCTTCAGCAAAATCACCACAACAAATGTTTGGTGCTATAGCTAAGACTTATTATGCTGATATGCTGAAAGTAGACAGAAAAGACTTAATTGTAGTATCAATTATGCCTTGTCTTGCTAAGAAGTATGAAGCTGATAGAGATGAGTTCAAAGTTGACGGTAACCCTGATGTAGACATCGTTTTATCAACAAGAGAACTTGCTAACTTAATCAAGCAGGCAAATATCGACTTATATGACCTTGAAGATTCAGAATTTGACAAGCCACTTGGTGTTTCAACTGGTGCTGGTGTCATCTTTGGTTCAACTGGTGGTGTAATCGAGGCGGCTCTTAGAACAGCATATGAAGTACATACTGAGAAAGTTCTTGAAAAGATCGATTTTGATCAAATTAGAGGGTTTGAAGGTGTTAGAGCAGCAGAAGTTGATTTTGATGGTCTTACCCTTAACATCGGTATTGCACACGGTCTTGGTAATGCGAAGGCACTTCTAGAAGAAGTTAGAAACGGTAATCCAAGAGACTTCCATGCTATTGAAGTAATGGCATGTCCTGGTGGATGTATCGGTGGTGGTGGACAGCCTTATCACCATGGTGATTCTTCAATTATTAAAAAGCGTATGGATTCAATTTATCAAATTGATAAAGATATGCCTATTAGAAAATCACATGAGAACCCAGCGATTCAAGACTTATATGCAAACTTCCTTGAAAAGCCAATGTCTCATAAAGCTCACGAGTTACTTCATACAGAGTATAAAGAAACTGATAAAGCTTAATATAATTATTCGAAGAACCGTCTCATTTGAGACGGTTCTTTTTTTGAAGAAAAACTAGCAGAAGATAAAACATTAACAGAATAAAAGCAGATGAATTGGGATGTCTATGATGAAACTAGTGCCTTACACAAGTAAGTCACTAGATAAAAAGAGCTACTATTGTCATCTTCGCTTGTCTCAGATCCAGCGTCTTGTGGATGATAAGAAATTCAAGTCTAAAAAGTCCTGTAATCGTGGATTCATTTTGATCCTGTATAATCCTTTGTATCCTGTAAATGAGTATCTGTACTTATCCTACTTTATCTCTGTATCCTGCAATGTTTTGCAAACAGTTCCATCAACCATATGAAAACACTTTCAAAAACAGGCAAATGTATGGTCCTAGTAACATAGTGTGAAAGTTAGGTGTCATATAAGGCTTATGTAGCGTTCAAAACTTGAGACTATAGATACAAAGTCGCCGTAAGTTGGTTTACATAATACGATGGCTAATTTTGGGTTATCCACATAAAAAATGCCGATTTTCCTTGTAAAATCAGGTTGTGCACAGAGTTGAACACACTATCCACAGAAAAATACCCTTCATAATTGATATTATGAGAAGTTATCCACAAGGCCCTCCTGTCATTTATTTAAATATTCTGACATTTTAAAATGACTTCATTAATGAAATTGAGACTCAATTCTACAATGAAAAACTTACAATATAATAGGATTAAAAAGGGTTTTGTCAAAAAAATATGAAAATATCTTACATAAATAAAGGAAATTTTATACTTATAGAGAATACTTAGATATAGCCAAAGCTATAATTTTTAAGAACATCTATATGTTCGAAAGGAGTTGTTTTTATGCGTTTTACAATTAGTGGAAAAAATATCGAGGTAACCAACGCATTAAGAGATGTGGCTACAAGTAAATTAGGCAAATTAGAGAAGTACTTTTCTGAGGATACTGAAGCCCAAGTGACTTTAAGTGTACTAAAGAAAAATCATATAATCGAGGTGACCGTACCCATTAAAGGTAGTCTCATCCGAGCAGAAGAGGAAGCGGAGAGTATGTATGCTGCCATTGATTTAGTGGTTGACGTACTAGAGAGACAGCTCCTAAAGCACCGTAAGAAGTTAATAGATAAACATCGTCACCATGGTACTTTCAGAACAACATTTGTAGAGGATGAGTATGATGATGACGAAGGCATTGATATTGTTCGAAGTAAGCGATTCCCAGTGAAGCCAATGGATGCTGAGGAAGCTTGTATGGAAATGGAATTACTTGGACATAGTTTCTTTGTATTTAGAGAAAGAGATACAGATGAGATTAATGTTGTTTATAAGCGTAAGGATGGCCAATTTGGTCTAATCGCTCCAGAATAAATCTTCAGGACCCAGTACAATGTACTGGGTCCTTTTTAATGATTTAGAAACATTAACAGGATAAAAGCGGATGAGCTGGGATGGTTTAGGATGAAACTAGTACCTTACACAAGTAAGTCACTAGAGAAAAGGAGCTAGTATTGTCATCTTCGCTTGTCGGAGATCCAGAGTTATATGTTTACTATCCATTTTAATCCTGTACAACCCTTTGTATCCTGCTAAATGATAAAGATAAACATTAACAGGATAAAAGCGGATGAGCTGGGATGGTTTAGGATGGAACTAGTGCCTTACACAAGCAAGTCCCTAGATAAATGGGGCAAGGATTGTCATCTTCGCTTGTCGGAGATCCAGAGTTATATGTTTACTATCCAATATAATCCTGTACAATCCTTTGTACCCTGTTAATAAATTATCTGCACTTATCCTCTTTTATCCTTGTATCCTGCTATGTTCTTGTGTTTTTATAAGCTTTTTTCATACAATCTTTATAGGATATTTATAGTTTTACCCTAAACTGAGAATAACATTGAGATATTAAAGGGAAAGTCCACTCAAAGGTTGAATAACCTATGGGTTAATGGTAGAATTATTAGATGTGTAAGACTGTCTAAATGGCGCTTACTTATTACTTGGACTTGAAAGGTGAATAGCATGTCAATAATACAAAAGATATTTGGTACCCATAGCGAAAGAGAGATTAAGAAAATCATGCCGCTCGTGGATGCCGTTATTGCTTTGGATGAAACGTATCAGAAAATGAGTGACGATCAACTTAAGGCAAAAACAGAAGAATTTAAGAAACGATTATCTAACGGAGAGACATTAGATGATGTGTTGGTGGAAGCCTTTGCAACAGTCAGAGAGTCTGCTTTTAGAATCCGAAGAGAAAAAGCCTATAAAGTTCAGATTATCGGTGGAATTGTTTTACATCAAGGAAGAATATCTGAGATGAAAACAGGTGAAGGTAAAACATTGGCGGCTACAATGCCAGCTTATTTAAATGCACTAAGTGGTAAAGGTGTTCATGTTGTTACAGTTAATGATTACCTTGCATCTCGTGATGCTGAAGAAATGGGTGCAATATATAAGTTCTTAGGATTAACCGTAGGCTGTTTAACCAATGGTATTACTAATGAGGAAAGACACGCTGCATATAACGCTGATATTACATATGGTACCAATAATGAATTTGGCTTTGACTACCTTAGAGATAACATGGTTATTTTTAAGAAAGAGATGGTTCAGAGAGAGCTCAACTATGCCATCATCGATGAGGTTGACTCCATCTTAATTGACGAAGCAAGAACACCTTTGATCATTTCAGGTAGTTCAAGTAAATCAACACATCTCTACGCGCAGGCCAATATGCTGGCAAAGAGACTTCGTAAAGGTGAGGTTATTGGAGAAGTATCAAAGCTTAGTGCAATCTTAAATGAGGAAGTTGAAGAGACAGGTGACTTTGTTTTAGATGAGAAAGAGAAGAATGCTACATTAACAGCAGAAGGTGTTAAGAAGGCAGAGGCCTTTTTCCAGATAGAAAACTTATCAGACCCTGAGAATATGGAAATTCTACACCATATAAACATTGCTCTAAAAGCAAACTATACAATGTTCAAAGATAAAAGTTATGTCATAAAAGACGATGAAGTTATTATCGTTGATGAGTTTACAGGTCGTTTGATGCCAGGAAGACGTTATTCGAATGGTATTCATCAAGCTATTGAAGCAAAAGAAAACGTTAAGGTGAAACGTGAGAGTAAAACCCTAGCGACTATTACATTCCAGAATTACTTCAATCGTTATAACAAACGTTCAGGTATGACTGGTACTGCATTAACGGAAGAAGAAGAATTTAGAGAAATCTATAGCATGGACGTTGTTGTTATTCCTACTAACAGGCCTATAGCAAGACTTGATCATGCGGATGAAGTCTATAAAACTCATGAAGAGAAAGTGGCAGCTATCGTTAAAGAAGTTAAAGCTTCTAATGATATTGGACAGCCTGTTCTAGTTGGTACTATTACTATTGACTCTTCAGAAGAATTAAGTTCGGCTCTTAGAAGAGCTGGTGTTAAACATAATGTCTTAAACGCAAAGTTCCATGAACGTGAGGCAGAAATTGTTGCAAATGCAGGTCAGTTTGGCTCGGTTACTATTGCAACGAATATGGCTGGTCGTGGTACCGACATCAAGCTTGGTGAAGGTGTTGTTGACGTAGGTGGACTAAAAATTGTTGGTACTGAGCGACACGAGTCACGACGTATTGATAATCAGTTGCGTGGTCGTTCTGGACGTCAAGGAGACCCTGGTGAATCGAAATTCTTCTTGTCACTAGATGATGAGTTAATGAGGTTATTTGGATCAGATAGGTTTAAGAATACAATTACTAGATTAGGCTTACCAAAAGGCGAACCAATTGCTGCTGGAATTTTGTCTAACGCTATTGAGAATGCCCAGAAGAAAGTTGAGGGTAATAACTTTGGTATTCGTAAACATCTGTTAGATTATGACCAAGTTATGAATGAGCAAAGAGAAATAATATATGAGGAGCGTTACAAAGTTCTTGATGGACAAGAGATGCGAGATGTTATCATGAACATGGTGACAGAGGTCATTCGTCGAACGGTGAATGCTTATTCAAATGGTATGGAACATCCTGATGAATGGGACATAGCTGGTATGATGGAAAAGTTGAATAGAATAATTCCTGTTCACTTACATGACTTATCTGATAATGAAAAAGATGACATGAACCGTGAGAAGTTCATTGAGGCAATTACTGTAGATGCAAAAAGAATATATGAAGTAAAGGAATCAGAGTTTGAGGCAGTTGAGATACTTAGAGAAGCTGAAAGAGTTGTGCTACTAAAAGCAATTGATCAGCAGTGGATGGATCACATTGACAGCATGGACCAAATGCGTCAAGGTATTAGTCTAAGAGCTTATGGACAGCGTGACCCATTGGTTGAGTACAAATTTGTAGGATTTGAAATGTTTGACGATATGATTGAGAGCATTCAAGAGAATACGGTTAGAGCTATGTACTCAATTAGAGCCAAAAACAGAATCGAACGTGAACGTGTGGCAAAGGTAACTGGAACCAATAAAGGTGAAGGTGCAAAAGTTAAAACTATAAAACGTGCTGAGAAAAAAGTGGGAAGAAACGATCAATGCCCATGTGGTAGTGGTAAGAAATACAAACATTGCCACGGAAGGTAAATATTCTTTTACCTAAAGAATATTATGCAATCCACGGAAGGTAACCCACCCCTCCTATTAACCGAGAAAGAGGCATAACATGATAGAATTGGAACAGATGCAGCAACAGATGAAGGGCTATGTCAATCGTTTAGACGAATTGAAGGTGTCACTTTGACATTGTCAGGTGTAGCGAGACGGTTGTTGAGTTAGAAGCAAAGACCAGCGTGCCTGATTTTTGGGATCACCCTGAAAATTCACAAAAAGTCCTAAAAGACATTAAAATTTTGAAAAATAGGATTGAAGGCTATAATCACATATTGCAAGATTTCGAAGAAATTGATATACTTATAGAGATGGGACTACAAGAAAATGATTCTGATGTTTTAGAAGAATTGAAAGTAATGATCCCAGACTTTATCAGTCAATTTGAGCAGATGGTAACAGCAACACTTTTAAGTGGAGAATATGATCAGAATAATGCGATTGTATCTTTACATCCGGGTGCTGGTGGAACAGAATCCTGTGACTGGGTTGCCATGCTTTACAGAATGTATGGCCGTTGGGCTGATAAAAAAGGTTTTAAGTTAGAAGTGTTAGACTATCTTGATGGAGATGAAGCAGGTATCAAATCTGTTACTTTTCAAGTGAGTGGTGAACATGCTTTTGGCTATTTGAAGTCAGAAAAAGGTGTTCATAGACTTGTTAGGATATCACCATTTGATAGTTCGGGTAGAAGGCATACATCTTTTGCCTCATGTGATGTTTTGCCAGATATTGAAGAAGACATTGATATTGAAATAAAAGATGACGATATAAGAATTGATACTTACCGTGCCAGTGGTGCTGGTGGTCAACATATCAATAAAACGGATTCAGCAATACGTATTACACATCTGGAAACAGGCATTGTCGTTCAGTGTCAGAACGAACGTTCTCAACACAAGAATAAAGACAGAGCTATGCAGATGTTGAAGATTAAACTTCTAGAGAAGAAACGAATTGAACAACAATCAATGATGGAAGACCTTAGGGGTGAAGTGAAGGAGATCGGTTGGGGTAGCCAAATCAGATCTTATGTCATGCACCCATATAATATGGTTAAAGATCATCGGAACAATCATGAAACGGGCAATGTTAATGCAGTGATGGATGGCGATATTGATGGTTTCATCAAAGCTTATCTAAAATGGTTGACGCAAGATCAGAATCAATAAAGGAGGAAGGCAAATGGCAACATTACAGCAAGTTGTTTTCAAGCTTGACAAAGAAGAATACGGTTTAGATATCATGAAAGTTAATGGTATTGAGAAGTATCAGGAAGTTGTAAAGATTCCAAACTCGCCAGACTATATTGAGGGTATGATTAACCTTCGTGGTGAGGTATTGCCTATCTTTAGTTTGAGGAAGAAATTTGCCCTTGAAGGTAAAGACACAGATGAGGAAACTAAAATCATCGTTGCTTACACTAAAGACATCAAAGTTGGTTTTGTCGTTGATAGTGTGCAAGAGATTTTACAGATTCAAGAAGAAGATGTAGAGGTTGCACCAGCTATTGTTACTGGTATTGATAGAAAATATATTAAGTCAATTGCCAAAGTGGGAGATAGAATGGTTACCTTGATTGACATCGATTTGATTGTAACAGATGAAGAAAAACTTTCATTAGGTCAAGCGATTGAAAGTGTATAGTGCATACATAGTACATAAATAGTTGATTTAGGAAGACAATCTCAGATGAGATTGTCTTTTTTATTTTATAAGAAAGTTCTCTGAATTTAACATATGAATTTGAAACATATTCATTTGCGCTGAT
>PPCM01000796.1_pt1 | contig 19919 bp, 20 predicted proteins | sample 1555541 | NCBI WGS metagenome assembly PPCM01 (sample SAMN05284479, study PRJNA326546) | Marine sediment metagenome, whole genome shotgun sequencing project. | isolation source: marine sediment | place: Germany: Wadden Sea | collected 2012-09-05 | reverse complement strand
CTGCCCCCCCCCCCCGCCCCGCCCAGGGTCACGAAAAAAGGGAACTCCAGCTCCCTTCCCGAGGCGATCAGATATGCGGCGTCCACCACCTTTTCCATATCAGGCCCTTTTACTCCGGGTCCGTTTTTTGATCTTTTCCGCGAGGAGTTCCACCTCGGCGTCCTGGATCTCTTTTCCACAGTAGGCCGTGAGAAAACGCATGCGGTCCGCATGGGTAAGCTGCCCGGTATGTCGGTGAAGGGATTCCAGATCCCTCACCCCCCCGCCGTTTCCAAGGCACCCGATCCCGTTCCGGCTTTTTTCAAGGTCAATAAGACGAACATCGCAGGTCTGTCCCGTCTCCTTCACAAAGATATGCTTGGGATACATGCATTTATGCACGATGCCGTTTCGATGGAGCTTTCTCAGAACCCGGGCTGCGGTTTCGATGATCCTGCATCTCCGGCTAAGGTCCTGCCACCCGTTTTCCTCCCACTCCGCGATCAGCTCTTCAAGGGAACTGTAACCCTCCAGGTATTCCGTCACAAGAACGGCGCGGGTCCCCTCTTTTCCCTTCCGGACGGCGTGAAAGACCGGCACCACCGTGGGGACTCCAACCTCCCTGTAAAGGAGGATATTGTGAAACTCCCTGGTAACGGTGGGGATTCCCGAAAAGGGATGACGCAGGCTTCTGCTGACATGATTGAACTGGCGCTTGAGAACCAGGTTTCTCCTGCCCATACCCGGGATCTCCAGAGGCAACAGGGAAACACCGCTCCACCCGTTTTTTCCCCTTCCGGAATTGGGCTCTTCAATATAGGAAAGCTCCTTTTCCCAGAGGGCGGAAAATCCGCAAAGTCCCTGTTCTTCCAGTATTCCGTACCATTCCGGAGAGATATAATCTTTCATCGATACCGCTCTTTTTTTCATGAATGAATCCTTGGACGCCCACCCGGGCCACAAGGCCCTCCAGGCGGATTTCAGGGCAGAGATATCAGAGAGGCCGGCCCAAGGCAAGGCACAAATAGTCGTTGACCCCCAAAGATTTTCATGTATTCTTGTCGGTCCCGGCCCACAAGAGCACACACCGAAACCCGCCGGAACCGGTTCCGGGGGTCTCGGTTGATGCCCCGCTTTTCAATCCCGGCATTTTTACCCGTGCGGCACCCCGTGCCCGCCGGGATCATCGGGATCATCGGGATCATCGGGATCATCGGGATCATCGGGATCATCGGGAAACCGGAAAAGCTGGAAGAAAGGTCACGAAGCCGACCTTCGGTTACCCGTTTTCCCATGGCGACCAATTACCGTTTTGCCTTAAAGAACACGACACGGAAACAGGAATATCAGGTGATTTTTTCCAGAATGCGGCAACTTGAAATCGAGCGCTACAACGAGATGAAGGAGGGCGCCTCCGTGCTCTCCCACGACAGACACGGCCACAAGGTTCTCAGGCTTACGGACAACCGCTACATCAAGCTGTTCCGGCTCAAACGCCTTGTCTCATCCGCCCTCTTCTACCCCTATGCGGCAAGGTTCGCGGACAGTGCCGAGGGCCTTGCCAAAAGGGGCATTTCAACTGTGGAGGTCGAGGGGGTATACCGGTTAAAATCCCTGAAGCGGGATTTGGTTATTTACCGACCCCTCGAGGGGGAAACCCTGCGGGACGAGCTTGAACAAACGGACGACCCCGCCGCCCTTCTCACCCGTTTTGCCCGGTATTTCTGCCTTCTTCACGAAAAGGGGATCTACTTCAGGGGGGCCCATTTTGGAAACGTCCTGGTGATGCCGAACGGTGAGTTCGGACTCATCGACATCAACGAAGTCCGCCTCTGCCGACCCCGCCTGTGCATGTGGAAAAGGGTCCGGAACTTCAAGCCCATTTTCCATTACAAGGAGGACCGGCAGGCCGTAAGCGAATTCGGGATTACCCGCTTTTTACAACTTTACCTCGAAGCCTCGTCAATCCCTGAGACAGCCCATGATTCTTTTATGGACTGGGTAAAACAAACCCACCGCCACGCTTGATTGCCCCGGAATTGTCAATAATGGATTCCCGTTTCATATGCTCATATGATGTTCAGGCCCCCTCTTTAAACCCATCTTTTTCAGGGGGCCGGCAACGTAAACTCCCGTAAGGTTCATACGCCGAAAACACCGGAAAATCGAATAGCCGGTATATTTCAAACAAAGAGTTCATGGAAGTGGAAAATCGGTATCTCCCATTAACTGGGTGATCCGGGGCATAAATCCCCTTTGTTCACACAGGAGGGCATGGCCTCCCCCTTTAATGCGGCGATGATATTGTCCGCCGCCATCACGGCCATGGCCGAGCGGGTCTCCTTTGTCGCGGAGCCGATATGGGGCGCGATCACCACGTTGGGCAGGCTCAGGAGCTTGTTGTCCGGGGGAAGGGGCTCGGGATTGGTCACGTCCAGGCCGGCTGAAAAGAGGTGTCCGCTTTCAAGGGCACGGTACAGTGCATCGCCGTCATGGAGTTCTCCCCTTGCCGTATTGATGAAAACAGATCCCTTTTTCATTTTATTGAAAGCCGCTTCCCCGAACATTCCGTTCGTATGTTCCGAGGCGGGCAGGTGCACGCTCACAAAATCGCTCTCCCCAAGAAGGTCGTCCAGCTCTCTTTTCTCGGCACCCAGCTCCTCTTCCGCCTCCCTGTTCCGGCTCCTGCCGTAATAGAGAATCCGGCACCCCCATCCGCCCCGAAGCCTTCTTGCGGTTGAAAGGCCAATCCGTCCCATGCCCACGATGCCCACGGTCTTCCCCGCAAGATCGAGTCCCAGGAGGCCCAGGGGATCCCAGGTTTTCCATTCACCGTCGCGAATAAAGCGATCCCCCTCCATGATTCTCCTGGCGGCGGCCAAAAGCAGGCAAAGGGCCATGTCGGCCGTGGCCTCGGTGAGGACATCGGGGGTGTTGCCCACCCTGATCTTCCTTGCCGTTGCCGCCGCGACATCGATATTGTTGTATCCGACGGCCATGTTCGACACCACCTTGAGACGTGGGCATGCGCCCATCAGCTCGTCGTCGATCCTCTCCGTGAGAAGGGCGAGGATGCCGTCACAATCCCTGCTCTTTTCAAGAACATCCTCGTACGAGGGGGGCGGTCCGTCGGACAACACCGTGAAGTCGCAGTGTTCCCCAAGCTTTTTAAGCCCTGCTTCCGGAATTCTCCTTGTAACCAGTATTTTCGCTTTACTCATAAGCCGTTCTCCTGTCTGCCGGGACGATTTCAGCATTCAGCAACATCGCCGGTATAAAATCGGGTTATAAAATCTCGTCTATCGATCCAGGGAATCGTCAAGGAGGATGCGGTCGGCATCCAGCTTCGCGAGTTCCCTGTTGATCCTGCGGGTACCCTTTGCGATGTTCTTTTTGCCGGTTCCAAGCTCGGGATGAAGCACCATTGTGGCATGGTTGATATGAACGATGTAGCGCCCCAGAAACCCGGCCGAAAGAAACACCATTTGATACCCTTCGTCCGTAAGCCTTAAATGCATCTCCTTTCCTGCCGTATCGCCGTCGCCGGTAAAGGTGAGGCCGAACTTGCGAATCAGGTCCATGCGATAGAGCGCGCAGTGGCTGCGGAGGTAATAGTACCCCTTTCCCCCCACGTTTTCAACGGCATTGCCCTGGCCGAACAGGCTGTAATACCCACTCCTTTTCTGCTCTTCCATATCCTTCAGGCGCGCCGCGTCCCCCTTCAGGCGGTACAGAACCCCGCGCAGCAGGTACTCCGCGGATTTGCCCAGACGCTTGGTAAAGGAAGGCGGAGGTTCCAGTTTCCATGAACCGACGCCGGCAATGGAAGGGTCCCTGTTCAGCTCTTCCAGCAGGAGGTCAATGGCGCCGGGATCCTTGAAAAGGGTATCCGTGTGGATGGAGAGTACATGGGGGGTGGTGACCTTTTCCAGAGCCATGTCCAGCGCCCTGGAATGGGAAAGGGCCGGCGTGTCGTCTTGACGCGCCTTTCTCTCGATGAGCTCGATCCACTTCAGGCCTCGCAGGTATTCCAGTGAATCGTCGCCCGAGTCGTTGTCGATAACGATCACATGCACCTTGGAGGGGTCGGTATGTTTCCTCACGAGCCTCAGGCACAGCTTTGTCAGCTTCAATGTCTTAAAGTTCGGTATCAGTATGGTAACGAGGGGTTCGCCCACAATATCTCCTGTAGTTTATCGTTTATTCGCCCGTATCGACCCGCTGTCCCGCGACCCGACGATCCCCGAAAAAATCCGCCCCGGCCGATCCTGCCCCGCCGTACGGCGTTTTTTTCCGATTTTTCTCCGGCATGACCATGGGAAAGAGGATTCCTGTCCTGAAAAAAGTGTTTATGACGGTTTCTCCAAAAAGTCGATCATAAAAAAAGGCCTCGGTCGCATTTATGTTAAAAATCCTGTACCGGACTCCCCCTCCTCTGTCCCCGATCCCCTCACCTCTTTCCGATCCCCTCACCTCTTTCCGATCCCCTCTCCTGTTGCCGGTCCCCTCGCCTGTTGCCGTTCCCTTCACCTGTTGCCGTTCCCTTCACCTGTTGCCGTTCCCCTCGCCTGTTCCCGCTCCTCTCATGTCCCAATACTCCGCCATTTTTATCACGGTCGTGTTTTGCCCGACACGTTGTCGGGACGGCAATACCGTACCCGAGTTCGATACCGCGCCGTGTGTATTTTTATAAGCGCCTGAATCGGACAAAATGCGCCCATTGTCTGCCGTGTCCATAACCGGCGATGCGCGGAAGCTTGGTTTATATGGAATTGATTCCAGGGGCGGGCCGTGTTATTAATCCGGGTTGCTGAAATAAAATGCCCCGTGAATGCAAGGGCATAAAAGAGGAAGAGCATATTAGACAGATGAAGAAGATACTTCTTGTTCAGACAAGTTTTCTGGGGGACACGATCCTGTCGACCCCTGTTGTTTCGGGGATCCAAAAGCTGCACCCGGGGGCCGAGCTCTGGATGATGACCACCCCCCTTGCCGCCCCCCTTGTTTCCGGCGATCCACTGCTGGCCGGTGTGATCCCCATGGAAAAGCGGGGCCGCTACAAGGGGTTGCGGGGGCTTTTGAGGATGCGGCAAAAAATTGCCGGGATGAAGTTCGACATGGTCTACTCCCTTCACCGCTCTTTCAGGACCTCCCTGCTCCTCTGGCTTTCGGGCATCCCCGCGCGCATCGGTTTTGATAACGCAAAGCTTGGTTTTCTTTACCATAAGAGGAGCAGGAGGAACCCATCCGACCATGATGTGCTCCGCAATCTGTCGCTCCTTACGCCGGAAATTCCCCTCGAGTCCCTGGACAAGGAGATGCGCCTGTTTGCCCCTCCCTCCGAAGCGGTTTCGGCGGATATTCTGGACGCCTTGCCGGAACCCGGCGGTTACGCCCTGCTTGTTCCGGGAAGCGCGTGGAAAACAAAGATGTGGGATTCGTCCGAGTTCAGGGAAGTTGCAAAACACCTCCTTTCCAAGGGAGTTCCGGTCATGCTGGTGGGCGCGCCGGCCGACAGGGAAGCCTCCCGGAAGGTCGCAAGGGGCCTTGATCTCCTGGACCTCACCGGAAAAACGACCCTTTCGGAAACCCTCTACATCACGAAAAACGCCCGGATCGTCATCTGCAACGACAGCATGGCCCTCCACATGGCGTCGGCCTTCAAGGTTCCCAATGTGGCGGTATTCTGCGCCACCTGCCCCTCGTTCGGGTTTACCCCGTGGAGAAACAGGGCTGCGGTCGTGGAGCACGAGGGACTCTCCTGCAAACCCTGCAGCCGTCACGGGCAGCAAAAATGCCCCAACAACACCGAAGCCTGCATGCACAACCTGACGCCCAGGGTTGTGGAGGCAGCCGAAAAGCTGATGGGTATCCGATGAAGACCATAAGATTCAACCGGCTTCGAATCACCCTGGCCGGCTCCCGGGCCGGAAATTCACCCGGAACCCTGGCCTCGCTCTTCAAGCACGATCCCGGCCAAGTGAACGGCCCCCTGGGGGGCAGGGGCGCCGTTACCGTCTCGGAACTTGCGGGAATCGGTCCGGTCGTGGTGAAACAGTACCGGCGGGGCGGCCTGCTGGCCCATGTGGTCAAGACAAGTTACGCGAGGCTTGGAAAAACACGGGGCCGGCTTGAATTCGAACTTTTGGAAAAGGTCCGTTCACTCGGGGTGAACGCCCCGGAACCCGTCGCCTATGCCGTGACAGGAAACCTTATCTACAGGGCATGGCTGGTCACGAGGCTGGTCGAGGGGGCAAGGACCCTTGCGGAGATCGCCCTCGAGAACCCGGATTCGGCCGTTTCCATGATGGACGGGGTCACCCGCCAAGTCCGAATTCTCATTCAAAACAAGATCCATCATGTGGATTTTCATCCCGGAAACGTGATCGTCGACAGGTGTGGAAAGATCTTCCTCATCGATTTCGACAAGGGCCGCGCCTTTCGGGGCGGGAAAAAGCGCCTCGCCGGGACCTATATCTCCCGTTGGGAGCGGGCCGTGAAAAAGCACCGGCTGCCGAAAGCGCTTGTGGACAAAATGGAATCGGGCCTCGGATAAACCCCATGTCCCGGACTTTGGGGAAAATGGAATCGGCCCCTTGAATAAAAAACCATGCCCGTCGCGTCCCGGCGGGATAAAATAGTGGGAGTTTTCAATTGAAGCGCCTGTCGAAACACAGCATACCGAAGAACCCTTCGATTTTAATCATTCTCATGGGTTCCCTGGGAGACCTGGTGAGAGGGCTGGCCCTTGCCGGGCATATCAAGACCCATATTCCGGGCAGCAGGATCACGTGGCTGGTGGAGCCGGCCTGGGTCAAGATCGCGGCCCTGAACAGGGAGATCGACCGCCTGATCGTGTTTGATCGCCCCAAGGGTGTTTTTGCCCTCCCGGACCTTTACCGGGAACTGTCCGGGGAAAAGTTCCATATCACCCTGGACCTCCAGCGCCATTTCAAGAGCGGCGTGTTCTCCCTCCTCTCGGGCGCGCCGAGGCGGATCGGATTTCACGGGCGCAATGCAAAGGAGTTCAACCGGCTCTTCAACACCGAAACCATCTCTTTCAGGGAAGAGACATTTCCAAAACTCGACCATTACCTGATGTTCACCGATCACCTGGGGCTTCCCCGTCCCGTGAAACCGGATTTCGGTTTCGGGGGCATCGAGGCGGAGACAGTCTATCCCGCACTTCACGGGATCAAAAAACCCTTTGTGGCCCTTGTGATGGGATCATCGTGGGAGTCCAAGGACTGGACCTTCGAAGGCTACCTCGGGCTGGCAAAAGAGATTCTCGAACAGGGGCGATTCGGCGTGGTGCTCCTGGGAGACAAGTCCAAGGCATCCGAGGGAGCAACCCTCGCCGAAAAGTTGAACAACCCCGATCTTACAAACCTTGCGGGCAAAACCACCCTCATGGAACTGATCGCGGTGCTCAAGGCGGCGGCCGCCTGCGTGGGCCCCGACTCCGGCCCCGCCCACCTTGCCGGCGCAGTGGATACCCGGTATGTTTCCCTGTTCGGCCCCACCTGTCCCGTCCGGGTGGCCCCATACGGAAGCGAAGACCTGGTGGTAACGGCCGATGCCCCTTGCGCTCCCTGCTACAAGAAAAAATGCGCGGACAATTTCTGCATGTCCTCGATCACGGTTTCGGCGGTCATGGAAAAACTCCAAAAAGCTCTGGAATCCTGAAATCGCCCTTTATTCCCAAGACTTTCGGCAACCATTTTCAAGTCCCGCGAACACAATCCAACCTGTCGAAACAGACTGGTGTTCACGGGAACAGCTAAGCAACCCAAGGAGGAAATATATGAGCGAGTGCCCGGGAAAAGAAGACAACCTTGAAATCTGTCCATGCCCCAAGGAGAGCTGTGAACGAAGGGGCAACTGTTGCCAATGCGTGGCCTTTCACCGCAAAAAGGGAGACCTTCCCAACTGCCTCCGAAAATAACCCAACCGTGACTATAAAAACGCCGGTTTCCCTTTTAACCGGGGAAACCGGCGATGCCCCGCTCTATAATCTCCCCTTTCGGGAAACTTCCCTCTCCATCTGAAAGGATCGGTATTACCGGGAAGCTTGTTGTTATTGGGGGGGCCGGGAAAAAAAGATCTGTCCCCTTTTTACCGCTCCCTTTCCCGTCCCGGGATCCCGTATCTGCGGGCAGGGTTGGGACCTGCAACAATTGCCCTATCGATGCGACACCACGTATTTTGGCATGGTATTTTTTCAGGCTTGCCCGGGCTATTTGTTCAATGCCGCAAGTTGACGGTCATGGACCCTTGTCAGGCAAATCAGGCCGGCAATCGCCCCCAGCAACGCATACCCCATATCCGACTGGGTATCCCATGCATAGCCCTGGGTTCCCAGGAAGGCTTCGGCACTGTCGCCCGTTGCCAGGGCCACCCACCATTCGAGCAGCTCGTAAAACGCGCTGAACCCCAGGCAGAAGGAGACGATAAATAGAATCCGCCATGCCTCTCCCCGGACAACCTCTTTTCGCTGGATGACCTCTCGCGCAATCAGCGCCGGAACAAATCCCTGGGCAAAATGCCCCACCTTATCGTAATTGTTGCGGCTGAATCCCAGGAGTTCCTTCAGGGTGTCGAACAGGGGGACTTCCGCATACGTATAGTGCCCTCCCACCATCAGGATAATGCAATGGAGTAAAATCAGGATATAAACCAACGGGGTCAGCCGGAAGCTGTTGTACGTCGAAGCCAGGATTACCCCGCCGATAATCGCGGGAAGAACCTCCAGGAACCATGTGAAGCGATCCTTTGGATCAATTCCCGACCAGATCAAAACCCCCGTGAACACAAGACACCAAAGTAATTTTTTCACGTTTACTCAACCTTGATCACAGTGTTTTTTGAGAAGGAATAGAGGTACGCGGCTTCCTCCCGCATTGCCTCGGCAAATTCCGGAAACCTGAACAAAACGCCCCTCTCCCCGGCGGTCGTTTCCGAGACCTCGTTACAGTTGCCGAAAGATTCCGAAACGGAGTATTCTCCTCCGCTTCCCGGGTAAGCAAGGGCGTACATTGCCGGGCATCCGTCACCGTGGTAAAGTTGCACCAGAAACAGATTCCCCCCCGATACCGAAAGCGGTTCGATAAGGGGACCGCCTTCCCCCATGTGGTAAAACGCGGTTTCAATCCGTTTCCCATTTGCCGCCGCGAAACATACGCCGTCCATATCGCACGAGGTGGTCAACACGGCCCTTCTCCCGTCTCCCCACCCCTGATCGCCGACGGTCCCGGTCCCGGTCCCACCCCCGCCGGCCCCGGAAACGGCCGCCAGCACAATAAAAACAACCAGGAGACAGAACTTCATTCCCCCTCCCCGGGTTTGAAAATGAGCCGCATCATCAATACTCCGAACGGCAGGTGGGAAAATTCCCTGGTTTCCCCCTGGACAAATCCCAGTTTTTCATACCACTTTCCGAGTTCCGTGAATTCCGCGATGATTCCGATGCTCATCTCCCGTGCACCAAGGCCTGCGGCGATATCAAGCGCATGCCCCACCAGCATCACGCCCAATCCTCTGTTACGACAGCCGGGCAACACCGACAGGCGCTCCAGATAGCAAACATGGGGTTCGGCATGCTCCACGGCAACACACCCCATGGGATTTCCAGTTTCACCAACGGTGAAATACCTTACCCCCCTGTCGAGATCATCTTTTATCCAGTCGCTCGCGCAATTGGACGGATGTCGCGGACAGTTTTCGGGCGAAAGCTCAAACCGCTCGGCAACATCCCTGTGAGATTCGCGAATTATATGGGCAAGCGTGTCAACATCGCGATTTTCGTCAATCCCTAAATTACACTTTTTCATAACGACTCCTGTTTCAATCGGCAGCGGGTAACGGTAGAGGTCGGGGTTTCCCCATGTCGCATGCAGCATACAGAAATTATGAGAAATTTCAAGAATGGCCGCGATTACGGTTGGCGGGCGAGAAATCAGCCCAGGGGAACGGTCAGGGTGAACAATACCCCCTTGCCCTCGGAGCTTTCACAGGCGATTCTGCCGCCGAGGGTCTGGGTCACAAGGTTGTAGACGATATGCATCCCCAAGCCGGTGCCCCCCTTGCCCCTTCGGGTGGTAAAGAAGGGCTCGAACACATTTTCCAGCACCTTTTCCGACATGCCCTTTCCGCTGTCGGCATAGACAAGGATGAGGATCTCCCCCTCCCTGGACGCGGAGATGGTGATCCGCCCGTTTTTCTCCTCCCCGAAGCCGTGGATCAGTGAGTTGGTGACCAGGTTGGTGATGATCTGCATGAACACGCCGGGATAGCTGTCCACCACGAGCTCCTCCGGTATATGAAGATCGACCCGGTGCCCCCCTTTCCTGTACCGGGGCCGGAGGCTGACCACGATCTCCCCCACATACTCCCTGAAGTCGAAACGCCTTCGTTCCTGGAGGGCCTGGTCCACGGACACCAGCTTGAAGCTCTGGACCAGCTCCGCCGCCCTGTTCAGGTTCAGGAGGCTGGACCCCACCGATTCCAGTGTGAGCTCCATGAACGACTCGAAGTCGGAGCGCCGCATCCTGCCCTCCCGGTGGAGCCCGAGGATCTTCCTTGCGTTGATCTCGATAAAGGAGTTGTTGGTGATCCCGATCCCCACGGGGGTATTGATCTCGTGGGCGACCCCCGCCACGAGCCCCCCCAGGGAGGCCATCTTCTCTGCCTCCACCAGCTGCTTCTGGGTATCCCTGAGAAACGACAGGGACTCTTCGAGTTCCGCGGTCCGTGTCCGTACCCTCTGATCCAGCTCCTCGTTGAGTTCCTTGAGTTTTTTCTCCCGCCCCTTCACGGCCCGGGTCATGAGCTCGAAGCTGCCGGCAAGCTCCTCGATCTCGGTATACCCGCCGGGCGGGGGCCGCTTCCCGTAGTCGCCGCCGGCCACCTTGCCGGCGCTTTCCATGAGGCGGTTCAGGGGCCGGAGAATCCTTCTCAGGCCGGCAAGGGAGATGAAAAGGGCCGACACCGCCGTGACAAAGGCGGACAGGACCATCACCCGGCGGATCTTCACCAGGGGGTTGAACGCCTCTTCCGCGCGCTGGTAGAAGATCACCAGCCAACCGGTCTGGGGTACCGCGGCGATACTCCCGATGATGGGGCCCTCGTCCGTCATCTCCCTGAAGGTGCCCTCCCTTCCCCGGAGCCCCTCCCTGACAAGGCCCAGGTCCTTGAGGGACCAGCGCTGAGACACCAGCTCCCGGTCCGCGTGGGAGATGGCCGTGCCCATCTGGTCGGTGATGATGGCGTTCCCGTACCTTCCGATCCTCAGCTTCCCGGTCATCTCCCCCAGGGTGTTCAGGTTCAGGTACCCCACCACCATGCCTTCTTCCAGGGGGATGCTCAGGGTCAGGGTGGGATGGCCCGTCTGCATGGAGATAAAGGTGGGCGACCAGGAGGGTTTTCCCGATTCCCGGGTGAGGTTGTAAAACGGCTGAAGGGACATGCCGATCCCCATGAACTCGGGATCATGGGGGGCGACATGGGTCACGGTCCCCCTGCCGTCCAGGATCTGGATCATCTCGAAGGAGGCGTAACTTCCCATCACCGAGGAGAGGTAAGCGGTTACGGCATCCCCCGTAAGGAGCTGTTTTTTTCCCACCATGTCGGCCACCTGCGCCAGGAGGGAGAGGGGTTCGTTGAGAAAGGTGGAAACCTCCCCGGCCAGGGCCCGGGCAAGGGAGAGGTTCTTGGTTGTGATCTCCTCTTCGAGGCTCCGGGAAAGGGGTCCCAGGGTAACCGCCCCGACGATCATGATGGGTATGACGGCCACCAGGGCAAAGGTCAGGGAGAGGATATTTTTCAAGCTCCTGTGATACTTCAAAAGCTACTCCAGTGCATGGAAACGACCGTCCCTGACAACCATGAGAAAGACCTTCCTCTGGGGGTCGCCGTACCTGTCGATCCTTATCTCCCCCTGGATCCCTTCGAAGATTCCCTGCTGTATGATCGTTTCCTTGAGCTTTCGGGGGTCGTCGTCCCTTGCGAGGGCCTTGAACAGTACCTGGGCCGCTTCATAGGCAAAATGGCTGGCAAAGTTCGGGGCGGTTCCGAACCTTTCTCCGAATGCCGTCCTGAACCTTTCGGCCGCATCACTCCGATACTCCCGAAAGAACCAGTGGGCGAACACCACCCCCTCGGCGGCCAAGCCGCCGTGCTGTATGAAATCGTCGGTCATGGCCCACATGGTGGAAAAAACCGGCGCGTTCACCCCTTTTTTGCGCATCTGCTGGCAGAGCATTGCCGCGTCCAGGGAGGCCGTGGAGAGAACGACCCCTTCCGCTTTTTCCTCGGCGATGCGCAGGGCCAGGTCCGAAAACCGGACCTCCGGCCCCGATGTAAAGGGGACGGGAATCACCTCCCCCGCGCCTCTTTCCCTGAACCAGCCGGCAATGTAATCAAACCAGGCCTTGCTGAAGGCCGCGTTGGAGAGGTCGTAAACCACCGCCACCCTGCCGATCCCCCGGTGGGCGTGAACGTATTCGGCAAGACGGTCGATGGCGGTCCTGCTCGGTGACATGACCCTGAAGAAATAGTCGTCGATACCGGTGAGGAGATTGGACGAGGTGGTGGGGCTCACCATCACCATCCGCTTCTCATTGACAAGAGAAACGGTTGCCATGGACATGGCGCTGGTAAAAGGGCCGATAATCGCGGAGACCCCCAGGTCCACGAGTTCCCCCACCACGCGAACGGCCGTTTCCGGGTCCTGGCGATCATCCCGGGTGATGAGCTCAACGGGCCTGCCGTTGATGCCGCCCCGGGCGTTGATCTCCTCAACGGCCAGGATCACCCCGCTGCGCCCCGATATGCCCAGGTCCGAGTGGCGCCCGGTCATGCCCCCCACCAGCCCCAGCTTGATGGGCGAAGGCCCTTCACACCCCGCCGCCGCCCCAAGGATCAGGAGGAGGATCAGGCCCAGGCGGAACGGTAAACGTCCGGTGCACCGCGTCATCAACTTCATATGACCGTTCACTGCCATGATGATCTCCTCCGGATGATAATTTTATAATTTCAAGATTACTTGAAAGGGTGTGGGGTGTCAAGTTTCGGCGAAACCCCCAACGACTTCGGGTATATGCGCATTTCAAACTTTTTCGGCGCGCCGAAATTGCCGATTGATAAACGTTTACGGTTTATGGTAGTATTTCAAGCATTACGGCCGGTTCCCCATTGGCGGACGCCGCCGGTGGCCCGGGTCCCGTCTCCTGCGGCTTTTCAAGGGGGAACCCGGCTGCGGAACCCCATGACACGGGGCTTACCGTTATAAAGGAACGGTGACGACAATATGACCGATAAGCTGATAGGGCAGTTCAGGGAGCTGGAGCAGAGACATCGCCTGGTGGAAGACAACCTGGTGGATGCCATATGGGTCGTTGACCTTCAAACCCTCAAGTATGAGTATATCACCCCCTCCATTGAAAAGATCAGCGGCTATACCCCCGGGGAACTGATAAACAGCTCCGCAAGGGAAAACCTCACCCCCGCCTCTCTTGGGAAAGTGGAGGAGATGATCGCAAAAGAGGTGGAGGCGTTCAAGAGGGGGGAAAAATCGGTCCGCACAACGGAACTCGAAATGATCCACAAGGGGGGATACCGGTACTGGATCGAGATACGCGCAAAGATCATCAGGGACAAGGACAACCCCCTCAAGGTTATCGGCATTTCCAGGGAGATCACCGAACGAAAGCTGGCGGAGCAGAAACAGGAAAAACTGATCCGGAAACTGAACAGGGTCATCGAGGAAAAGGAGAAACTCCTCAGGGAGGTGAACACCCTCAGGGGCCTTCTGCCCATCTGCAGCGGCTGCAAGCGGATACGGGACGAGGAGGGCAAATGGTGGCCCCTGGACATGTACGTCACCAAAAAGACCGACTCCAAGATTACCCATACCATCTGCACGGACTGCGTGGACGTTTTTTACGGCGATAAAAGATGATGGGTGTGTGTTTTTAATTCCGCGCCCCTTATTAAATTCACATCCCCCGGACCGCACCTATTCCGACAGACCGACGATACCGCTCTCGGGCATATTCAGGTATTTCGTATATTCGCTCAGGATTTTCTTCCGATCCACCTTTTTCAGCATACTGTCCAGCCTGTTTTTCAACGCGGTGCCGGCATCGTCCTTTCGAACCGCAAGTCCCGCCCCGATTCTGTCCACAAGCCGGTAAGCCATTCCGTCGATCTTCAATTTCCGTATGGAGCTCATGGAGGACGCCCGCTCGAAAAAGAACAGATCCACCCGGCCCACCTTGACCATTCGGAGAAGGTTGTCGATATTTCCCGCGAAAAAATTCTCGGCGGGAATCCCGTAGGTTTCCGACAGGAACGCCTCGTTCCCCCGGGGCGTTGCTATTTTCTTCATGGTTTTAAACGTTTCGGGAGCAAGGTGCGCTTTGTTCACCGAGTAGATATCCAGAACCGTGTCGATCTTCCACTCGAGCTCCTGTGCAAAGGTGTAAAACTCCTTTGTCTCCAGCTCATAAGGCGTATGCCCCATGAGATGAATCCCCCCCTTTTCCAACTCGATTCTTGCCCGCACATAGGGCAGGATCTTGATGGTGAAGCGCATGTCCGATATCTTCTCCACCTCCTTGAGCAACTCGACGGTATACCCCCCCCGATCCTTTGTAATCAGGGGCGGCAGGGGCTCCAGCCCCACGACGATCTCTTCGGCGACAAGGGGATTCCCCCACAACATCGTCATCAACAGGCAGGCGGTAAACCATTTGATTTTCATAACATTTTCCTCATTTATGGTTGGGATTTCGTTTACAAGCCGACCCATTACCGATCGGCCCCCGGAACATCTATAAAAAAAAACGGCGACACAGGGTTGAACGACCTGTTTTTCATCGCCCCGCCCCCCTGTCTCCGGAAACATTTATTTCATGAGCGAATCCGCATCACCCTAAGAGCCTGCCGGAAGAACCGGCGGATTGTCTCCGGGCAAACCTGATCACGCCGCGGATTTCCCACAATCGGGCAGTGGGATCATGATCGGATAAATCGTCCCGGCATCGCGGGAACGAGATTAAAGCTGTCGGTACAGAAGCAGATCAAAAGGGGAACATAACGTGAAGAGAATGAAATAGCCGGCAACGGCATGGAATTGAATGGGTTTCCCCGACACAGACATCAAAAAGAGAAGGGGCACGCCTTGCAGCGGAACCATCCGCTTTACCAATCCCCCTTGATTCCTTAATAGTTTACTTCCATTGAATTAAAAATTAAACCCTTTTTATTGAAACCTTGCCCGCGCCCGCTTCGGAATTATTTCGGAAGGTCGTTCACACCGGCCTTCAGTTTCTTTTCAAGTTCCTCGAAGAGTTTTTTCTCCTTCTGCTTCTTTTCCTCGGCGGCGGCCTTGACCTTTTCAGTGAGAGCGTTCCTGGATTTTTCCTGGAACTTCTTTATCTCATCGGCCATCCCGCCCTGTTCTGTCTCCCTTGGAAGGGTTTCGATCACCGTATGATCCTTCACGATCACCCGCGTGGATTCAAAGGGACCGGTGTTGATATCGATGATCCCCTTTTCCCGGAGTTTTGCGCAGATGCGGCTCACCCACTCCACGTTAACCCCGAGGAGCTCCGCCAGGTCCTCGTACGAGGGGGATTTTTTGTTCCTGAATTCAAAGATTCTCACTGCTGCAACGGCAAGGTGCGCCTCTTCGTAAAAACTGATCTTTTCCATACCCACCCTTATGATATTATCCAGATTTATCCAGAACTCCGGAACGGCCCCGCAGGGGAGGCAAGGAAGGCTCCGATCATGCGGGAAAAGGCCCTTCCCCCGTCCGTGAAACGTATGCCGACGCCCATGACGGCAAGGGGAAAACCACCCAGGGCATCCTCGAACTTCCGGATTCGAACATAATCCTTTTCGGTTGTAACGAGGAGGTCGGCGCCGGCTGCCCGGGCCTGTTCCGTTATTTCCCCGATCTCCGCTTTTGTGTAGGGATGATGATCCCCAAAGGCCCGGGTACTCGAAAGCAGGCAGCCCGCCTCCTTGACTGCGTCAAAAAAACCGGCATTCCCCGCAATGCCTGAAAAGGCATGGGCCCGCTTTCCCGCGAGAACAGTCAAATCCCCTCCGTCCCCCCTGGGAAAATTGCATGTATCAGCTAAAGAGGGTTCATGCTCCGCAAAGAGAACCGGCTTCCCCGGGGCCAACGCCCTGATCCGCTTCTCGGTTACCCTTAATTCCGACGGCTCGGCAAGATTTGACCGGGTAAGCACGAAGATGTCTCCCCGGCAAAGGGCTTTCGCGGGCTCCCGGAGCGTGCCCCGCGGGGTAAGAAAACCGTTCCCGAAGGGCTTCGATGCGTCCAGCAGGACAATATCCAGGTCCCTGTGGAGCTTCTGGTGCTGAAACCCGTCGTCCAGCACGATAACGTCGGGTTCAAAGGCCTGCACGGCGATCCCGCCGGACCGGTATCGATCCTTTCCCACCACAACGGGTACCTCGAGGTTCCTTGCCATCATCCAGGGTTCATCCCCGGCTGTTTCGGGGCCGCACAACAGTTCCTTGCCGGTGCCCACGATGCCGCCTTTTTTTTCAAGGCCTCCCCTGTACCCCCTGGTCACCACTGCCGGTATCAGGCCCATCTCCTTGAGGAGCGAAACAAGATGGATCGTCATGGGGGTCTTGCCGGTGCCGCCCATGGTGATGTTACCCACGGATATAACGGGACGGGGAAGCCTTGCCCGTGCCAGGATTCCCCGTTTGTAGAGTTCCGCCCTCAGGGTCATAACGCCGCCGTACCCGCGTGAAAGGAAGCCGAGCAGATCGCAGAGGGCACCTTCTTGAGTTTCTCCAGTTATAACGGCTTCGATTTTATTCTCGATTCCTGCCGGCTTACCACGCCCCGCCTTTTCACGATCATCCGTCATGTTACACTCACCCGAATTGTCTCCATCCCTCGTCGTGTCACGCTCACCCGTCATGCCGCAATCACCCGTCATGCCGCAATCAACCGTCTTGTCACGATCAACCGTCGTGCCCCGATCAACCGTCGTGCCCCGATCGACCGTCATGCCGCGATCGACCGTCGTGCCCCGATCAACCGTCGTGCCGCAATCGACCGTCATGCCGCGATCAATCGCGGTGTCACGATCAATCGCCGTGTCACGACCACTCCGCATTGATAAGGATCACGGCGGCGGCGGCCGTGAAGATAAAGTTGGCGGCCCATGCCGCCGCGAATGCCGGCAGCATCTCCCCATAGCCCAGCGAGATGCAGAAGCTGTGGAACACCCAGTAGAGGAAGGCAACGCCGATACCGTAGGCCACCGAGACCGAAAGTCCCCCTCCCCTGACCTTGCCCCGCACGGAGATCCCGGTTCCCAGCATGATCATGATGATGCACACGAAGGGAAAGGCTGTTTTCGCATAGAGATCCACACGGTAACTGGTGGCGTCGTAGCCTTCGAACTCCACCTTCCGGACATGGCGGTAGAGTTCGAGGATGCTCATCTCCTCGGATTGCTTTACCACGCTCTTGAGATCGTCCGGGGAGATCTCGATCCTTTCGATCTTCTTCTTAAAGGGATTCACCGTGTATGATCCGGTTTTATCGTCAAGCACCTGCTCGATCCCCCCCGTAAGGGTCCACTCCTCCCCAAAGAAATGACCCGCTGCCGCGTCGATCCTTCTCACGAGGTTGAAGCCGTCGTCGAAATAGCTGACCGTGATCCCCATGATCGCCTTTGTGGTGCCGTCGTAATGCTTGATGTGGGTGATGGAACGGCTTCCCCTGAGCCAGATGTTGGTATCGCTGGTGGTCACCATCTTCCGCTTCTTGATCTCCACCCGCTTGATGCGGTTGGCGGCCGCCTTTGTCACGGGCACCACCCCCTCGGCCATAACGAACAGGAACACGCTGAACACGATCCCAGTGAGGAGGATCGGCTGGAGCAACCAGTAGAGGCTGGCCCCGCCGCTCTTCAACGCCGTCACCTCGTTGTGACGGTTCATCATCCCGAACAGGATCAGGGCGCAGAGGATGGAGCAGACCGGCGTGAGCTGAACCACCATGAAGGGGATCTTCAGGGCCACGAACACGAACCCCCTGAAGAGGCCCATGCCGGCCTCCAGGAAGCTGTCCAGGCGGCTCAGGTAATCCACGGACACGAAGATGCAGATCACCGCGGTCTGCACGATGGCAAAGTACATGAGGAACTGACGAATCAGGTATCTGTGAACAACAGGCATGACGAAAAACTATCCCCTTTTGGGTGTAACGAGAAGTGAAATCCGGGCCCAAAGTCCCCCCAGGGCCCCGGCGAACGTAAAGGAGGTCTCCCTTGCCGTCTGGACGAGGAGAAAGCAGCCGATCCCGCCCATGACCAGGTCGGGCATCCACATGCCCACTGCGGGGGGATACCCACCGGACTCGCCCAGGGACCAGCCGGCGGCCAGGAGCAGGTAGTAGAGCAGGAAGAAACCAAGGCCGATACCGATTCCCGACCCCTGCCGCCTTGAGGAGGCGCTCCTCATGCCCACGGGAACGGCCAGGATGCCAAGGGCGATACAGGCAAAGGGGATGGAGAACTTCTCATGGAGTTCCATCCAGGCGGAGTTGACCTGCTCCGGACTCCTTGCCGTGTCCTTTGTATACGCCAGGAGCTCGGGCACGCTCATCTCGTCCCTGTGCTTCCGAACCCCCTTTTTTCCGGCGACCATCCGCTTCAGGTCCAGGTGGATGTCGTAGGTGCTGAAACGGGTTGTGTTCACCGAACCGCTGGAAAGGGTCACCTGGTTCACCAGGCCGTTGTAGAGCCTGAGCACATAGGAGAATCGCTCTTTTCCGTTCAGGAGCTCCCCCCTGGGAGCCAGGATGGAGCTGACCATCTCCCCCTCCCTGGAATCCTCCACGAAAATATCCTTGAGCTCCTTGTCCGACATATCGATATCGTTCACATAGAGCATCACCCCGGAAAAATCCGCGTTAAAGGTTCTCTTCTTGAGTCCCGCCTCGAGGTTGGACTCCATCACCTGCTTTTCGAGCTTCTGGAGGGCGAGCTTTCCCCAGGGAGAGCCCGTCACCGTCATGGAGAGGGTGAACAGCGCCCCAAGGGTGCAGAAGAGCAGCACCGGGGGAAGCAGGGCGTAGACGTTCGCGCCCCCCGCCTTCACGGCGGTGATCTCGTTGTCGCCGGACATGCGCAAAAAGTTGAGGAGCACCGAGAGCATGACGGACATGGGTATGGTATAGGTAAGAAAACTCGGCATGGAATAAAAGAGCATCAACCCCACGGCAACGATGCTGACCCTGTAGTTCACCACCATGCTGGTCACTTCGAGGATCTGTGTCATGAGGAAGACGAAGGTGAGAAAGACCAGGTTGATGAAAAAGGGGGGCAACAGTTCCCTGAACAGGTACCGGTTTATAATGGTATTGATTTTCATAGGCTAAAAAAATATCGAAGGCCTGCCATGTGTTTTTGCCATACCCGGTGCCGGATTCACGAAAGAGCACTCCTCTCCCGGAGGAAATCATCCCGGGGGATCAACGGCACCAGGCACAATGAAACGGGCCCCGGGGTCCCGGGACTCATAAGCCAATTAACACAGCCTCGGCATTTTTACAGCCTAAATATTTTTTACGAATCATATTTTTCCGAGGGTTCTCCTCGAAAACCATCAAACCTTTTCCGCCACCCCCTTTTTGCCGGCGGTGAAGGACGCCAGGGAATTCTTGTCGAACCTTCCAACGGAGATCTCCAGAAACTCCCCCTCCTCGGCCGCGCGGCGGATCCAGTTTTTCACCTCCTTTTCGAGAAACTCCTCCCCTACCCCCTTTGCCGGGCCTCCCTTGCCCACGCCGTTGTCGATCTTGCCGGAGTTGATATAGGTCCAGAGGCGATCCTCAAGCTTGGACACGATGCCCGTATGCCCCCTTCTTCGCATGGAAAAGG
>PPCM01000795.1_pt1 | contig 19943 bp, 15 predicted proteins | sample 1555541 | NCBI WGS metagenome assembly PPCM01 (sample SAMN05284479, study PRJNA326546) | Marine sediment metagenome, whole genome shotgun sequencing project. | isolation source: marine sediment | place: Germany: Wadden Sea | collected 2012-09-05 | reverse complement strand
CGGGTAAACGTCTCGAAATTATAATCCAACAGAATTATGTGAAATACCGGTGAGTTGCGGTACAATATGGAATATCCCGCTGCTATTGCCGAAAGCCGGTGTCGTAAAGCGTCGTGATGAGGCGATGGAAATAAGACGCAACTATCAACTGTATGTCTCATGAAAAAGTACAGTTCGCGGTTTGAGATTCCGGATCTTAGATTGAAGCTGAAAAATGTCGAAAGGAATGAAGAATTTTATCCTGTAGGTATAAAGCCTTTAAAAAATTTACCAGCATCCAGGTAAATTGTAAAGATCTTTTGATAGAAGAGGGCGGCCCGACCGAAACGGATATGGTCGAGTGTGCCGCCCCCCCCAAAAAAAATATGACGCCGTGAACTTACGGGAGATCCATGCTGAAACCGATACCGACCACATGTGTCCACCGGTTCTTATTGAGAACATCCACCAGGGCGGTATAATTCACTCCAGCCTTGAAACCTTTTTTCTGTATCCCCAGATCCGTGGAGATCGGAATGTTCAGGCTTGGGGAATCAGAAGGCAGTGCAGGATCGAACAGCAGACCCGTTCGGATGTTCAGGTATAACGGGTGCGCCAACCGGTTCAATCGCAATCCCGCCGAAGGCCCGGCATTTACACTTTTGTCCGCCGGATTCCACAGGGACATCATGCCCACCGTCGGATACATCAGCCCGAGAAGCGGCGTGTTGCTTATACGTTGGTCATAATTGAGCCCAAGAATAAAGTCCACATTTCCGGGAGGCAGGCCTGGAAAAGGGAATCCGCTCCACTGACTGACGGGGTTTTCCAGGTGCGGAAATCTCAATCCGCCGGGACGGTAGGTACACCCCTTACCTACGGTTAAGTTGGCCAGATCGGCAAACGGCTGATAGTGCCGGGGTCTGACATCCGCTCCGTAATGCATGAGTGCCGGCTTGTCGTTGGAACCTTCCGTGCGAAACAGGCCTGCCCAACCCGTGTATTCATCGGGCAGACCGATGGTATGTCCGAATTCGTGGGGAATCACCGGCATTGGGTCCACGGACAAACCGTAGTTCATCCGTTGTTTTTTTGCATCTTCCTTGTCCAGGGTAACATTCGATGTCAGGGGGTTCACGAATGCACGCTTCTTGTCGTGAACAGCAACGCTAAATCCCTTTTTTCCCTCGCGCTTATCTTCGACGGTGCTTAAATGCACCTTGACCGTGAGTCCGGTAGGGTGACACGGACAATCCGATTTGTCCGGGATCAAGGGATATTTTTCGGACCAGGTTTCCTCTATCTGCTTTTTCGCCACCTCCATATATTTTGCTTTTTGTTCCTTGGTCTGCTTTGTCTTGAACTTGAAATACCATTTCTGGTAGTAGTCCATTTCGCAGGTTTTATCATCAATGGTAAACCTGCCCCCATGATCTTTCCCCTTGTAGGTGGCCCGCTGAATGTCGGGCGTCGCTGCCTGCTTTCTCGAAACAGCAGGCAACGCCGGCGAACCGGAAGCGGTATTCCCCCGTTGCTGAATCACATGCGCAAGTTCATGCCCCAGAAGGCGTTTACCTTCCATTGTTTTCGGAGCAAATTGCCCTGAATTGAATGCGATGTTGTTTCCGGATGCAAAGGCCCGGGAACGGATGCTTTGGGCAGCAGTGGAGGCCCTTGCGTCCGTATGTATCCTTACTCCGCTGAAGTCACGGCCAAAGCGCGGTTCAAAGAAATCACGAACACTCTTCTCCAGGGGACGCCCCGGGGAACCGAGTACCTCATGGACCACGGAAGGGGCTTCGGTTGACTCGGCCGGCTTTTCGCGGGTGTTTCCGCCCTGCACGGATTCCCTGTTCACTTTCATCCGAGCGGCGGTGGCCCGACAGTTCCGGCACCCTTCACTCTTGGCAATGTCCCCATTAATACGCGGTTCTTGCATTTGCATAACCTGATCGGCAATGCGGTCCGCTTCCACCTCGTACATGTCTCCAGGGGTGTTGATCGTCAGTTTCGGGAGTAAACGGGCAGGTGGTGTGCCGGGTATGGTGTTGTTTTTGAAAAATCTGAAATCAGCCGTCGTTTCTTTGCTTGGCGAGGCCTTCTCCCGTTCTTGTGCATCGGCTCGCATCATCCTCTGTACGGCAAGATTACCAATCCTTCGCTGTAAGAGTAGAATTGAGTGAACTTTCCGGTTTCCCGACTGCCCCTCGCAACCGTATGGGGAAACTTCGCTAGATCCGGTCCGCCGGTTCATTTTTTGTTTCCGTGCATAAGCGCGCATTGTCCATTACCTCCTCGCTTCCCGACGCCTTGAACCGCGAACCTGATTTTTGGGCTCTCACGAGAATTGTCGGGGATATTGAGTCCTTTGATTCTCTGATATAAATCGAATATGATTTGCCGGAACGCATCAAATAGATCATTGTTTTTTAAGAAACTTGTGAGTTCCCGGGAGGATTACAACGGGCGTGCCAACCGGCCGATACTGACCTGCCGGAGGTACCGATTGTCAAGAGCAAGCTCCAATGCGCCCACCTGCTCCCGCAGCAGGATGACCGCGTCCGCGGCTCCACCCGAATCCGTGATCAGGGTGGATAGTGGTGTCGTGAGAATATCCCCGGGGAGAAGATGGTTCAACCCGGTAACTTGCCTCATGTTTGCCGCTGTTCGCAGTGCCGCTCGAGCCTTTGCTCTTAGTTCCACTCCCCGCATCAGGGGTAAGCCGGCGCCCAGGTTCATGGGGTCGATACCTGCAAGATCCCCAATGGTTTGAACACCGGCCCGGTTTAGTATGGCCGTGAAGGCTGCGCCCACACCGTCGATTCGATCAACGCGCTCCTCACCCAGCCAGTGCACCGGAAGGGCATTACGGTTGGGACCGATGGTCCGGGAAAGCGTGAAGCGCATACGGCGGGTAATGGACTGCCCGGCGCTAATCTCCAGATGGGGGTGGGCAACGTAATTGATCAGCAACCCGCTGTCCCGCTCCGGGGTTCCGTTTCCGCCGAAGAGCCCAAATTCACGCAGCACAACGTTACGGTTCCAGGTAAAAATCGCGCCGGCCTCGATACAGACGGAAGGGGCCGGGGATGGATTTCCATCGCTGTCGATGTAGATGATGCTTTCCGGCGTCACCGGTATGCGATCGATCTCCTCCACGAGACGGGTGACCGATGTATTGATGGGCCGGGGAGTTGTGTCCCATGCGGCACTTCCGCTTCCAACGGCCCAGAAGAGGATGCCGTCAAGGCCCGGGTCGTTCTTCAAGAGACCGGCGATCAGCGTCCAGGCGGAATCGACGATGGTATTGGATTTCCATCCGCTGTCGAAGACCGTTCGGCCGCAGCGGGCATGTATTATGTCCCGGTAGTTTCCTCGCATGAACGATCATCCTTTCAGGCCCAATGGACCATCTGAATGGCCCGCCTGATGCCCGATTCTTTTATTGGGGCGGGGCCATTTCCGTGGATTTTGGTGAAATCCCGTCCACCCTTCAACGGAAGCGGAGCCGTTTTGTCCATATTACCGTTAAGTACAACTCCTATTTTTATCCAACGGGCGAGGAGGCGTTTTGTCTATATTACCGATAAGTACAACTCCCATTGTTGGCCAACGAGAGAAGAGCCGTCTTGTCCATATTACCGAAATGTACAACTCCTATTTTTATCCAACGGGCGAAGAGCTGTTTTAGCCATATTGACAATAGCGATGAACGCCGCATTCGTAATTCCACTGCCCGAGAGCTGCTTAAACCGGCGGTTTACCAAAAATCATCCCCGGTTACCCGCGACCGGCAAGATCGCCCATGGTCAACTCCCTCAGAAAGGCGTTGTCGAGGCTGAGCTGCAAGGTGCTGAGCTGCTCGTACAGGGAGTCGAGCCGCTCCTCGGGCACGGCGGCCGCGGCAGCCAGCTTATCCCTCGGGGTGGAGAGGATTTCAAGAACCTTTCTCTTCTTCAGGACGCCCAAATCCGCGACGGCCTTTGCCGCGCGCAATGCCAGGACAGCCTTGGTTTTAAGTTCGATGAGCAGCAGCATGGGCAGGGTGCCTTTCAGGGAGGCGGGCTCCATTGCGGCCAGTTGGGCGATTGTTTCGATCCCTTCGAATTTCAAGGTTTCGACATATTTATTTCCGATGCCGTCTACACTGTTGATACCCATGGCGCCAAGCCAGTGCCCCGACTTCGGCGCCGATCGCCCGAAACCAACCCCCATGATACCGACCCCCGGCGTGGGGCTCGGCTTGAACCGGCGGTCGAGGGTGCGGCCGCTCCTGTCGACGATCCTGATCGCCGATGCGGCCTTGATGCCGGCCTCCTTCAGTCCAAAGGACCGGGTCGATCCCCTGGAACTTCCCAGGGGCACCCATTTTCCCTTTTGTATTCGGTCATCCGATATGAGTGCCTCAACCGCATAGGGCCGGAGTTGCTCGCCCGGCCTTACAAATACAATCACGTCGTCCTTGCCCCGGGCTTCGATGATTCGATCCTTGAGCCCCACGGTGAGGGAACCGAAAGCGCCAAGTGATACAAACGCACCGGTTTTTGCAACGGTCGCGTCTCCCAGGGCCTTTTCCGGATTCGTATACCGGTTGATGCCCTTTTGGCCTTCAAGTCCCGCCTTGAACTCCAGCACTCGATCCGACCAGACCAGGTCATTGAAGGGCGCTGTTTCATGACGCCTGACAATCTCCATGCCGGCGACATTCAGGCCGATGAGCGGCCGATTCCTGGGGGAATAGCGCAGCCGCCTTGAATAGCTGCCGTCCATGTTGTTAACCAACGGCCCGTCAAACTCTCCGCCCCGGGCGGTGATCTCCACAAGGGGATTGATCTCGGTATCCGCCATCACCACGTTGTCGAAACGGTCCCTGGGCCAGACGCGGATATCGGCCATGAATGACGCGCGCGGCCCCTCGTCCAGCAGGGTATAGGTGATGTCGAAGATGGTGAACCCGGGATCGGGCCGGACGGCCACACGGGCCTGCCTTTGGATCTCGCGGTGGAAATCCACGCTCTCCGCGGTCTTCCCCGTCACCGTAACGTAAAATTCATAGGCGCCCGTAACAGAGGTGTTGCCGAATTCGGCCCTGTAACATCCGGTTTCACTGTCCTCGATCATGGGGATGGTCGTTTCATGTTTGAAATTATCAAACACCAGCCCTTTTTGAGCCAGGGCAATGGATTTTACGGCAATTGTCGTGATATCGCCGTCCACGAACCGTTCTGCTGCCCGGGCGAATTCAGCTTTTGTCACGTGCATTCCGGCCAGCCAGTTGTCGGCGGATTTTCCAGGCACGGTAACGTGGAGCATAGCGCCTGCACCGGCCACCGGCTTGCCGTCCAGGGTCACGGCGGCTGTCAACGATATGGGGTCGCCGGCATAATGGACCGATTTGTCGAAATCGAGTTTCAACTTGAGGCGGGAGGCCATGAAGACCTCGTACCGGTAGGGTTCCGCCTGCCTGCCGTCAACCCGGGGAGCTGCGATAATCAACGTCCAGGTACCGTGACGCGGTTTGTCGTGTACGGCGGTGTTTCGAAGGTAATTTTCGCCTATGGTGTAGATTTTAAAACGTGGATGGGCGTGATAGGCCATATCCGGATCTTTTATCGCCGTATCCGGTGTGATGAGTTCGCACAGGGGTGTCAGGAGCTGCACGTTCACGAAGGTTTCATCAAAGGTGTTCCAGTCCACGACAAAGGTCACCTTGCTGTCGTAAGGCGTTATCTCGATCCCCGCCCGTTTTTCCCTCGCATTTTGAGTGAGGTGTCCGGTGGGATCGGCCGCGATGGTCAGGTTCAACCCCTGTACCACCGCCGCCAGCATCTGCTTGGCCAGCGGGTCGATGGGGTCCTGGTCGTCAACCCCGGCGTCCAGGGGAACGCCGTCGGATTTGCACGCCAGCGTATTGAGCAGTGCGTGATCCACCTGGGTGCCCGTATCGTCTCCATAGGCAACGGTGACCACCCGGACGCCCTTGTCGGCAAAGGAGCGGCCGTCCGGGGCGGTTCCGGGATCCATGCATGCCGCGTCACCCTCGTCGTCCCGGTAAAATTCAGAGGGGTCCGGCGGCCCGGAATTGTGGGCGCCGTCGGTCATGAGGATCATCCAGCGTCGATTGAACTGCGCCGCATCGGCGCCCCCCTCGAAATTGCCGCTGCCCGCGGCGCCGATAACCCGCTCGATACCGTGACCCATGGGGGTGGCCCCCTTATTGTCGGCCGGCGTGTGCGCATCAAGGCTGTCGCCCGCGTCCCCAACGTTTACGGCGGATATGTCCGCCGGGGGATAAAAATCCTCTGAACTGATGGGCGGCGCCGCGTTGGCGGGAAAATCCGGCTGAGTGATGTCGGGAAACATGCTGACCCCGAATCGCCCGGCCCCCTCGGCATGGTCTCCCAGCAGGATGAGGCCCGCCTTTGCCGCGTCTTTCAATCGCCCCCACCGGGATTCGTTGGGGGCGGCCGGGGGCGTGTTGCCCCCGGGTTCCCAGGACATGCTGCCGGAGGTATCAAGGAGGAACATCACCTCGAGCCTGCCGGCCGTCGCCATGAGGGTTACCTGCCGGTTATGGAATGAAAGCGGGTCGTCCAGGGCCAGGGGATCGTCACTCCCCACACTGAATACTTCGTTGCTTTCGCCAGGCGTTAAAGGCGCGTTGAATGCGATCACCATGTCGCCGCAGCTGTTGGGCAAAACGGGGCCCGGTGGAACCGATACGATCTCGTAATCCGAGGCGCCGATCACCCCCGGCACGTCGCTGACGGTCAGTGGGCCGGTGCCCCTGTTGGCAATTTGCAACGTGTGGTTTTCCGTTTGCCCCACCAGAATCTGGGCACCGATAAGGGTGTCGTAGTTCAACTCTCCCGCGGGGGAGGTGGTGGCGGAGATATCCATCCACGGCCGGCCGGTCTCGGCAATGTTGTCCGCAACCACCCAGGTGAACTCCCGGGGATCGGCGGGGTTGTTGTTCTGAATCTCCAGCTGCCAGTTGTGAACCGCGCCCGTATCCTGAAAAATAACGTATATCAGGGTCACGCCGTTGGATTCGGTCACATAGGCCGCATCCGCGATATGTGTTGCATTGCCCAGATTGAAAATCGATTGTGGAATCGGCCATTCCGTCAGGACCACCGGGAGGCCTCCGTCCACCGAAAGGGACAAGGTCAGGTCGCCTGAAAGGGGCGGAGGCCCGCAGGGCAGGGCCGGGTTCAGCATGGCAACACGGATGTACATGACATCGCTGAAAAAAGCGACATCACCCGTGCCGGGGCCGATCCGCTCGGTAATCGCCATGGGCCCGCTGCCGGCGCCGGAAGCAAGGTTGAGCGGGTTGTCCAGTGTGCTCGGGTAAACGTCAAAAGCCATGATACGCTCCTTTCAAGGAATTATAGAACGACAAAGGCGTCCGTGCTCGTCACCGTGCCGGAATCGGTCGTGATGCTGATCTGCACCGGCCCGGAAACCCCGGCCGGCACCCTTGCCGTGATGGACATGGGGGATGCATCGGTATTCACGCTGTCGATGACGGCCGGGACGGCGCCAAAGGAGACCTGGAGGCCCGATACGTCGAAGTTGCCGCCCAGCAGGGTCACCGGTGTGTCCTCGCCGCCCATATTCGGTGCGAATTCGTCGGGGGGGGCCTCGAATACAGGCGGTTCCCCCGGCCCGGCGCTGGGGATCACCACGAAGTCCTGGATGGTCGCCGCGGTGCCGCTGTCGGTAATGACCGTGATTTTCACGGGACCGGAAAGATCCGCCGGCACCGAGGCCACGATGGTGTCGGCGGTGGGTGTACCGATCACCCCGGCTTCGGTGGTTCCAAAGAAGACCCTCGGCGTGCCGATATTGAAGTTCCTGCCCGAGAGGGTTATCTCGCTGGCTTCGCCGCCAAGGTTCGGGGCGAACTCGTTCGGAGGCGGATCAAAGGCAGGCAGGACCACGAGGCTCTCCAGCAGGGCCAGCCTGGATTCGACTTCCGCGAGGCTGCGGATGCTGCGCCTGTCGTCGCTGATCATCTCCTCCCGTATCCCGGCCTCGCCCCTGGGGCGGGTGAGCCGTGCCACCACGTAATGGGCGTGTCCCGGCAGGGGCGCCGGCACGGGGATCCCTTCGGCAACACGAATCCGCCATGCCGTGCGCATGCGAACCGAAGTCTGGATGCCCACGTCGTCCTGATTGAGCAGGTCGCCGTCCCCTTCGCCGTCTACCTCCTCGGACCAGGCGTCCAGGTAAACCCTGTCGATCCTGGGGTCCGGTTGGGTTGCGTCGGGGGTGGTGAGGGGAGGGACCTCCTCCTGATCCGCATATTCCATGTCCGCCGCAAGGAACACCTCCATCCCCCCAACCAGGCAGAATCCGCCCCGGGCGGGTTGCCCGGTAATCCTGAAATTATTCTCGGCGGGGATCTCCTCCACGGCAAATCCCTCCATGCCGGCTGCCGCGCCGTCGCCGATATAGCGGGCGACGATGGTTTGCACCGTCGCGGAAATCAGGTCGTGGAGCAGGTTGAGGTCCCGATCCATGACGGGCACACCCTGTTCAACGTAAATACCGGTGTATCCCTTGGCCTGGTTCTCCAATAAGGTTTGCAGCGGTTCCCTGGAAAAATTTCCCATGATCTCCTCCAGCGCCTCCATCCCGGAATCCTCGGAGCCGGGTTCAGGCGATATCGTCTTCGAACGTTTCCTCGATCAGTCCGTCGGTGTTGATAAGCTCCTCAGTGACCGTAGTATCGGTCAGCCAGACAAAACGCACCGGCACCGGCCGGAAAGGTTCCACAAAATCCCGTGCCCGGGTAAGGCGCCGCCGTACTTCGGCCGGTTCCCCCGTGTCGGGAGAGAGGTAAAGTCCCACCCGGTCCCTTGCATGGCGCGCCTCTTCCGCTCCTCCGTCCGCCTCGGTTCTCGTGTCGTAAGTATAGTGGGCCCGGTCCTCGTATGTACCGAGGGCTGCCGTCATTCCGGGATCATTGCTGTCGAAGGTCCGCGACAGGTAATTCCGGCCCCTGCGCCGGGACCGGAAGAATAGGCTCAAATTCCCGCCCGCGGTCACCACCGCCGACGGTTCCTTGTCGCCGGCGACATCGGAGGTAACGGGAATCCCGGCATTCCAGTCCACGCCGTCGTGGAACCGCTCCCAGATACGCTGCCGGCCTCCCCGGTTGCTGTGCCAGAACAGCCGGATTCCGCCGTTCAGGAATACCGCGCTCGGCGACTCGTCCCGATGCCTTCCAAATGTCAATTGAATGGGGTCTCCCCAGGCGTTGCCGTCGAAAATCCGGTAATGGAGATTGCGCCGGTCTCCCGTATCGTCGACCCAGAAGAGCCAGATCCGCCCGCCCCCGTCCAATACCGCCGCGGGCGATTCATGGCGAAATACAGCGGTGGTGATTCTCCGGGGCAGTCCCCATCCGGCGCCGTCAAAATCCATTGCCCAGATATCCGCGGGTCCCCTTCGGTTCGACTGCCAGAACAGGCGGATCTGTCCGCCGGAATCGATCAGCGCGGCAGGCGCGCGGTCTTCGCCTGCATGGTCCGTTAGCCGCGCCGAGGCGTTTCCCGGAAGTCCGTCGAAGGTTCGCACCCAAATATCCCAGCGCTTGTCCCGCCTGCTGCCGTAAAACATCCAGATCCGGCTCCCCTCGGCCACCACTGATGGGGACTCGTCGACCGCATCCCCGAGGGCTGTATCGTCCGGCGCGCCTTCGGCGGCCCGGATGGGCAATGGGTCGATACCCGGCCGCTGGAACAGTATTTCCCGCGGGCCGGTTAGATCGGAATGCATGAAAAGCCACAGCTCCCCCACCGGAACCACCACCACCGAGGGGCCGCCGTCAAATCCGTCGGTGACGGTCACCGCTTCGGGCGCGCCCCAGTCCGCGCCGTCGTGGTCCATGCGCCAGATCTCCCAGAGTCGAATGGTTTCAGGGGCGTTGGTCAGGAATATGTTGTTCACGAACTCCTTTGTCCGGCAGGGCCAGCCGGTGACCCGGTTGACCAGGGCACGGATGTTGGGAAGGGTTCCGACGCTCCTGAAGACCTCCGGAGCCATGAGGATGTCCCGCCTGCGGGCATATTCATCCAGCGTCAGGTCCGGTTCCCACCCGATCCACCGGGCCATGCGGATAAGCGCCGAAGGAGGCGCCCGCATTATGTCGTGGCGAAGGGCCAGCCCCTCCTCGAGGCTGCGGAGCTGATCCGAGGCCGCGCCGAAGATCCGCAGAAAGGTGCGCAACTGCCCTTCTTCGGGGTGATTGGGAGAAGGCTCGTCGTACTGCTTGTGAACGGCCGGAAGCATTTCGTAAAGGCGGCTTTCCAATCCGTAACGACCGGTGGCCATGGCCGAGACACGCCATGGCCGATGGGTGATAAAGACACCGGCCTCGGCCGGATGGGGTTCGAACAGGGAATAATAGTATATCTCTTCGGGCAAGAGGCCGTGGTCGGTGAGGGTGAACTCCCGCTCCCACTCCCCCGTGTCCGGATCGTACAACTCGTCCAGGGACAGGTTTTGGAGAACAAGCGGCAAAGGCGCCTGATCCATGGTGGTTTCAAAGATGAATCGCGCGGACTCCGGCCCAACCGAGGACTCCCTTAAAAAGGTGGAAAGCTCACGGCGCTGCTGAAAGGGCACACTCACCGAAGGCCCGCCGGGCGGTGTCCAAAGCAGGCGATCCGGTGTTGTACCGTCCTGGTGGTCAAAGAACAAACCAACGGTTCCGGCGGGAATTTCCGACTCGCCGGGGGGAGTGTTGAATATCTCATGGGTTTCGATCCGGCCCCAGTTTGGGGAATCCCCGTCGTTGCTTTGAATGCGGGTGATATGGGACAAGGTGAGCGAGTCTTGCGCTTCCGTTTCAATATCGTAATAGGAAAGATGCACCTGTTCGGGCAGATCATCGTCCATGGCTGTAAAGAAAAGGGAATAGCGCGCCTGTTCCAGGCCGTTCTCGGCACCGGTGTTGACGATCAGAAAACGGGAGGAGCGGATCCTCGCCCATCCAATGTCCGGCGCGCGAAAGAGGTTGGAGAGGTGCATCACCTCGTATCCGTCCGAATCCGAACCGGGATGGGTCTGCCGGCGGCGCAGCAGTTTCAAGTCCGGCCTACCGCCGTCCATGGCGCGCCATGTCCAGGAGAGGCGGATGCATTCACCGCGAATATCGGCCGTTGCGTTAAGGTCAACTATCACTGCGTCCTCCGATTACCGTGAGCTGTATACCGGTGCCGTGTCCGGGGTGGGGAATTTCGCTCCAGCCAAAGGTCAGCGTGCCGTCGGCCGGCAGGTTTTCAACGCTGTTGGAACGGGCAAATCGCGTTATGTTCACACCCTTTACCCCTTCGATCGCCTCTACGGCCTCGTAAATTTTACTGAGGTAGAGCTTGTCCTGGAACTCCACCGTTTCAAATGCCAGAAGCCGGCCCACCGCATTTTCAACCTGCTGCCGGACCTGCTCACTGAAATAATAGGCCTCCACCTCAAGGGTCCCCTCCACGAAGAGCGCCACATAATCCGGATCTCGAACATCGAGGATCGATGTCATGATCCGCTTGTCCTCGAAATACCGGCGCAGGTCCTCCTTGAGGGTGTCCGAGGGTTGACCGCCTCCCACCGGCGCCACGAAAAGTTCGATCCGGTTCCATCCCCCTGTGCGGGCGCGTGCCTTTCCCACACCGAACTGCATTGCCTGGGCCTCGTAATCCCGGGCGGTTACCGCCCGCTCCATGGCCCTGAACCGCCGGGGCGCCCTTTGAGCGGCTTCCGCCGTGTCCTCGGCGTCCACGCCGCCGGAAGCGGCAAGCGCATTGAAAACCAGCGCCAGCGAGGGGACGGCGGTCACGGCCGTTGCAATGGATAACGGGGGCACATTTCCTTTAACCGATCCACCGATGCGGTAGCCCGCCAGTAAATTGTTTATTCCGCGACGGGGAATCCGCCCGTAGCGGTTGTCCCCGAAGATCACCCATGCAACGCCGGACGCGTCGCGCTGAACCGTGTAATGGGTGTCACCGGGCGCGCTGTAAAGGAAGTTCTCCACCTCCCGCCAGCCCCTTGGCCCGGCGCCTTCGTCCACGTCGACGGTTAGTGTGTCCGGGGTGAGGGGAGTTCGCAAAAGGGGGTACCGCTGTGCGGGTGAACCGTCGGAGGAAGCGATAATTTCGCCGGAAACGGTTGCGTCGACCTGAACCACGGGAAGGGTTGAAAAGCGCTTGTAAGACTCGCCGTCCGTGTGGGTAATCACGCTCAGTTCATCCAGATCAATGGTGACGGCATCCCTGACATACTCGAACCCAACAGCCTCTCCCGCTGCATCGGCCGTCGTCTGGAACCTTGTACCGGGCAGGATGGTGACCGTGCCGCCGGCATCGCTTTCAAAGAGCAGAGTCAGGTCGGCCGATGCCGGCAACGGGGGCCTTAGCTCATACCCGATCAGGCGCAGCAGGTGCATTACGCTGCGCCGTTCAACCGCCGTGTCCAGGTAGCTCTCGTTCATAAGCCGGTCCATGTAATAAAAGAGGCTGTCGCCCATGTACGCGAAGAGTTCCACCAACACCACCCCCAGATCGTTGGGGGAATGGTCGGTCCAGGCCGGCAGTTTTTCCCGGGCAAGCGCCAGCATGGCTTCGCGCAGGGAGGCATAATCCTTGTGGGTGTAGTCTATTTTATGTAAACCGTTGCCGTTCATATTAAATCCTTTCCGATGCGATCCGCTTTTCCGCTCCCTTATATACCGCCCAGACCGATGGGAACCGACAGGCTCTGGAACTGCCGGGTCCGTCTGACCACGTACCTGATTTCGGCGACAAGGTTCTCACCGTCGGCGGCCACCCGGACACTTTCAACGGCCACCCGCGGCTCCCAGCGACCGACGGCCTTAGCGATCTGATGCTGGACAACGGCGCGAAGGGCATCGTTGTTGGGATCGTGCACCAGTTGCCTGAGCCCGGCCCCGTAATCCCGTCGCATGACCCGTTCTCCAGTGGCGGTCAAGAGAACATGGATGATGTTCTCCTTGAGCTTATCGGAGCCTGCCGCCCCCGCAACGCCGCCGGTAGCGGGGTTAATGCGAAAGGGGCTCGAAAAACCGTGAATTTCAGAGGTCATGATATGCCTCCCTTGCCTGTGTCCCGGTCCTTTATGCTCCGGAAACCTTTATCCGGATGGATGCCGTGCCGTCGTCCGGCATCTCCTTACCTTTATGCAGCGCGTATGCCCGCCGAATCAGAGGGAAAGTCGACAATCGTATGGTTACGCTCGTCGGGTCATACGGGTAGCTGACCGCTGCTGCTGAAAACAACCGTGCCTCCGTTGACGGTGATGGTGCCCATATCTCCTGTTACGTTGACGAGTACGGAGTTGACCGTAACCGTTGGATTCATCGTGCTTGCATCCACCGTGCCGGGCCAGGTGGCGAGAAGGGGGCTTCCCTGTGCGCAAATACCCTGGGTTACGATGTTCTTTCCGCCCGCGGTGACCGTCGTATTCAAGGACTGGAAAACCCAGACATCAATGCCGGGATCCAGCGGGACCGCGGGCGGCGGCGGCTGGATCACCGGAGCCCCTTGTCCGTGGGAGGGGCCGATTCCCTTCGGGACCTCCACCAGCACCTCCAGGGCGTCCACCTTGACCTTGCCGCCCTGGCTGCCCGCAAGTGAGAGAGTTCCCTTTAGATTCAAAATACCCGACAACACGAGGTCTCCCATTCCGATTCTCCTTTATATTCGGTGCCGGACGCCTAAGCGCCGGTGATTTCATTGCCGCTGATGGTGGTCGACGGCCCCAGGCCCACGGTGACGTCGCCGGTGACGTCGAGATTTCCCTCGATGGTAACATCCGCTTTGAGGGTCACCTTGTCGCTTGTGATCTCGATGGTGCTGTCGGCCTTTATTTCGATCTTCATTCCGTCCTTGTGCTCGACGGTGATATGGCCGTCCTTGTCGATCTTTATATAAGAGGCCTGCTTGTGATGGATGAGGATCTTCTCCTCGCCCTCCGTATCGTCGATCTCCACGACGTGCCCTGCCGCCGTGCGGATTAGCTTATGGGTTTCGGTGGGCGCGGCATCGTCAACGGTCAGGGGCGCGGCATCCCCGGGATACCAGACCCCGCTCCAGACCGGCGTGTTGATGTCCCCCGCCACGAACTCCACCCATACCTGCTGACCCTGTTCAGGGATAAGGAACGTGCCGGGTGCAAAGCTGGGTTTGGCCCAAACCTGGATAAGCCTGCGGCCTTCGCCGCCCGGCGTTTCCTCCAGAATCCCCGAGACCTCGACCTGAACTTCGCCCCGGTGCTCCCCGTATTCGGAATCACCTTCGGGCACTGTGTTCAAGAGCACCCGCCCCGGATACTTTCCCAAATACTTTTCAACGCCGTCTCCGCTCGGCCCCTCGTTTCCTGAATCTTCAAACATAGTCTACCGCCTGCATTCGATTTCGGTTTGATATCCCTGTTTATCGAGAACGTGCCGAACCCGGCTCAGGTACCAGGTACCGGAAAACCGTCCCCCCACGTCATAGATCAGGATATTGCTCTGTGAACGAATCCGGTGATTGCCCACGGCCGTTCCGCTGCCCCGCATCCCGTTCATGCTGCTGCTGAACTGATTCAATGCCAGGATATCGAGCTCCTCCCTGGAAGCGCCGCCCGGCACATGTACCCGCTCATCGCCGCCCATCTCCTCCCTGAGGGCGGCCGGCATCGTTTCCGCCGCCGACAGGAGCGCCTCAAGGCGTGCGGCCCGCTCCGGCTCCCTTTCACTGAAGGCGCCCAGGTTCTCATCGGAAAATGGATCTTCGGTTTCCCCCACATCCTCCACCGGAGACGCTGCTTCGGTGGGCTCTCCGCTGTTGTAATCCATCCCTGAAAACACCCTGGGCAGCTCGATGTTGCCCACATCGCTCCCTGCCTCGAAGCGGATCAGGCGCGCGGGGGCTCCGCAGCGCCCGTGATACAGGGCAACCGATGGATCGGCGGTCATGATATGGTATCGGGATTCGAAGTGCAGCGTGTCCGCCTCATCCCCGCTGATCACGAACATCTCCGCGCCGTACCGGTCTCCCAGGCGCAGCAGAAAGGCCAGGTCGGTTTCATCCTGCTGCCGGATCCCGTTGCCGGTAAATTCCGGGTCCCCCCTGAGGTTGTCCACCACGTTGCCGTTGAAATAGTTGCCCGCGATCTCCCGCACCAGGGCCGAAAGGGTCATGCCGGTATGGGCCAGGTTCCGCTTTCTGAGCCCCATGCGCATGCTTTCGTCGTAGGCGGTGAGGGTCAGGGTTGGAACCTCGTTTTCGGGAAAGGTCCCGTCGACCTTGTAAATGCGCCCCCGGAACACGATGGAATGGTCGTCGGCCGTCCCCAGGTCCACATCCACGGACATCCCCTCCTGGAGGGCGTGACCGAGCACCTTGTAAGGATCGCCAAGCTCCACGGTCAACTGATGTGGCCTTGACCCCTGCTCATCCACGGTCAGGGCGGTCAGGTCGTGGGAGAGGTCGTAAGCGGCGGGCCCCGCGCTTATCGAGACCCGATAGTATAGATCCCCGGTCACCGTCTAACTCCTCGGCGTCCGTGTCGCCACCCGGATGGGGGGGATCACGACGGTATCACCGGCTTTCCAGTCCATGGGAAACCGGCCGGGGTTGGCGTCGGCGATGCGATACCAGAAATCTTCCCGCCCATAATATCGCCGGGCCAGAAGATCCAGGGTCTCGCCTCCGATGACGACGTGGCGGATGCTGTCCGGATAGGGGGGCGACTGCGTCACCCATCGCCGGGAAAGACTCACCCGGCCGTCGATTTCAAGAACCGCCGGTGGATAATACCTTGAGTAAAGTGATATGGTCATTTTAAAAGATCCTTATGTTCTGGAGCCCCAGGGCCGCCATTAGATTCCGGTGCTGCTTGTCGAACTCGTACAGGGGATTGTCGCTCTCCTCCTTTACCACCAGGGTCATGCCGATATCCGCCCGTACCGGGGCCAGCAGGCTGTTGAACTGGGTCTCGTTGATGGTGATTTCGGTCACCACGCAGGGCAGGATCTTCAGGCCGAAGCCGAAAAGGCAGTCCGGCGGTGATTGCAGGCGTCTGCCCTCCTCGGCTTCCCCCAGAAGGGCGCCAAGGGATGCCCAGGCATCGGCCGCGGGGTAGAGAAAGGAACGCAACTTGGACAGCTCTGTTGTAATCCCGTTGTCCAGGGCGGTTGGATTCAGGGCGTTGGTACCCTTTTCCAGGCCGTGGAGCTTGAAATCAAAGGAGATGGTACGGTGTCCGCCGCCCGTGTAGACCTTGCCGGGCGCGTTGCCGCACAGGGCGTCGCTTCGATCGGCGTAATTCACCACCTTGTTGTCGCTGATGGATTCCGGGTTGTAGGGAAAGGTGAAGATCAACGGCGGTATCACATCGATATTGGCGATAAATCCTCGCAAAACTTGTCTTTCGGTCATCTACTCACCTCCTCGTGCCGTTCCACATTGCTTCTCGCGAACCGTGATCTTGCCGGCGGCGTCTCTCCAGGAACATTTCTCAAAAAGCATCACATAAACCGCTGTTACGGCATTGCCTCTCAGGGGCAATTATTCCAATCGCTCTCGGCAAATGTGATCTTGCCGGCCGTGTGTCTCCAGGGAATTATCTCAAAAGCCCCCGCCTGAACCGGTCGTCCCGACCGAGCCTGCGTATTCGTTCGGCCAGCCGCCGGGCTATATGATCGTTCTCAAAATCCGGCTTTGATACCCGCCGCTCAGGGGCAGGGTGAATCGGCGGGGCAGGGGGAGGGCGATCCTTCAAGACCTTGTCCACTTGACGTGCCGCCACCTGTTCCACGACCGATACCATCATCTCCATCTGCTTTTTGGGGGAACGAGCAACGGGTAAGTTACGCTCGTTCATCCCAACCGGTAAATGTGACGGTCCCCCGGGAAGGGGAGGCGGCATGACGCCGCGCTCCCGGTATGCCCCGGGCTTCTGAATATCCGTAATGCCCCCCTGCCTGCCGTGTCCACGGCCCACTGCCTGGAATTCGTCTACCTGTTTATTCATATCCCTACGTGGGGGAATCACCATTCCAGGATGCAGGCTCGCGATGCGACTCAAGATCCCGAAAGGTGACAGATGCTCCGTTGCCTCCGCGAAATCCCATTTAAAATCGGCACGGGATGAAACGTATTCCGGGATACTCCTGCCTATTCCGAGTTTCTTATCCGTCATTGCATGTTGGCGCTCCTCCGACTCCCTTTTGCCGAACCGTGAACCTTTATCTCTTCGTGAGATCCCGGTGCTTCGGTATCTCAATTCATTGGTTAAGGAAGGACTCCCATGGGGGATCGTATGGTCTGACAGACCTTTGCCCTCATTAAAAACGGTCTTATTGCCCGTCGGAAAGTTAGACGTGCCGATTCTCCCGTGGGTTGCCGGTGGAGCCGCGCCTGAAAAAATTCCGGGCGGGGCAGGGACACCCATTTCCGGCTTTTTGTCGGGGAGATAGTTCCATTCGTCCCGGGAGTCGCGGTCGTTCCGCAGTATCTGTTCCGTCATGCTGTCCGGTGTCCGGACTGTCCTTTCTTTCACGACTCGGGTTTTTTCGGCGCTCTGTTCCGTTTGTGCCCAGCTGGAAGCTGAAGCGCCAAGGGGCTTGCCAAGGGAATAAGGAGCCGTCGCTTCGCCCTTATTAGGGGTGGTGAAGCATGTTTTTTTGTAATTCGCGCCTTTTGTTGCGTCATAAAAAGTCCCGCTCGGTGGATGGGAGCTCCGTCCATGCCCGGGAAGGGATCTCCCGCTTCCGAGCTGTTGAAATATGAATGTCCCCATGGGCGATTTGAGGACCGAACCGGTCTGAGATGATCCATCAACCTCCCCACCCGGAGAAGCTCCCGCATGGGGGCGTCGGTTGCGGCCAATTTGCACCGCCGGTGTTGCGTCGTCATGGGCGTTTTGCACCGTTGGCCCCGATTGCACCGGCGTCCCTGATTGTATCGACGAACCGGCTGCTCCGGATTGTAACGGTCTTTCCCGTCGGCGGTACCCATCCGGTCCTTGGGAAGATAAGGCTGAAAACCAGGGCATTTCCATCCCGTGCTCCCCCCATGGTCCCCGGCTCAAACCGGCCGTCGCAAGCCCCCTGAGCCCAAGGAACACAAGTGGAACCGGCAGGGTCTTTTGTGCGAACCATCCCCTTCGATGGGGCTCCATCCGGTTTCCCAGAACCAAAGGTACCGAATGAAGCATGTCTCTGTTTTGAAGGGGAAGTGGATTAATCATGGTATCGTCCTTTTTCAGGAAACCTCGGGGTTGATGGCCGTCATCCGCCGAAACGTCTTCCCAGGGTTTCCATGGCCGCGTTTTCAGACTGGATCCGCTCTGCAAGCATCCTCACAAAGACCCGTCGTTCGTTAAGATCGAGATTCATGATCTCGGACCAGGGCCAGTGGAGGTGGTAGGCCAGGTAGAACACCTCTTCGCGTAACCGGTGCCCCCCTGACCCGCGACGAAAAAATGGGACAGGTCCAGTACCCCCGAAAAATCGGTTCCACAAGCGCCGCAGGATACCGGGCGCACGAAATCCACCCCCGGCGTACGGTCGTTAAAGCACTCCTGAAGAAGCCTCCGGTCTCCCAGGGTGAGGTCTCTCAGTATCTTCACCCCGTATGCCTCGAGCGCGGCCCGGGGCAGATCGCCAAACTTCAGGATACACCGGAGCATCAGGGCATCCTGGGCCTTGAGGGGATCTTTTGCCACCATGGGGGACACAAACTCCTCGTCGGTGCCCGTCGGCAGGGTCAGGGTCAAGTCGGTGTGCCGGACACCCTTTCGATCCGTGTAACCGTCTTCCAGGGTGAGGCGGAGCTCGGAGAGGGGCTCGCCCTCTTCAAGGCGGCGGACCGGCAGCAGGCCCAGGTCTTCGGTAACCCCCACCATGGCCCCGCATGCGGGGCAGGGATAGGTCGCCTCCATAAGGTCCCCGAGTGTAATTCGCCGCAATTCCAGAAGCAGGTAGTTGCGGTCCGCGGAATAGAAGCCGGAAACCGTGTCCCGCCCCATCCTGGCGAGGCTGCCCCTTGGAACCAGGCAACCCCGCAGGAGTTCGGTGACAAGGGCCCCCCCCGAAAGGGTGGGGTCGTACAGAACCGCTTCCTCGTGGCCCCGCATCTTCCTCAGGAACACCCGGCGGTGAACGGTTCCGTCCGGGTCCCTGTATCCGATGGGCAGTCGTACCTCGAATTCACTCTGATAATTGTCCATGGTCAGCCCCGGCGTTCGCTGTCTGTTGAAAGATACCCCTCCGCCTTCACGTCAAAATCTCCCCGACTTCGGCTGGTCCGGAGCGGGGTTAGACGCGGTACATCCGCTCCACCGCAAGAACGATGGTCTGCTTCATGAGGTCGGAACTCCCCGCATCCAGATCGGTGAACTTGGAGGACTTGATCCAGGCGCCTTCAAAGGCGAATCGCAGCACCTCCTGGCCGAACTGCTTCTTGACCACCGATCCGTTTCGCCTCATCCCGGAGCCGCCGCCGGTGCCGTCCAGCTTGAACATCTCGTCGAACCAGCTCTTGAAATCGGCATCGGCCTGGGAGCCGTCCATATTCCGTTCCAGGGTCAGGTCATCGTACTTGATGATCCCGGAACTGATCTTGTGGGTGATGTTGGCCCCGCCGTCCGGCTGGTCGACGGCGTCGACCTCGCCTTCGCTCAGGCCGCTGACCTTGGTGATGCCGGGGCTTTCTAAGCCTTCGATCTCCACCACGAATTCGTCCGTGCGATAGGCTTCGTTAAAACCGAAATCAGCCATTTTGACACTCCTTTGTTATAACGGGCGGTTAAACCGCTGGTAGATTTGATCCGTTCCTTTGATCCGTTCCTATCCCTCGCCTGCCGTGGCCCCGCTCTCCTGCTGTCCCACCGTGATCACAATGGTCTCCGCCGGGCGCACCGGGTAAAAGTAGATTTCGATGTTCATG
>PPCM01000794.1_pt1 | contig 19971 bp, 14 predicted proteins | sample 1555541 | NCBI WGS metagenome assembly PPCM01 (sample SAMN05284479, study PRJNA326546) | Marine sediment metagenome, whole genome shotgun sequencing project. | isolation source: marine sediment | place: Germany: Wadden Sea | collected 2012-09-05 | reverse complement strand
GCCCCTGCCCGCCGTTACCCTCCGCCGCGCCCAAACCAAGGCCCTCCCGGTCACCGTGGTGTCCGCCAAGCCCGCGCTCGTCGAGGCCGGCGCGCCCCCCACCCCCGTCCCTGGTGTGTCGGTCACCGGCTTCATTGTCGCCCACACTGCCAAGGGTGCCATTGTCGGCTTCCCCGGGTCATTAACTGCCTTCCTCCCCTCCCCCACCCCGGCCCAGGCCCACCCCCTCGGGTCGACCCTAACGGCCACAGTCGACGCTGTCCTTGACGGTAAGGTGCGCCTCGCCCCCCCCACGTCGGCCATCGTCGTCGGTGCCACCGTCCAGTGTCGGGTCACCACCGCCCGTCGTGGATGGTTGATATGTAAGGCGGGCCGTACCAAGGTCCGCTGCCACATCACCAACGTCGATGACGTCGTCCCTGACCGCACCCGCACCCTCCTGGGCCGTGCCTTCGTCGGCAGGGTCATCGCACCCGCCACCGACGCCAAGGGGGACGCCGGCCTCGCCGAGGTGTCCTTCCGCCCGTCTGCCCGAGGCCTGCCCGTCCCCCCCGGGCCCGCTGCACCCGTCCTGTCCGAGTCTGACGTCACCAAGGGTGCCGTCCTCACTGGATATGTGGTCAACGTCGCCACCAAGGCACCCGGCGCTGGCGTGTACGTCGCGCTGACTCCCACGATCACCGGGAAGGTGCTCCTGAAGGACATTGCTGACCGGTACGTCCGGAACCCCGCCAAGTCGCTCCCCGCCGGCCGCCCCGTGACGGTCAAGGTGATGGACCTGACCCCCAAGGGCCCCAGCCTGTCGATGAGACGGTCCCACGGGCTGACCAACGTGCTGCCCGACGCCAAGGCCGAGGTCGAGCCCGAGGAGGAGGAGGTGGAGATGAACCTCGATGAAATAGACGATGACGACGTGGACGTGCCTACCATGGACTTCACCACACAGCAGACTGAGGAGGTCACCACAGAGCCCGGGGCCCACGTCGAGGGTCTGCCCGAGGGCCTGCCCACCACGGAGGCCCAGTGGAGGGTGGCGCTGCAGGGCGCCAAGTCCCAGTCGGACGCCCTATGGATCCAATTCATCGCATGGACAGCTGACACCGCCGGTGCTGACGCCGCGCGTGCCGTGGTCGCCGAGGCGTACGGTCTGGTCGTCCAGCCCGAGGCCCGTCTCAACGTGTGGATGGTTGGCTGGAACCTCATGGCCGCCACCTGCCCCTCCCTCGCTGGTAACGGCCCCCTTGCCCAATGGATGTCCGACGGTGAACAGGTCTTCAACCCGAGCCTGCTGTACTCCCGCCTCCTCGCCCGTCTGGCTGACGAGCCCCTCCCCGTGCTCGACGAGTACCTCGCTCGCATGCACGGCTTCAAGGCTCTTCGCCACAAACCTGCGCTTCTAGAGCAGCGGTACAGACTCGATCTTCGTCACGGACGGGATGCCCTGGACGGCGCCGAGTTCACGTTAACAGCGGTGGCCGAGGCCCACCCGCTCTGGAACTCTGTCGGTGTCACAGACTTCATCAAGCGGTGCGCTAAGATCGACTTTGAGGAGGGCCACGCCGAGGCTGGACGCGCCAAGTTCGAGCACTTGATGCCCAGACGTCCCACACGGACGGACATCCCTCTCATGTACGCTGCCATGGAGCGGAAACACGCCAAGGACCTCAACAGAGCGTACGTGATCCTCCAGACGGCGTGCAAGGCCAACGCCCACCGCCTCAAGTCGGTCAAACCCCTCATGACCGAGTGGCTGAGCGTGGCGGAGGAGCTGGGGCTCGAGGAACAGGTGAGCGATGTGATCAAGGCCCAGTTGGGCATCGAGGCCGACGAGTAGGTCGAACGACGGATAAATGCGGATGTTTATAGAAGTGAGATATATATAGGTGATCGAGTGCATGTGTGGTAGAGCAGGTAGGAAGCACACATGGGGTGCAGTTTGCTCACTGTGGACATTGGCCACCACCTTGTTGATAATATTTAAAGTTGGGGGTCGGTTGAAACCAACTGCCACTTATTAAAGTAGAAGTTCAGATTGTGAAAACATGTCAGCCTCAAGACTGGTACATCCATGCAGGCTGCGACAAGCTCGAACAACCGAGGGCCAACAAGCGCCTGATAACTTTTTTCTTTTTCTTCAAGTGCCACCCCTACCCCACCCCGCCTCCAGCTACTAACCCCAAGCTGGGGGTGCCGGAACACCAGAAATGCCGCAAATCGCTCATAAACGGCGCCGGGACCCGCTCTGTGCGATGTGATAAGGCCATCGGGCCCAGGGACTCGAATCTGCTCGGCATCATCTCCATTCTGATTTTCGGCGAGACTCACCATCTGGCGAAGTCCAGGAGCCCGTGTAAATGTGCACTGACGCGAGGTGATCGCCGCGTTTTCCGTCTTCTCATTCGCGAAAAAGCTCGCATCACAAGTGATCTGTTCTGTAGTATGTCTGATAGATCGGAAATCCAAGCCTACGCTGCCGAATGCCTCTCGCCATTCGTGCGCGATGACCATCCTTCCGCTTACGAGCGCATCCGGACTAAGCTGATGTTTCCGCTGATCCCATTCCGGTTCCTGGCCGCGATTCTCATCGGAACGATCCCCTGGAACCTGCTGTGCCAGCTTCATGTCCTGTACTCGAAGGTTTTCCGCAAGGGTGTTGTATCCACGCTCCAGTACAAGCTCATCGGCGTGTACTGCCGCATCTTTTCCCGTGTATTCCTTTTCATGTGCGGATTCCGTACGCGCGTGCACGGAAAGTGGTCCCCGAACATCGACGGCCGTCCCGTGACCATTGTCTGCAACCACTGCAGTTATTGGGACACCTTGTGAGTCTTTACCCCATAATATTTACCCAGCCCCTTCGTCACCCAGGGAAAAATGAGTTACGTAGCTAAGGCCGGTCTCGACAAGGTGCCCATCTTCGGCATGGCTATGCGCCTCAACAAGATGGTCCTGGTCGACCGCGCCAACGGCCAGTCCCGGGACGACGCCAAGCGTCTCATCCGCGAGAGGATGGAGCTCAAGGACGCCTTCTCCCCCCTCATCGTGTTCCCTGAGGGCACGACGACCAACGGACGGTACCTGATCCCGTTCAAGACGTCTGCCTTCGAGCCCGGACTCCCAGTCCAGCCCGTCTACCTCAAGTACAACATGCGCTTCTTCAAGCCGTTCTGGACGACCCTCCCTGCCGGTGAACACATCAAGCGGTCCCTCGGCCACTTCTTCTCGACCATAGACATGCATGTGATGCCGCCCTACATCCCCTCTGACGAGGAGAAGGCCGACCCCGCCCTGTATGCTGAGAACGTCCGCAAGGCCATGAGCGAGGCGTCGGGAATGCCCCTCCGCCACCAGCTGACCCGGTGGAAGTTCGCCTACCAGAAGGCTCTCCGTGGCGAGATGACGCTGGACGAGCTGAAGGAGCTTGTCGAGAAGAAGGAGGAGTAGATAAATCTTCATGATGGATGGCACTCATTGGCCTGCCCGGAACTTGTTGCCGCGGGGCGTGACGACGGGGACACCGCCTTGTCGCTGTACGACCAGGTATGGCCGTATCACCGCAGAGTTCAGCGGGCGACCGGCTCGACGTTCCGAGGCCATATCCGACAACCACTGACGTCAACACAGACCCGCACAAGAAACCATCAGACAGTGCATCCAGCAGCCGCAACGGTCTCTCAACCGTCGAGCGGCGCTGACAGAACACTTTTCTCGAGCGACTACTACAGAAAGGTGACCAAGACCACCGACATCGCCGGCAGACTGCCCAACGCGGTGTACACGCTGCCGCCACGCCTCGTTCAGGCCATCGTTGGTCGCGCTGAGCTCTCTGCGGCGACGAGAGAGGCGTTGGTGGCCGAGTGCAAGAAGTTCTTTCTGGCCCACAGGGAGTACGAGGAGAGCAAGGAGACGTTCGTTGATGTATGTTATAACATGAGCACAACGATCACTCTTGACTGCGGCCGCTTGTATTCAGAAGGTGACAATCACGGCGGCCAGTGCGGGATCGGGTCGGAGGAGAAGGTGATCGGCCCCCGCCTCATCCGCCTGCCGCCCGTGCTGCAGGTGTGGCACCGTGGAAGTCGCTGGTTTGCTGACACGACCCGGGGGCTGTATGCCTGGGGGCGGAATTCGTCTGGCAGGCTTGGTGTTGATGACGATGAAAATGTCCGGAAGCCCCGCCGCGTGCTGATCGACGGCGACGTGCTGGATGTATCGCTGTTACCTGGTGCATCATTCTTTAGAACTGACTCTGGGTGGTTTGGGTGTGGGGCAAATCGTGGTGGTCAGCTCGGATTAGGCCACACCGATGAGGTCATCACCCCCGCCCCCATCCCGGGCAGCGAGGGGGTCACCCGGTGGAGAGGGAATTATGCGATCACATTCGGTTTCAGCGATGATTGTGATGATAGCCTTCTGGTGTGCGGCAAGAACTCTTATGGCCAGTGCGGGGTTGGGTCGACCGATGATGAGATCACCACCCTCACCCCCGTCGACCTGCCCGACGACGTCAAGGGTAGGGTCGACCGGGTGGTCTGTTATGGCGATTCATCATTCTTCATCACTGGCCGTCGCTGCTTCGCCGTTGGGTTCAATGGGGATGGCGAGCTGGGCCTGGGATCAGATGCAGTTGCCATCCCCACCCCCACGAGCTGCCGGTCCCCGAGTGGATGACATCTTAAGGGGATGTGTGTTCATCCGGTCGGGCAACACCCTGCTCGGCTGCGGTTCCAATAGGCATCGACAGATCTCCGCCGACGAAACACCCCAGTTCACCACCCCCACCCCGCTCGACCTGCCCGGGCCCGTCATGAAGGTCATCATGAACTGGACAAGAATCTTCATCCAGCTGACGGACGCGGCGTGGGTTGGGAGGGGCTCGTATTACAGCGCATGCTTCATCCCCGTCCCCGAGGCCGACCTTATTGGCGGCTTTAGTCTCCCCGGGGGACCCCGGTCAATGACGACGATGCTGAGAAGTTGAATGCCCGGGAGGCTGCCGACAATGTGATGTTTGTTCCTGGCCCCGAGTGATAAATCTCAACAACGTCAACCAAACATACGTCAGACACACTCATCGGGATTTTTTTATTGACCCCCTTTAGTGGACACACAAGAAATGAAACCCCCAAACCCCACAATACCGCTGGAGCGCTGCCGCTGGTGCTCCCATCACACTGTGCCTGTGAGGTATAATACCCACAGGTGATCTCGAGTCCGGAGCTGAGAATGAAATCAACGTCAAGTGGCATCGGTCACGACGAACTCCGGAAAGTAGGTGCAGTAACCGTGCGCACTAACCCAGTTTTACCGCCTCATTGCGTTTGACAGGCTCATTCCCGAGAACCGCGGCCGTTCTAGCGAGTCTCCGGTCAGATTGCTGTATCTGAACAGCAAGGACTTCCCCGACGTGTTCCGGCTCACCAGCCGCATCGACGAGATTACGATTGTGGCGTCGCAATCCAGTCACAACGTCGGAACCTGCATCTTGAATTGGCCGAATGCTAAGACTCTCAAAGAGCGCGAAATACACATCCGCGAAGAGTTCGGGAAGGGCAATGTCAGCGCGCAGTACACGCACGTCAAGTCCACCAACAGTATTAGTTGGAACACCAACTTTGTTGTTTATGACGGCGCGCGGCTCAGCGCTGTCGTGTCGCCGCCGGTGCCGGCCGCCGTCTGCCTCGAGGACTTCGGCGACTTCTTCGCCACCAAGGCGTCGGTGGCAGGCCTCGTCGCGTGTCTGGCCCGTACCCTCCTCCCGGGTGGGACCTTCATCGCCGAGTACCTGGACCCGTCCGGCCTCATCCAGTGTCACAGGGACGGGGAGTGGGGGGGCATGTCGGTGCCTCACGTGGGGGACACCGCGGCCCCGTACGGCGCGAGGGTCGTCATAAAGCAGGCCGCGTCGGTCGCCACGTACCTCGTCAACCTGCCCGCCCTGAGGGAGCACTGTGAGGCCGCGGGGCTGACCATGACGGCATCCCTCCTCGCTGACGTGTACACCCTCACCAAGGACACCCTGGACGCGTCGTGCGCCACGGACGGCCAGACCCGGTATCTCGCCAAGGTCCGGAAGACGGGGTTCACCGGAGCCGCCGGTATGGTCGACGGCAAGGACTTCAGGGTGTTCGGGCTCTTCGGGGGCATCGTCATCACTAAGCCCGCGGGGGCTGGGCCGTCGGGGTGAGGGGCATGGTCTCCCACCCTTGGTGATCTGAAGGGGCCACACGCTGCATGTTTATTATAAACGATACTTACCCCGTCACCCCTTGGTCAGGCCCATCTCAGCGTCCATCTGGTCCAGCCGGGCCCCGAACCCCGTCGAGCACGCCAGCGCCTTGAACTGCACCGCCAACTTCCGTCTTGCCGGCTGACACAAGATCCGGGCAGCGATGTCGACCAGCCGTCCGTCCGCCGCCGCTAATCTCTCATCAGATCCCGGGGCGCCCTCCTTCACGGCCTTCCGGGCGGCCAGCATCCCGGACAGCGCCCCCTTCAGTGCCGTGTATTCCGGGGAGGGGATGGCCTGACCGATCGCCGTCAGCACCACGACGGCCTTGGGCTGGGGGGCACGAATGGACGACCGGGCGGCCTTCTTTATCACGCGTTTCGGTGCGGGCTGGGCCCTGCTCCGCGCCTCCGCCTCTCGGGCGATCTCGACCTCGTTCCCCCCCGGCGCCTCTATCTCCGGCACCTCGGGCACGATGGCCCTCCTTGGTCGGGTCCACGTCCTCTTCTTCTTCTCCACGGCGGGCGGGGGTCTGGTCGCCATCTCCGTCCACCACCTCCCGAGGCTCTCCATCGCCTGATACTGGGTGGGGTGGGCCGTCATAAGGCGCCGCACCCAACCCGATATCATATTCTTATTGTTATCCTTGGCGAACCTGTCGTCCAGCAGTATGATTGCCCCGTGGTCCCCCACGTGCCGCACCACGCGACCGATGGCCTGGTTCACCGACCGGCCCCCACTCAGGCTGTACCACCGCTGCCCCGTCAACGCCACCCCGTTCGTCTCGCGGGCCTGCTGGTCCTGGTACTCCCGCTTCATCTCGATCCGCGGGTCCTTGAAGCTGGGGAACGGGATGCCGACGATGAGCACCGCCCTGGCCAGTCTGTCGGCGAAGTCTATCCCCTCGGAGCACCTTCCCCGGCACACCGCCAGCAGCACCGCCCCGGGCCGGCCTGGGGCGACGGCCCTGGTGTACTCCTTCAGCATGTCGTCGAGCTCCTTCTGGGACCTGGGCTCGACGAACACCGGAGCCACCTGTGTGATGCGATCGAACTGCCCCGACGCCATCCATGCCTTCCGCATGGTCTCCAGGGTGCTGTAGGATGGGAAGAACACCAGCACGCCGCCCCCGGGCCCCTCTCGGCCGGAGATGAGCCCGACGATGGCCGCTACGCTGCCCCCGAGATCCGCCTGGTACACAGCGTTGCCGCGATTGGCGAAGGCGGACGACAGTAACGCGCCCTGAGGCCCGCGGGACACGACGCCCGCCCATAGCGAGCTGTCGGGGATGACGTGGACGTTCTCCAGCCTCACGGGGAATCGCCGGCCCAGCTCCGAGGCCAGGGCGTCGAGGGGCGACAGCGTGCCGGACGTCAACACCATGGTCCGCAGCCCGTCCGCGAAGAGCGACTCGACCCCGAGGTCGGGCGCCATCGACCACACGTTGAGGATGAAGCCCGACGGAGGCCCGGGGCCGGGACGGTGGGGGGCCAGATGGAGCCGCATCTTCCGGATGGTCCCGTCGCGGTCCGCCTTGACGAGCAGGGCTATGAACCGGGCCACCTTATCCAGGGCCTGGAGGCGTCGGGCCTTGATGTTCTGGAACGTCATGATGGCCCGGTCCAGCCTGTCCAGCACGCCACGGAACACGATCTCCTCCTTGGACACGCCCCGAGTCCGGTCCTGGTCCGTCGTGTGGTCGCCGAGGTACTTGACCGCCTCCTCGGTCCTCACGGGAACGGCGTCGGCCATCTTTTTCGCCAGCCCCGAGTCCACCGACCTGCCGTTCTCGGTGATCTTGAGGGACGTCTCCTGCAGCGTGTCGTTCAGCGTCTGGATCATCTCCCTCAAACACTTGAGGTCCTCGGCAGTGATCGCCGGATTGACGCCCTCGCCCATGGGCGATGTCGTGGAGCCCGACTTGGCGGCCTCCTCCCCCTCCTGGGCGTCCTTGATGCTGTCGATCAGCTCGTTGAACCCCTCGGTCGCCGTGTCCAGGCGGTCGGTGGTCAGGAAGTCACTGAACGCGTCACTGGCCATGCTGTCTATGTTGTGGGCCTCGTCGATGATGCCGATCGCCCCAGAGACAGCCACCTTCACGTTCTGCCGGATCTGCGGCACTAGCAGGTAGTTGTATGGCATGAACACGATGTCCGGGCTCCTGGCGGCCAGTCGCCGGGACAGGATGTGGGGGCACACAGACTTGGCCTGCCCGAAGCGACAGAGATCCTCCATGTCGTAGCGCCCGTCGTCCCCCATGTAGCTGAGGAAGGCCTCGCACTGCCGGTCAAAGTCCACGTCGGTGTGGAACCGGCACTTGTGGGCCTGGATCAGCCCCCGGCACCCGATATCGAGGGGCAGCTCGCTCTCCCGGAGACGTTCGTTGATGCAGAGGTGCGCCCGGGACCCCAGAATGCCCATGGTCGCCGCGCGTGGCAGCCGGACCCGGCCGAGCTCCTTGATGACCTGCTTCAGCTGGGAATGGGTCCGAGACGCATATATTATGACGGGTGAGTCCCGCCCGAAGCTCTTACTGATGTCCTCCCCCACCTGCCCCGTCCCCGCCGCCCTCTTGGTGAGGAGGGTCGGGCTTTCGGCCAATCGCGATAGATCCGGACACACCTCCAGCATCTGAGTCACACGCTGGACCTGGGGGAGCTGGCCCTGCACAGAGCGGGGGTCAGGCATCCGCACCGGACGCAGATTGTTCGGGATGCTGGCCTGGCCGCTGGGGCCACTCGCTGGCGTGCTGCCCGACGATTGGGTGGGCTCTGCACCCTTTGCATTGGACGAGGCAGCCTTGATGTACTTCACAGCCTCGTCATACGCTTGTTGCCACGATAGTGCCCCGGTGAGCAGGCAGAGAGTCTTACCAGTACCCGTTGGCGACTCTAACAGCGCATCACCTGTCGTATGCAGTGATTCAAGCAGACTGCTGATATATTTCAGCTGCACCTTGTACGGCTTGAATGGAAACGATATGGGGACCCCGCGGATCTTGATGTTCGTCCCGCGATCCTCCTCCATTTCAATCCGCACAATGTGTGCGTGTTTGGGAGAAACTAATTTTAGCCATGCTATGCCACCGTCTCTATATGTTATTGCATGTTACCGCCGTGATTCGTACAAAGATGTAAACATGTTTATAATTGATTTATAAGAAATGGTCAAGAAGGCCGAACAGGAGGTAATTTACGAGTCTGACGTCGATGATGACTACTGCCCGTCTGAACATGATGCAGAACCACAGGATGTGGTGGAATTAGAGTCTGAACATGAACCAGTACGGAGAAAACACAAAAGAACGTCCGTGAAACACGCTAAGCCCAAGCCAGCCATTATGAAGCGAGCAGCCAAGCCGGTTCCGACGCGAATTGACGAGTCTACCGGTGAGATCCGCAAGAAGCCGGACATTGCGGCCCTAATGGCGACCCGATGCTCCAATTCCGTGAACTCTCGGCTGCTACTGGAGAAGAAGCGGGCCGAGACCGTCACGTCCGCGTCCAAGAAGTCATGGGCGGAGTTCAAGAAGAGCGAGGGCAAGGACGAGGAGCTGGAGGGCGCGCTGGAGGGCGGGTATCTCCAGGAACAGGCATTCCTGCAGAAGGCCGACCATGCCGAGTGGCGCGCGGAGGTCGCACTCAAGGAGAAGGGCGAACGCGCCCGGGCCCGGTCCCAGCTGGCGGCCCAGGTACCGAGATGACACCCTTGTGGAATCGCTGGATAATCTTTACAATTGGTATAAATCAGACGTTGGCGTCCACATGGGGGTGCTGCGGGGGCAGCTCGGGGTCTCTGTCATACTCGTCCACCTCATCCCCGACCTCCTCCTCCTCCTCGGTCTGGACGGCCACTATGCGAGGCCCGGCCACAGTGAGTGGCTTGGTCCTGTCCCGATCGATGAGGTGGGGGGGCACACGTTGATAGTCCACCGCGGCGGGGTTGAAGTCGGGCGTCATCACGAAATCGAGGAAAAGCCCCGAGATGCGCGCCCGGAGGCCGGTGATGGTCCGCTCGGGTCGGCCCCGGTCCAGCATATCCGCTTCCCTATCCACCAGCTGGACGATGTCACGGGTCAGTTTGCAGTCGAACTCCTTAGCCGTCCACTTGACGTGCAGCAGGACGTCAAGCCTCTCGTCGACCGTCAGTAAGGTGTTCTTCAGCCCGTGGTACAGGTCCCGCAGCTCGGCCGCCCGGACGGTGGTGGGAGTGTGGACCAGTACGGGCTGCCCGTCGTATCCCGGCCAGGCCTTGGGGGCGGCCATGCACCTTAACGTCTTCTCGATACGGGCCTCCTTGTTCTGCCGGGACGCGTCGGCCTTCATGACGTCGATCGTCTGCAGTAGCCTCGTCTCCTTGTTGAGTAGCGTCGTCAGGGCCGTCTTCTGTTCGTACGGCGACAGACCCCCCTCCAGGATCTTCAGCTTCTGCTCCTTCACCCACACAGACAGCTCGTCGTACAGGATCTGGAAGTCCTCGCTCGTGCGGGGGTGCAGGCGCCGGTTGATCTCGTACTCGCGCTCTGCGGCGGCCTTCTCGGCGGCCTCTGCGGCCCGCTCCTCCGCCTCCTTCTGAATGATGTCCCGCTCCCGCCGCCGACGGTTGGCCTCTATACGCGCGAAGAACGCGCGGGCGTGCTTCTGGATGGTGATGAGCGCGCGAAGCTTGCGGGCGGTGAACTCCTCGGCCGTCTCGTACTCCTTGGCGTAGACCTCCCGATCAAACTTCGTGGAGGGAATGAAGTTCTTCCCACGCGCGGTCTGCTGACTAAACTCCCTCATCGACTGGCTTGAGCGAACTTGCCTCTCGACAGTCTGCGTATCGCGCTCAAATCTCTCAACCTTCTTCGGAGGTGGCCGCATTCTGGTAATTAGCGTCTGTACGGACCGTGTAACGACTTCCACTGCCTCGCTTTGATCAAAATCAGACCCTGTAATGACATCAACCTCCGGTTCCTCTTGCATTTTGTCAGTTTTTCGTTTTTGTTCGATTTATATTAACCAACTATTGCTGAATTGAAGGGTTTAAACCGGATAAATCTGTATTGTTGCTCAGTTATGCCCCTGTATTCATCTGCTATTGTAGTTTATAATTCGAACGCAGCAAGAGATGGAGCACACGCTCTGCTGGCCAGCTGAGATCGATGCGGATGATCGAACACAATTGATGGAGGTGTTATCTACCAATTCTACCTTCAGATCCTGCAGTACTGCCTTTGAATACCCGTTTATCGCCATTGCACTTCGTCACCGCGTCATGCTGGGTCGTATTGAAGCTGACGAGCCCGAGCTGGATCTAATTCTGGCTGCAAGCATTCCACACGCTACGGAGTACATCTCGTCTTTGTGCTGGCTGAACCATGGCGTTGACAAGACCCCCGAGCCCCAACATGACACTGGCCGTCGTCGCCGTCGCCGCGCGGTTGTGGCGGAGCACCGCGTGACGCTCTTTGTGGGTTTCTCCAGCGGGCACGTGGCGACGTACTCCGTGGACGGTGGGTGTGCGTCCGTGATCCGGGTCCACTCGTCGCCCGTCACCCGGCTCTCCGCCGGGGCCGACGGACGCACCGTGGTGTGTCACCACGAGTCGGGGGTCATCGTCCGGATGAACCTGGACGACTCCGTCCCCGCCCTACCCCTGGAACACAGCAAGTGGCGGCCCTCCCGTCATGAACGGTCGCACGCCGCCGCCGCCGTCGGGCTGGACTGCATCGCCACCGTCGGCACGCGTCCTGCCCTGTGTCTGGCGGAGTTTGACCCGACGGTTGAGGTGTCGTCCTTCGGCCAGGTGGCATCCAAGATTGGCAAGTCCCTCCTCGGCTGGGCCAAGCGACTCGTCGTCGACCCGGAGGATGGGCTAGCCCTGCCGGACGGCACCGAGCTCGGGCGGCGGGCGAAGGACGTCCCGGGCGTGCTGCCCGTCATTGTCCGGGTTAGCAACGACGCGCTCTCGACGGTCGACGGCATAACGGTCGGGCCCGGCGTCGTGGTGATCTGGGGTGAGCTCGACGGCGGGGGCCACACGGTGTTGACGGTGGACCCTGTTATGGGCGACGTCACGGCCGCGTTCGAGGCCCCCGCCCCCGTCCGTGCCGTCTGTCTCCTCGACGGGGTGGGGACACTGGCCGTGGAGCTTGATGGCGGGGTGATGGTGGTTCGGGACGGGGCGCTGCTCCAGAGTCTGGACAGCACCGGCCTCGTCGGGACGGGGGAGGGGTCGCTGTTCGTCGTGATGGACGGGGGCATTCAGAGGATCACCCCTGACTGACCTTACCTTACCTGGGACCCTCATACGTATGGACATGCCCCCCAATCGACACGTTTCCTCCCCGCTGTTAGCTGTTAGCTATCCCGTTGATGGCCCACAGTGCAGTCTATCGTCTTCTCGTGTCTCGTTTTTGGATGACATTTTTCTGATCTGCGTGGCCCAGCTTGTGTGTGATACCCGGCACTGTGTGACTTGCCCTGTGCTTCCCGCGCCCTTATCCTGAAAGAATTGTCGGAAATGCGACATGCTTGACGCGGCCACAAACGCCGAACCATAAATGAAGCCGCAGTCGATGATCTTTCCTAGTTTACATGACGGATGGCCATAATTGGCCCCTACGGAACCTAATCCATCTTGTCTCCGTTGCCTCCTGCTGTCCCTCCGCGGAACGAAGTCGTACAGAGACAGATCTCGTCCTCAAAGCCTGTAGCCTCAATGGACGCAGTTGCACCCGCTGGCGAATGCGACGTGGTTTGGTTTCCCATCTAAGTGAAGTGAGCTTTTTTGGCTGATTGAAAACTTTATAGGGTTCATTGACAACGGCGGGCAATAGGCACTGTCACAGCATCCCAGCAAGCTCTGGCGCGAGTGCGGCCGGGTACTTTTTAGAAAACTATTTAGAAAACTAGACGACTCCTCCCACAAAGCTACACGCGCTGCGTCTGCTGGACGGTCGTCCCGGAGCGGAGCTCCTGGAGCTGTGCGGCGGTCTCGCGCTCGAAGTCACGAACGTCCTTCATGGTGAGGGACGCCCATTTGTCTTGCCACGCGAAACACTTCCGATGGTATGTGGTGAGCAGCTCGCGCATCAACTTCTGGATGAAGGCCTCGATGGTACTCTGGATGGGCCACACGTTGGCACGCACCGTCACCACCTTGTAGGCCGTCATCACGCGGTTGTCGGGCTGCTCGGCGATCCAGTGCTTCCCCAGGGGCCCGGTGCCGGCCACCTCGTTGGTGTGGGTCCGGGGGTCGGGTTCACCCGCCTTGGGCTTCGGGCTGTCGTTGGCGATGTCGATCGTGACGACCTGCCGCTTCTTGAGGTGCTTGCCCTTGAGCTCGAGCGCGTTCTCGGTCGTCCCGCGGTCGGCCTTGTGTATCGATTCAACCGTGAACTCGAAGTTGGACTTGAAGAAGTTGATGTGGTAGCTTGTGTAGCAGTGTGGGTACGCGTTGTAGCTCTTTTCCACCACCTGCAGGGAGCTGGGTTAGTCAGGGAGAGGCGGTCACCTACCTGAAGAAGGAACGCGTCACTTTGGGCAGCCGCTGGGCAATATGGAATATCTTCTCGGTGTATTGGCCCTTGCGGCCCTTGCCGTCAGCGAATGGCTCGTTCCGAACCATTTCGACTCCATCCGAGCTTGTCGAGTCCTCTGCAGCAGCCTTAGCTATCATGTATGCCTGGCCGATCTCGTACTCCCTCACTGAGAACGGTAGCGGCATGCGGTACTCCTTAACGAGCATATGCCGTCAGATATGGTGATTGGCTTTTGTGGCCGACTGTAAAAAACACAAATTGTGATTGTTTGAAATCACGCGACGAACGCGATGTTAGTGCGTTACTACTGCGCCGGATACGATATTTGTGGAAAAAACAAACAATCAATCTCACAATCAAAAATGCCAGAGCGGCCCGAATGGCCCTAACTGCCCAAAATGCTACGGTGAGTCTACGAACCAGACGACCGCCGACTGCTACATTCCCCTACTAACCCGACACGCTGTAAGATAAGTTTAATCCGCTATGATCTTCCACATCCGGGCGCGGCCGTTGTCGAGCCCGGCCACCAACCATCCACCGTCCCCACTGATCCGCATGGCCCCCACCCGACCGTACAGGCCCTGGGGTGGCCACATGGGCACCACGGAGGCCCGGCGCGCGTCGTACACCCGCATGCCGCCGGCCTTGTGTCGTGTCCCGAACGCCAGCACCGCCCGGCCACCCACTACACCCCAGTGCATCGTAGTGATCTGGGTGACCAGGTTGCTGAGGGTCTTGACGGGCTTCACGGTGCCCAGGGACGCCCCCCGGAGCGCCTTCACGTCGCGGCCGCGGTACACGTTAACGATGCCGTCGGGAGACCCGGTGGCGAGCAGGGAGCCGTCGGACGTCCAGGAAAGGCAGGAGGTCGCCGTGTTGCCGTCGTCCTGGAACGCTGCGACCGTCCTGCGTGTGACGATGTCGACGATGTGGACGCGGCCTACATCCCCGACGAGCATGAGGTGCCGAGGGGCGCCCGGGACGAACTCCATCGAAGTGACCGAGAAGGGCACCATGAGGGCGCGCGACGAGTGGGACACCCGAGTCACGACGTGCACCTCGCCCCCACCGCCCAGGAACGCGACGTGTTTGTCGTCGGGAGACACGACGAAGCGGTCGTGGACGTTAAGGGTGCCTTTGGCCGTCTTGATGCCAGGCCGGCGGACAGTCTTGTTCTCGAGGAGATCGTACTCGAAGTAGTACGGCTTGAGTCCACCAACGATGATACGGGAGCCGTCGTGCAGGAATTTGACGCACTTGATGGGGTAATCGTCGAAATGAAGCGGCTTCTGCATCGAAGCGTTCGTATGGCCGTCAATAGAGAAGATACGGACACGATGGTCCAGACCCGCTGTAATCATCGTCTTGGAATTAGGATGGAACTCAACAATCGTGCATGCAACGTCTGCTTTGTCCTGGACGTTAGCATCCTTCACCGGCTTGAGGCCTAAATGCTGTGACTTGCGTTGAGATGATGCCGACACGGGCTGTTCTATCGCTGAGTCCGTCGTCTCACGGCGCAATGCCCAAGCGGGAGCAGGAGCACCTTCCATTCGTCAAACGATTCTCACAATGTGATTTTTATAACTCGGATCGAAGGCACGCATTAAGCGGCCCAGATGCCAGATAATCCTTGATAATCCATGAGCTCCATTGCTCATGCGGAATACTCAGGTACCTCACATTATAAATCTTGGACAATAGTCATGCTGGAACGATGCAGCTGTCTTTGGAGCGCCCCCATCAGCTATGGACTGCATTGATCCCCAAGTTGACTCTGTTGTACATGTGCCGCCCCACCAGCAGCGGGGTGTGGCGAGCGTCATCCACCACAGGTCGATCGGGATAGCTGACATCAACAGCGGCAGGAACACGTCGCCGAATGCCTGTTTGTGCTGAAATATAGCGGGTCTGTGCATCACAAAAGTTTGATACGCCGTGCTCCTTGAGATAGGACAACGTAGGGGCCAGAACTCGGTTGACATGATCTTCCAAGATCTCTTTTTTGGTTGCAGTCATAGTTTCATATGCCTTATGCGTGGTTTTCTCCTTAACGAATTCAGGCTCGCGCTGAACGCCGGGATTTTTGCGAGACATTTTTCAGCAAACTATAAATCATCTGTACACCAAGATATTCAATGAAGTGGCGAGATTTTTCGCTTGCCTAATGTTAACCATGCATTAGCAGTTGATACAGGTCGCTATTTGCCATCATTCAGAAATTATTTACAGATTTTTATGAGAGGGTATCAGTCTGTAGACATGGCTGGAGCCGAACGGGAGCTGAACATTGGTGGTTTTGAGCCTATCGATGTCCAGGACTTCGGCAAGTGGATCTACAAACCCACTGAAAAGGTTGAATCGCCGACGGAGGCACAGCGAAACGTTTTGCTTCAGTCTGTTGTGACATCCGGTCAGCTGAACCCTTCTTCGGATCTGAGCAAGTATGACGATTGGTATACGCCCAACCTGTCACTGAGATGTTTGTTCCCCGCCTCGCTCTCACGCAGATATCGACCTCCTGCAGCATGCTGTGCAGCAGCGGCCCGAGCCTGACCGGAAACGGCCCACCACCGACGCGGGTGACGCGTTCCAGACGTCATACGAGCGGCTGGTGCACACACTGAACCGTCAGCTGGTGGAGTTTGATGATGGGGCGCGGCTCCCCAAGCTCTTCATGGACACCTCCGACGTCATCCACACGATCCCCGACGGCCGTGCAGGAGCCACCACGAGCCAGACGTTCAGTAGGGCGTCGGCCGATGGACGCACGGTCAGCACCGTCCCCGGCCTGCGTGGCTCGCGGCTCTTTGCCCGACCCCCAGTGCTCGGTATGACACAACATACGATTGGCGAGGACGACGTCGACGCCGACCCCCTGGGGACCGACATGCAGTTCCTGGCGGGGGTCCGGCCCTACACGGCCCTGCCCACCGCCCGACCCGACAACGGGGAGCTGGACACCCTCATGGCCGAGGTCGAGGCCTCCGTCACCCAGGCAGGCCCCGTCATCGCCAGCACCCCCGACACCATGCTGCTGCCCGAGTTCTGGGCGCTGGACGTCCTGCCCCTGCCGGCCATCCCTTGGGAAGGCGGGGCCCTCGGCACGCTGGAGCTGCCCGCCCCCGACGCCCACCCCACCGAGGAGACCCTCATCCCGCACGGCACACCGACACAGCCCCCGACCGTGGTGTACGTGTTCGGGCTCCCCCGCCGGCTACACCCGGCCCTGCTGGCCCTGTCGGCCGAGGACATCGACGAGCTGGTCGAGAGCGCGTCGACCGACGGCATCGTGGCGCCTGCCGCCCGCATCGTCGCCCACGCCCTGCTGCAGGTCAGTTTATATCTGCGGTCTATCGGAGCGGTGTCCAAGCGCCGGGAGCAGTCCCAGCGGGCCGTGGATCGCCAGAGACGCGTCGTCAACAGCCGCATCGTGGCCCAGACCGGCCGGGCGGTAACCACGCGGCTCATCCGGATCGGGAACGCCCAGCAGGAGGCCTCGGCACTGGCCGGGGATGCTGCCCGCGAGATCAAGAGGCGGCGGCGGGCGGCCCACCCTTCGGTGTCGGTCATGATGCAGCACACCAAGATGAAGCGTGTCGCGCGGGAGGCCGGGAACTTCTGGCGGCGATACGGTAAGGACCTGGACAGCGAGCAGCGCGTCCGGGAGCGGCGTGAGGAGGAGCAGCAGAGACGGGCCGAGGAGGAGCGCGAGAGGCTCAGGCAGAGGCGGAAGCTGGCCTTCCTGCTGAAGCAGACCGACCTGTACACCCACTTTATGAAGGGGAAGCCGATGGAGGCGGCTGGACCCGAGCCCGCGGACACGGACGACGCGGCGGCCGTCCAGGCGGCCCAGACGGCGGCACGGACGGCACAGGACGCGCTGAAGACGTTCGACGCGGGACACGGCGACGAGCTGGACACCGAGACGCTCGACGCCCCCAAGATGCTGACCGGAACGCTCAAGCCGTACCAGCTAGTGGGGCTGCGGTGGCTGGCCAACCTGTACGAGCAGGGCATCAACGGGATCCTGGCCGACGACATGGGCCTGGGCAAGACGTTCCAGTCGATCTCCTTCATCGCCCACCTTGTCGAGCGGCGCGGCATCTGGGGGCCCTTCCTGATCATCTCGCCCAACTCGACACTCCATAACTGGATGACGGAGATCGCCAAGTTCTGCCCCGACCTGCGGGCCCGGCCCTACTGGGGCAGCAAAGAGGAGAGGACCAAGATCAGGAACAGCTGGACCGTGGGCCGGCTCGGGACCAAGGGCGCGCCGTTCCACGTGGTCGTCACGTCGTACCACAACGCGGTTAACGACAAGCAGCTGGCCAAGATCCGGTGGCAATACATGATCCTGGACGAGGCCCAGGCCATCAAGTCGGCCGCCAGCCAGAGATGGACCGCGCTGCTCAAGTACGAGTGCCGCAACAGACTGCTGCTGTCGGGGACGCCGGTCCAGAACAACATGCAGGAGCTGTGGGCCCTGCTGCACTTCTGCATGCCGACGCTGTTCGACTCCAACAGTGAGTTCACCAAGTGGTTTGCCCGCGACCTGGAGGCTTCGGCCAAGCAGAAGTCGATTATGATGGACCCGACCATGCTGAAGCGCCTGCATAAGGTGCTCAAGCCGTTCATGTTGAGACGTGAGAAGAAGGATGTCGTCAACGAGCTCGGCATGAAGGTCGAGAAGAACCTCCATTGCACCATGACCGAGACCCAGCGGGCCTTGATGGGCCAGCTGTCCCGGACGGCCCAGTCTGCTGCTTCCCGGACAGAGACCAACCTCCTCAACATCGTCATGCAGTACAGGAAGGCCTGTAACCACCCGCAGCTCTTCGGTCGACCCCAGCCCCGCCCCGCCTTCGTCGTGAGCCTGGCCACCCCCAACGGCCCTGCCCGCGACACCACCGTGATCTCCCCATCCCGCGGCCCGGCCATCTCCATGCAGGTCCCGGTGGCCATCATAGACCTGATCAGAGAGACCGAGCACTGCAGGGTCGGGCCGGCGAGGGCGGGGCCGGTCGACCTGTGGCGTCAATGTCTGGTGGACTCCCCCGACATCACCTGGGTGGGCACCCGCCCCGTCCAGCGTCACCCCGCCCCGTCCGCCCTGCTGCACCTCGCAGGGCTGTGTGGCCTGACCCAGTCGGCCGTCGCGGCCATCGGACGGGGGGAGGTCCCCACACGGGCGGCCGCCTTCGTCGCCGGGGAGTTCCTGTCCGACATCCTCGTCCGCCGCCCCGTCGCCCTGTCCGTCTCCGAGGCCCGCCGCCCGGTGACATCGGTCCTCCGTCGTGACCCGGTGACCGTTCTCAACGCCATCGCGGCCCCTCCGGCCATGTGGGCCTCCACCTCCCGCGTGACGACGGCCCTGCCGTTGAGGGCCGTGTACCAGTCGGCCCCACGGTCCGCGGTGCCCGGCGTCCCCGTCCACTGGCCGTCCACGGGCCTGGTGATCTCGGTGTGCGGCAAGATGGGCCTCCTCGACCAGCTTCTGGCCGACTGCCGGCGTGACAAGCATCGCTGCCTGCTGTACTGCCAGATGACGAAGATGATGGACATTCTTGAAGACTTCCTCAGCTACCGGGGCTACTCGTTCGTCAGGTTCGACGGGTCGTCGAGTCTCGAGGATAGACGTGACCTAGTCGACGACTTCCAGACCAACGACGACATATTCGTCTTCCTGCTGTCCACCCGTGCCGGGGGGCTGGGGATCAACCTGACCGCAGCCGACACGGTGGTCTTCTATGACAGTGACTGGAACCCGACCGTCGACTCCCAGGCTATGGACCGCTGTCATCGGCTGGGGCAGACCAAGCAGGTCACCGTCTACCGCCTGGTCACCGACGGGACGATCGAGGAGGACGTCTTGGTGCGGGCCGAGAGCAAGGGCATGATCCAGGACCTGGTGATGGGCGGGCAGCGGGAAATGGCCCAGAGGGACCGGACGATGGCCGACATACTGATGAAGGGGTGATGGGCACGGCGATCAGACATAAAGAATGATGATGGGCACTTCATTCACTTTATTAAACAAAACAGGCGCATTAGACCTGGTTCTCGTTGGCCTTGGGCTTCTCAGCCGTGAACATGTTCAACATCCGCTGCGTGACGACAAAGCCGCCCGAGATGTTAATCGTCGCGATCAAGATGGCCACCGAGCCGAGCACAACAGTCCAGTTCGTCCAGAACGGGTGCTTCTGCATCAGCA
>PPCM01000793.1_pt1 | contig 19976 bp, 13 predicted proteins | sample 1555541 | NCBI WGS metagenome assembly PPCM01 (sample SAMN05284479, study PRJNA326546) | Marine sediment metagenome, whole genome shotgun sequencing project. | isolation source: marine sediment | place: Germany: Wadden Sea | collected 2012-09-05 | reverse complement strand
GAGGACGAGCCGCGCCTGGAGCCCGGGTGGCCCATCTTGCAGCTTGTATATGAAGTCTTCCTCCGTTTCATCATCAGCCAAGACGTAGACCCCAAACTGGCCAAGAAATTCCTAGATCCGCATTTCATCAGCCAAATGATCTCGCTGTTCGACTCGGAGGACCCTCGTGAGCGGGACTACCTCAAGACGACGCTCCACCGCTTGTATGCCAAGCTGATGCCGTACCGGGCGTACATCCGGCGCACGATCAACGCGTCTTTGTACCACTTCATGTACTCGTCACTGCGGTTCAGCGGTGTGAGCGAGTTCCTTGAGATCTACGGCTCTATTATCAACGGGTTCGCCCTGCCTCTCAAGGCTGAGCATCAGACATTCTTGAGCCAAACGTTGATGCCACTTCATCGAGTGGATGTGATTGGTCATTTCCACGTCCAGTTGTCGTATTGCGTGACGCAGTTCGTCGAGAAGGACACGCACCTTATCGAGCCCATCGTTAGCGCGCTGCTCCGCTTCTGGCCGGTCACCAATTCCCCTAAGGCGGTGCATTTCCTCAATGAACTCGAAGACGTGCTCGAAATATGCCCACCAGGAGAGTTTACAAAGGTCGCTGAGCCCGTTTTGACCAAGATCGCCGAGTGCTGCGCCTCACCGCAGTTCCACATCGCTGAGCGCGCCCTAACGCTGCTGAGCAATGAGGTTGTGGCCACACATGTCGCCAGCCTCCGCGAGATGGCGATCCCGATCCTCTTCGACCCGTTGTGCTATAACACCAAGACCCACTGGAACAGCACAATCATGACATACACGTACAACGCTCTCAAGTCGCTCATGGTGCTCGATTCGCCGCTGTTTCACCAATGTGCCGAAGAGTTCAGAGCTCACGTGGATAAGGACGTAGATGACGTCAAGGCACGGAACACCAGGTGGACAGGCATCGAAGAGAAGGCGCGGAGCCTGCACCCAGCACTGTCTGAGCTGATTGTGTCGCGATCGGCTCGTGCTCCACATATTCAGGAGAGGTATCCGCTCGTGTTCGACGCTGGCGAGGAAGATATCAGTGAAAGCGACGTCGCGCTCAGTGATAGCGACGAGGACCTGACCGCGGAGGTGGCGCCGGCATCTTCAGCACTCAAGATGCGTCGGAAGTCTGTGCTGCCGACTCATGATGCCAGCAGAATGAGGGCGTTGGAAGGGTACGTGCCCATATCGCAGAGAGATGATTAGAACGGAGACGAAACACTGTAAATGTCGCTTTGACGTGGTGTGATTGGCTGAGTGGTGCCGATTGGTTAATCAGAAAATGTGCTTGACGATGCCATCGACACAGGGTGGGATTTCGTCTTGGGGTGGTCCCGTCCCCCCCCCTCGAAAACGAGACAAGAGAATTTCACGCGGGGCTATCAGTTTCTTATGTTTGCTTCTGGCTTCATAAATAAATCCGCGAGGCGTCGATTTAGATTCGGTCGCCCTCCGCTCGGACGGGCCCGAGCGGTGCTCGCATCCGGCCAAGGAGTGACCGGGTGCGGCTGGCGACTGACTCACAGAGTCGAGTCAGAGGAAACGAGTAAGTTAGTTTGAGACTTATAATTTCCTGAATCGGCTTTGGTGAGCGGCAACAAGAAAGAATCCCTTACTCGAGCTCAACAAGACACACTATCCGGCTCTCTCGTCCTTCTTCTCTCTCTCTCTTCTCTCTCTCTCTTCTCTCTTCATTTCTCTTTCTCTTTGCATGCCCCGTTCTAACAAGGAAAATATCAAAAAATCTACTACTTCCCGCTCTCGTCGCACAAGCGATGCTGGAAATCTATCACCGCAACCCAAAGCAACCAAAATGAAGAAAAGCCCGCGGTTATCGCACTGTCAGTCCGAACGGCTGAACATCAAAACCATTATCGCCGATATCGGCCTGGGCGACATCACCACGCCACACACGAGCGGGGCGCTCACCGGACGCACGTTGCGGAGTCCCTCTATCACCTCCCCTCTCCAACGCACCGTGAACCTCCCCACGGACGTCATGGAGGTGGAACCCATGACGGATCCCCTCCAGCTGCCCGACGCCCCGCTACTCATGATGACTCGGTCCCGAAGCATGACGCGCGTCTCAGACAGCGACACGGAACGCTGTCTGTCCCCACCAGGCCAGAGCGACGTTCTTTCTGTTCTGGAATCAATGTCTCTGTCGCCCGCATCGTTCACGCTATCGATGGACACAGGCGCCGTCACACCCGACCAGGAGGCTGACGGCATCTCCACCCTGTACTCTGCCAAGCGCGGGACGCCATCGTCGAGCACCACGTCGCGGGGCAGTTTGGCCATAATTGAAGAGGTTGATGTCCGCGACGGGCAGCTGGGTGACGTTCGCGGGTTAAGGCGGGGGAACAACTCGTTTTCAACTTCAATGTAAAGTATGATGGTTACTGGCTTGCATCAGATACTGATACCCGATATCTGCGATCCTTTATTTTTCATACTTTATTGATCAGAATGTGGACTTGATTCCAGTGCCGTCGGATGACCAAAGGGATCCACACAAAATAGAGGGCATTGAAGGTTCATTGGCCGGTAACATGCGACCTCAGCGATGATGATCTGAGGGCTGGTCGTGTCAAGTCAACAGGGCATTGCCGCAGACAACAAAAACAACATCTGATCATGCTGACCTCTCTTAGCCGCTCTACTGTACTGTCTGGCATGACTTTTTCCGCCCGCTTTGCTTCTACCGTCAAGATCGCTTTCAGGAGCGGAGATTGGGGACCCGAGGAGTTCGATGTCCCCGTAGGGACAGTTCTCGCCAAGTACATCGTGGAGAAGAAGATGCCCAACCTCAAGATGAGCTGTGGCGGCGATATGATCTGTGGACGGTGCCACGTTCACCTTACTGACGATCTGTTTGCCAAGACAATTGAGGCCTTTCCCATCAGCGAGGATGAGGAGGACACCCTGGACGACAACGACCGTACACCTAACTCTCGACTGAGCTGCCAGCTCAAGGTCACTCCTGAATTCGATGGACAAGAGATTATCATCCCTGTTGAATAGACAGTTTCATTTCTTCTAAACTAGACTCTAGCTCAATTGCACAGGTTAAGTGTCTTCTGTGTTTAGAGACAGTGCATACCCGTGTTTTCGATATCAAAACCCTTTCAAAAACGGGCAAGAAAATGCAATGAAATTGTTGCTACGAGTTCTTTCGCGGCGGGGGTTTAATCTTCACGTGGTCGCATGCCCTGTGGCAAGGGACGCACACGCCTTATTATTCCATATGGCTTGTATCGGACGTTATGGTTTAAACCACTCCCAAAAATCGCTTTAGTGCTGAGTCTTGAGAGTAAGAGATGGTGAACGTTCCTAAGGTCAGTTAGAGCCGTTGTAACTACTTATTTAGACCCGGAAGATGCACTGTGATGGTGAGAACCGCCACACGGTCCACAAGGTGGCCCAGTACAAGGCTGGTGCCCGTCGTGAGGCCGCTCTCGGTCAGCGTCGTTACGTTCGCAAGCAGCGTGGCTTCGGTGGTCAGACCAAGCCCATCCTCCACAAGAAGGTCAGTTTCAGCCCTCCAAATCCCCTTACATTAGGCTAAGACCACCAAGAAGATCGTCCTTCGCCTCGAGTGCAGCGAGTGCAAGCGCAGACACTTCCTTACTCTTAAGCGGACCAAGCACTTTGAGCTCGGTGCTGAGAAGAAGCAGAAGAAGTCTGCCATCATCCTTGGCTAAATACTCCCCGTCTCAGTTTCGTTTATTCGTTCTCAGGGACCCAAGAGGCCGTTTGGGCCCTAGACGCACTCAGGACACACCATCATTCGAGGCGGAGCTTGTACAGATCTCTCCCCTTCCCATGTTGAAGCTTGTCACAAGTTCCCCCAACCGCAAAATCATAAAACAACAAATCGGTAGTTACAATTCGTTTGAATTGCTTGACCGGTTTCGGATGGAGAACACAACCGTAACAGAGACCTACGATGACACTCTTACCAATGTCTCGTGTGATTCCGTGTTCGGCGAGTCGACAGATGAGACTGATCGGACTCCTGTCCCTGTGCGGAAGAGCATCATCGCTCCATCGACAGTTCCGCGCCTTATGCTCCCACCAACGTCCAAGGGCTCACAATCGACGATTTCAGCGACCAACCGGTCACAAGCGGGCACGTTCAGCTCAGAAGGTTCTGCAGCGTCCCTTGGTATCAGCTCGCTCATCGACGATCTCGCTGGGCGTGCCGTGCAATACTCGCCGTGGTCGCGAAGGCTCATCTTCGGCCTCCTGTTGGTGTTCTGTGCCGTCACGGGCACCGTGTTAGCTGTTTCTACTCTCCAGGTATCCACTATCGATGAGCTGCAGGCCCACTTCCTGGTGCTGGCCGCGTCGGGCGTCATATTCTCCGTGGGTGCGTTGCCGTATGCCAACGTGGTGATCAACAACGCCATCAACTGCCTGGCCCTCCTCATTCTCAACTGGCTCGCCTTCTCCCAGCTCCGAGTGCCTATCGCCGTCCAGTTCTCAGTCGGATCGTACATTGCAGCCCTGTGCTCGGCCCCAGTCAGTGGTAAGCCTCTCATCCTCGGTCTTTTCGTCGTAACCGGCACCCTCATCGGCCTTATCGTCCGCCTGCCTCTCCTACCTGATCGGGATGATTGTGCGACGTTGGTGATGGCCGCCGCCGTGCTGGCGACATCATTCCTCCTCTTCGTCAGAGGCCGTCGCCTCTGGTGTACTCTAGATCAGCTCGCACGATCCTTGTGCATCTTCCACGGAGATTGGCTCAGAGATTTCCGCGATCAATCCAAATCTAAACTCGATCTACTACCAGCGATCGCCAAGCCCGACATGCCCGCCGCTCAGCAGGTCCAATGCGTCCAACAGATGCTCACTGAGCTCGTCAGAAACACGACAGACAAGCGGCAGCTCAAGATCCTCAAAATTTGCCTATTACGCGTGGACAGACCAACAGTGAACAACGAGGCCGCGTCATTCGTTAACCGGTGGGCTGGCGTGGATACTGACCTGACCGTCGACTCAATGGGTCGGTCAGATGAACCAAGGTCAATTTCCAGGCAACTCGCCCTGGACATCGACCCCCGCTTCACCGCCAAGGTCGCCCACGGGGTAACCTCAACCATGTCGGACCCGAGCTCCTTCAGCGACACCAACGACCGCTTCCCCACCCCCAACCAGGTCACCTTGAGCCTGCACCCTGCCCGAGGCCAGTCGTCCTCGCCCGACCCGACTCCAGACCTCGAGGCGGTCATTGGGGAGCTGCTCGGGGGTATCCGGGAGTGGGAGGTCGACACGTTGAGGTATGACGCCGAGCTCGGGGGCCGCGTGCTCAATGTGATCATGTGTGCGGCCTTTGACTACTTCTCTTTCGGCGACATCTTCAACATTCCAATGGTCACCCTTCAACTTCTCCTGTCCGAATTACAACGCGTGTTCCAGCCCAACCCGTACCACAACTCGGCCCACGCCGCCCTTATCGTCCACTCGGCGTTCTGGCTCGTTACATCATCCACAGTGTGTCGCGCATTATCTGACCTCGATATCATGGCGCTGCTCTTCGCAGCCGCTATACATGACTTAGGCCACCCGGGCGTGTCGAACGCGTTCCTCGGCCAGACCGAGGCGGCGCTGGCCGTCCGTTTCAACAACACCTTGCCCAACGAGATGCATGCCCTAGCTACATTCTTTGAATTCATCGCCAGGCCGGAACTAGACCTGTTCTGCAACCTGCCCGCCGCCCAGCGCCGCCAGCTACGCGATACCATCGTCACGCTCGTTCTCGCAGCCTCGTCATCGAGACACTTTGATCTGGTCACAAAGCTCAACGAAAGATGCGACGAAGGTGCCTTCGGGGGCCAGACAGTGGCCTTCGAGGACCGTCTGACGCTTCTCAAGGGTATACTGCGCTATTCGATGCTCTCGTCGAATTATATGTCACCACCAATTTATAGAGGGTGGACGGAACGAGTTTTGGAAGAAATGCTCGTCCAAGGCGATCTGGAGGCGCGTCTGGACATCATCATCAGCCCATACAGCGACAGGGCGCGACCCGACCCCGATGGCTGCCAGAACACGTTCTTCGAGTACCTCGCAGCCCCCCTTCACGAGACGATGGCACGGATCCTACCCGAGGTGGCCCCACACGCGGAGCACCTGGCCGCTAACATGGCCATGTGGCGCCAGCCGGAGATGATTCACACGGCTATCGATCGGGCGAAGGAGCCACGGTCCGCCATCTACCCCAAGGGGCGGGTGCCAGTGGCAGAGTTGTTGGCCAGGCTTGATATCGCAGACAGGACAGATAGCAGGGCGGATACCACCCCAGTGGTCATCAGGCAGCGGGGGGCGTTGACGGGGGAGCCGTCCGTGGGCACGTTGATATCCCCCATCGCTGAGGGCAGTGAGAGTGAGGGGTACGTCAGTGATGGAGGCGATAGCGAGACGCGGTACTCCTCCAACTCGATGTGAGGGTGGTGAGCTTACTGTTGATCAGAAACCCCAACGACCAAGCGCATTCAATCGTTTTTTTAGTATTTTTATAAATGTGGTGTTGATTTTTCCGCGTGTCTGGGGGTGTGGGTCTCGTTTATCATTGTCTCATGGTCATCATGGTGTTGGGACCCCGATACTGCAGATCTTTTTTCGGCAGAGTCAAAGCAATCAAAGAATCATCAATAGATGTCAATCACATGACAGGCCCACTGTACAGCTGCCTTGGTGTTCTTCGTTCATTAAGTGATGCCATCAAGTGTCGCCGCGTCTGATTCGTCGTGCGGCTCTGTTGATTCCCGAAGAACGCGTTCCAACGACCGCGTCTTCGGCTTTCTGAGTCCAATCGGCAAGCTGATCCAGCAATCACCTCGGTTCACGTTCCTTGAGTACCTCCAGTGCGTCCTCCTTGCGATCCAGCTCGCCGCTGTGGTTCTCCCGCCCGCAGCGACCTGGTCTGTGGAGTGGTGGACAACGCTCCCCATCCGGGCGGCCATACCGTTCTGGATCACCGCTCATGATTATCTCTTTGTCATCGTCTTCTTTACCACCGTCGCTGCAGCTGCGTCTGCGTCAATGTACATGGCTTACCAAGTCATGGCCCTCCGCAAGTCCACAACCAGCGGCGTCCGTGATACCCTACGGAACCGTGTTGCCCTCCTTCTCATCCAGCTACTCACTGGCCCCCTCATGGTCCCAGTGACTTGGATTCTCGCCATCCCGTTCCACGCCCCCACCCTCGACGGCATTGGTGCGACCTCACTTAGCGCCTATCACGTCGCCATTATGGCTGCCTCGGGCGGTGTCGTGCTGCCCTGGGCCCTGCTTTGCGTTTCCATGGGTCTGTTCAACACCAACCACGGCGCGGCTACGCGGGATCGAATCGGCCCTCTCAAATTAGTCTCGCGCGTTTCGCCCGTGATGGTCGTTTACCCGCTCGCTGCAGTTACCGCTGCCGCCGCGGCTAACGTAGCAGCCACGTTCATCTCCGGCTGGACCCTCGTCACTGCCCGCGCCGTCTGTGTCGTTCCTGTGGCTCTCGCTTCCGCCATGATCCACTCTATAGTCCCACAACACATCAAGGCGTCGTGGTGCTTTATATCCAGTCTCAGCGCCACTATTCCGCTCGCTGTGGCGTGTTGTGCCATCATACATCCGGTAACAGCGACCATCGGCCTGCCTGTCGGCGCTGCTCTGTCGGCTGCAATCGTTTTCCGCATTCTGATTGCCCACAAGATCGTCTCGATCAATTTCGACCGCCGACTCGCCGAGACCGAGTCTGCCTCCGCCGATGACGTCGCCCCCCGCCCTAAGTCCATCCTCAAGGACGCGCCCCCCGCCCCCCGTGGCCATATGCCCTCTGGTGGAGACGATCCATTCAGTCGATACATTCCCAGCAACGACATCATCCGCTTTGCCTACCGCTACGCCGCCCATCACGATCTCCTGATCGGCGTCATCCGGTCAGATGAAGCTCTCAGCGACATCCTCATTCGCTCACGTCACATCGCCGATGATGACTCCGCCAAGGTTCTGGCCAGACTCAGCGCGGTGACTGGGATCCTCACGGACGTCATGTCGAGCAGGGCTCGGATCGGGGCCGCCGGTCAGCTGAATCTAGCGCTCTTCCACTCGATCGTCGCTGGAGATCACGAGGCCGGTCGGGCGACGCTGCGCTCCCTCGAGCAGCTCCAACAACGGTCCTTTGTCGCTCGTTTTTCCTTAACCGCTTCCGTGTTTACAGTTATTGTTAGCTACCTTGTCGACGCCCGCCAGCGGCATCATGATTTGGGTGCGGCTGGGGATGAGGATCAGCTCGCAACACTGATGAGTAACCACCACAAAGCGTTATCGGCCAGCAACAGTGCCCGAAAGCAGGTCCTCAAGTTCTGGACCGCGCTGTCGGCCCCACAGCCCGACATCCGTGTTCTTCTTAAGACCAGCCAGGACTTCCACAGCGCTGTCGTCGAAACTGAGAAGTACTTCCAAGTGTGCCTCAAGATGTGCCGACATACCAACACGGCTGCATCCGTCCACGTGCTACGGACATACGCAACGTACCTGGAGACGGTTCATCGCAACATGGTGGCTGCCCAGCTGTACCGGGAACAGGCAGGCTATCTCGAGAAGCGCGGACGGGAGAGCAGCGCAGGATCGAGCGTGACGACAGTCGACGGGTTCAAGGGCCTCGGCGGGAACGCGCGGCGTATGAAACAAGATGGGAACGCCCGCACCCTGAAGAGGTCGGTACTCACCGCCAACATCATCGTCGGGCTCGTCTTTGTGCTGCTTGTGGTCCTGTTCCAAGTTCGAGCGTACTTCACTCACGCCTTCATCGAAGAGGCTGGGGAGATCTCTGGCGTGCGGATCGATATGGCCAAGAGCACCACACTCGTGCAATGGATGGGCCAAATCGTGACAGACCCGAACGTCACAGCCGCGACCACCAACACGAAGACCAGCGACGAGCTCAGAGCCGAGCTGAGCTACCAGTTCTCCCACATGCTCGAACACACCGAAAACATTGATGCCACGCTCCACAGCGTTGTGTTGCGTTCTCTTTTCGACACGGAGGACGAGATGTACGGACAACGGGCTCTCCGTGTCCAGACCCTCATGCAGGTGCCGGCGGTCGACGCAATGGTCTCTACATCACTGTGGGATGTCGTTAACAAGATGGTCGCCGCGTTCGATGTCCTCAGTGGCGACCCGAGCGCTCTCGACGTTATCACGTCCACGTTCGTCCTCAAGAACCGCGAGAAAATCGAGTTCGCCTTCCGACGTCTGTCTGACTTCCTCGGGGACCAGATCGCATCCGTGACACTTATTGGCGACTACATCGACGCCGGATCACTTGTCCTCTTCATCGCAGTCATCGCGTTCGTCCAATTCTTCCTTCTTCGGCGTGCCTTCGCCAAGATCCACAGAGATCAGAACTCGAGCCTGAACCTCTTCCTCTACATCCCCAGGCATATCGTGCTACAGCTCATCTCGTCGTTCCAGAGTTCTAAAGTGACTCACACAAAGCCGGCGGTCGCGCGGCCAGGCTCGTTTGAGGTTCGACGGGTCACGCTAGGTGCAAACACTGAATCGCGTCAAATCATGCCCCGTTTTGATGAATCCGAAGCGTCGGCCGTATCCCAGATCGTGGACGAACATCGATATCCACATTCTGCCTCGACCAACTCGGATGTCATGTCATTATCTTCAACGTCCGACTCCGAAGCGGTTCGACCCGACCCGCCCATCGCCATTTTTACCCCCACCCCACCCCACCCCGTCGACGGTGACCTGAATCGCACGGACACGCCGTCAGAGTGCTCGATGGCGAATCAGGACGATGCGGCGACCCATGTCGGCAGCATTGAGGGAAATGCTGTGTATCAGTCACATTTGGCGACATTCAAGTGGCTCAATAAGTGGCTCCGGTGGTTGTTCAGGGTTATGGCGATTGTCTATGTTGTTGGCTTCTTGATCCTCCTTGCTGTGATTTTCCTCGCCATTCAGCTTCAAAGCGCGACTTCTCAGCTGCACAACATTCAGGCTGACGTGAGTACCACCAAGCATAACGGACGTGTCCTCGACGGCTTCTCCAAGCAGCTCACCTGGACGTGCTTTGGCTTTGCCCAGGAAGGAAATTCCAAATTTTTCAGGGAGTATTTTGACCTCGTCGCGTCAATGAAGCGTGAGCTCGAACTCGAACGGATACTGGATTATGACCTCAACGAGGCCGTCCTGCAGGGCCTGGGGCTTGCCTCAAGCACATCCAACAACCTGATCCAGCTTGAAAGCGTGGCCATGGCTCTGGTCGAGATGGCCAACCCGACCGTCGACAAGGACGTGCTGTGCGAGATGTCCGGCTTCACTTACAACTACACCCAGGAGACGGCCAAGGCGGAAGACACCGAGATGTACAAGCAGCGCACGCTCTTCTATACTAACAGCGTTGACGACGCACTGCTCTCGCCAGAGGTGCAAATGGAGACGGCGCGAGCCATCTTGACTGACGGGAAGTACTGGGATTCGATCGCCATCATCCGGGGCGCCTTCAGCAATGCAATGGACGAGCTACACACCAAACACACGCTGGAGCTCGAAAGCATGGCCAGTTTGGTCGATTATGTCGTCGAGGCCCAATCAGTGCTTCTAACAGCCCTTCTCGTCCTTCGCATCGCGGGTACGGCCCTAACACTCGTCGGTCTGGTCATATCGGTGCGGGTGGGCATCGTCGACAAGCTAATGTTGGTTATGGAAGTCACTCGCGTACGGACCGGTGCCATCGACACCAAGGAGGAGTCCTCTTCCGCTGTTCAGTCACCATGCATGTCTGGCATCACCCTCCCAGCCTACACCCCCGCGTCTGAAGTCTTGTCCGTCGCCACGGAGGGCAAGCTGTCGGTGGCACAATCGCTGCGGATGTTGAGCAAGAAGGTCTCCAAAAGTGCGTTCGAATCGGCGGGAAAGTCTCAATTCTGGCCTCTGCGCGCCATCATCCAGCTTCTACGGTCAATATCATGCTTCACAATCACCATGATGGTATCATCGCTGATCGTGGCCATAGCAGTCAACTCGCTAGCATTATATCTCGCCAGCGTTATTCAAGAGGACATCGCCGAGTTCAACGCACTGGGTACCGCCGAGCTTGACGAGAAGAACGCTGTCTGGGCTGTATATGACACGGTAGCACACCGTATTGAGCAGTCTCGTCTCTACTCGCAACGTGGGGAGGTCAAATACGCCGAGAAGCTCCTCGCGAGCATTACAGACTTTGGCTGCGTTGTTGAATTCGCCCATGAAAACGAGTATATTTCCCCCGAAACGCTCGCGATCGTTAACCGGGTTGAGGATTCCTTAGAATACCTGGAGTACATCCCCTTGGTCAGCTCACAGCTCACCATCAACGCCTATGATCACCACACCATCATCCCGAAACTCGACGGTTTCGAATATGACATCACGACCGAACTGACATATGACTACGATAAGACGGCGTACGCGGGGATCAGACCGCACCTGTACACCAACCACACGTATGATGCCACGCTGCCCGCCGAGACGCAGCACATGATCGCCCGAATCATCCAGTTCGACGAGAAGTTCTCGACTGAGCGAAAGACAGCGATGGCCGCGGAAATCGAGATGGAGGCGGGCATCAACGAACGCACGGCCGCAGCCTTCGCCGTTGTCTCGCAACACGACAGCCTGTACTCCGTTTTTTACTTCGCGGTGCTCGCTTTAATGATGGGCCTTTATCTCTTCTTTGTTTACTCCTCGTACAAAATCACCCGTCCCAAGCCGCGGTCCCGCGTGAATATCGTCAAACAGGAGGTCCAGATCGGCATGCTGCGGCGTATGAGCAGGTCGACCATGCTTGCTCTCGTCACTCTCGGGCTGCTACTGTGTGCCTTCCCCGTGATGCACTTTGTGGCCGTACACGTGCTCCTTGCCGGTGAAGTCGCGAGAATTGACAACGCCACGCACCTAGCCACTGACTTTGAGAGGCTGGCGACGGCAGCGTCGACTTTAGTGACGACTCACGGCGCGTCAAACCGGATGGAGGTCGAGCTACGCCACTACCTCGATGAAATGGCCACCGCGTACGAGGCCATCGCGTCCGATAGCACCGCCTTTGAGACCATATTCAGGACAGAGATCGACGAGGCCATCCACGGCGTCCCGACAAACAAGGAAGGCCTGGCAGCCAAGAGCACCGCCGCCCAACTCGACCTTGTGTGGGGCTCAGCGCTTGATCTTCGGAAGGACGATGGTTGCCGGGTGGCTGACGGCGTGGCATCAACGCGGTTCACGCCGATTATGGCCGTTTATCAGCCCCTTTCAGAGAATCTTGCCGGGCTGGCTGAGATGTTCACCGAGCAGGCCATCAACATCTCGTTGTGGATACGTGGGGCCCACGCATTGATTTTCTTTGGATGTACGGTCGTCTTTGGGCTCGGCTACTACGTCATATTCCGGCGCATGTTCCGGCAACTCTCACAGACGGAATCTATGAACCTGCAGATCCTGTCGATGGTGCCTTCCCACGTGGTCCATTCCGTACCTGTCATTAAGGACTACCTCGAGCGTGTTCGACTGTTGGACGATGAGGGGAACATTAACACGGTTGCCGGGGAGGGCAGGAACGGGTAAATCGTGTATAGTAAAGGCCAGGCGTGGGTGCATTTATGTTCGTTAAGCTTACTGATGTTTCTTTCGTACGTATGAACAGACCATGCATGATGTACCATGTTTATTCTCTTTCGGATACTCCACCGGTCAGTCACCACCCTACTTTACCACCCGTCCGACACGCCCCAAGACGGATCGGTGCTGGGGTGGGAATGGCACCATCGGAGACCTGGATGATGATCTCATACTTTACCTTGGCCAATTCCAATGGCACCTCTGCATCACACCATCAGCGATAATTCCTACCAGGGCACCGGAGATGGCCCGTTCGAACGGAAATGTGTCTCCTTTGCCATCTTTACCGACCTTATGCCTCCGGACCGCATGGCTGCCGTTCTTCTTCTTGTTCTTTATTCTTTACCTAAACCTTCGGTCTTCACGATTTATCTTTTACCCCCTCACCTACGTCTGCCCAGCCTCCGCTCCACCCTGATTTCCTTCCCTTGTACCGCACCCAGGGCCGCCCGCTGCTCCCTAGTAAACGGCACACCCTCCATAATGATCGTCTTCGGCCCCCCAGATCCCCCGACCACAGCATCTACGATCGCCTGGCGGTCATCAGCACTCCCCATTTGATTACCACTCACATCAATCATTTCGAGACCCGTATCCGCCTGAATCAACTTGATGAATTCACTTACGGACCGTGGGCCGAGTGCAGTCTCAGAGATGCTGAGGGACGTTAAGAACGTCTGCCCCCCCGCCGCCAGACCCGCCAGGAGGGGCGCGGCCCCGTCACCGAGGGAGTTCCCGCTCAGATTGAGGTGTGTGAGTGACATTTGATCGAGGGCCTCGGCGAGCTTGGTGGCGATGGCCGGGCCGAACTTGTTGGCGCTGAGGTCGAGCGAGATCATTGGAGATATGCTCACGGCGGCAGCGATGGTGTCAGCGGACGCATCAGTGAGTTTGTTATGCTCGAACCCGACTTCCATCAGCGGTGCTACGTCCCAGGCCACATCGGCCAACTCGGCGATAAACGCGTCGGTCACCCCATTCCACCCGAGGCGGAGGACCTTCAGGGTTGATGTGTCGTTCAGCAGGGCCTTGAGTGCGGTCGCTGCCGGTGCTGAGCGACGGAACACGTCGAGGCGGGCCAGACCGTCTTCCCAATCCTGTAGCTTCTTCCGCTCGGCGAGCTCCTCCTCCGTGGGCTCTTCCTTCTTCTGTTGCTTCTCCTTTTTGCCTCTCAACGCCTTCAACTTGGCCATTTTCTTTGCCTGCTCTCTTGCGTCATGCAGAGCGGACGGTGTGTCCCCCTCAACGACGGACAGGTACTCGCCCTCCCCGATACGGTTACCCTCAAGCCGCAGCTCCGTGATGCCGTCTGGGCTCGGTGTGTGGCGCGCCGCATCCAAAATGGCGATGGCTCCGCCTGCCTGGATAGCACAGTGGCCCATCTCCACACATGTGACCGTCTCGCTAAAGCAGAGCGCTTCAGCGACAGCTTGAGCGCCCTTGGGCCCGATGCGGTCGTGTTTGAGCACGATGGTGTCTGTTTTTGCGGCAATTTGAGAGAGGAAGGACGATTGTGGGATAATATCGAGGTACTCGCACGCCGCGAGATAGGCCATGCGGCCAGTCTTATCTACGGACGGATGCGCTTCGGTTTCTTCTGTGTTACGGCGTGTGTGGCGGACAAACCTTCTTGTTCAATGTCGCTAAGATTAAAGTCAAAATCAGAGGCATCAGCAGGCTCGCTATCAGGAAGAGACACACGGTCCTGCTCGGTTATGTTAAGTGCGGCCGCAAGGTCCGCGTTAGAAGCGCTTTGCTTCATCATCTTGCAGTGTTTTTCAAATCGCGATTTCTATAAACCCCAACGTTTATGTGTTCATGCTGTGGACTCACCTGCGCTCGTTCAACGCACGATTATACCTCACCTTCAGCTCTAGCAGCGTCCTCCTATGCCTCGCCACTCCTCCGTCCCCCCCTGCCCCCTGCAACACCCGAGCCTCCTCGTCGAGTCGCGCGGCCTCGCCCCTCAGCCGGCCCTCCGCTGCCTGGGCCTCGCGCGCTGTCGCTAGATCGTTGAGGTATGTCTGACCGGTGGCCGTCTTGGTGGCGATAAACTTGGCCAGAGCCACCGCTTGAAATAATTCCCTCGTCGTGTTTGCCGATACACTCTGTGCGTGGGCCAGTTGGCGCTCCGCGATCTCCGTCTGGTGTGTCACGTCAGCTAGTGTGGCTTGCAGGACCTGGCCCTCGTGGTCGGCGGCCGCGACCTTGCCCATGACGTCACCGAGCTCGGCCATGAGAGATCCCCAAGCCTGGACGTACTCCTGGGTGAGGGGGACGGGGGGTACACACATTGTAGCCGCTGCGGAGGTCAGCGGACACTACAGCCATCTCAGCTATGGTAGATTGGCCCGACTGGACCGTTGAGACGAAGTGGCGGAGAATACCGCAGCACGACGAGTATAGGTTGGCGAATTCCTTCATATCTGTGTTAGTTGGGCCCTAGATAACTAACCATGCGTGATGTTCTCCATTCTTGCATCCGCAGATGTCTCTTCGTGATAGAGCCGCTCCTTCTCTCGCTGATATTTGGCATTAGTGTCCTCAGCAAGTGTGTAATCGAGTGCGAAGTCCTCCAACGCGCTGTCGGCATGCAGAAACAGGTCCTCCATTGTTTTTGCCGTTGCCGGAGTAGTTTGAAAAACAAAACTAGCTAACTTGTAATCTCTACATTGTTGGATCAGGTCATATTCCATGGTGGTGCTGTATGTTCATGAATAATTCTGGTTGTTCGCATTTATTCACATATTTATACGGCCTGGAATTGAGACGGTGGGGGGTTCGAACACCTGGATTTGCGCATCATACAGACGATGGGACCGTTTCAGCCATACAGTCCGTTGTCAGCCATGCCCACCTCGCCTTACATGATACAGGAGGTTTACTACAATTGAAAGGTGGTGCCCAGCAGGCCTTAGATCCCAAAGCCAAAGACGGTTAGCACGCAGTAGATGGTCTTGCTCTCCCACGTCACGGCCGCCAGCCCGTCCGTGGACGAGTCCCAGTAGCAAGAGTTGGCCGCATGCAGCCCAGCTCCCACCTTCTGGCTGATGACGCAAGTCGCCATGTACTTGTAAGGCTTGTTCATCGCAATTAGCTTCTTGGTGACGCCCTCAAGGATTGCAGAGCTCCATTCGTTGACTTTGGAATGTTGGTACGCCGAACTGCCAAGATATTCCTCAATTGTCTGATATAAATGATGGATACTAGAATACAAACGTCCTTCGCAATGCTGCTAACCTCTTCAGTCACAAAGGCGTCCTCGTTCATGCTGTATTTGTGATTTTCTGTTGTCAGTCGATTTAAAGAGTACCAACAGTTTTGCAGTACATATTGTGATATGCGGTAGTATTTTGTTTACAACAGACAATCACATGACAAATGCGGGTGATAATATCGTCCTTTATAAACAGTACTGAAGACCTGTGGATTTGACGCGGAATGGCTGACGGAACAATGACTGTTCAACGACGGTCAATATTCATATCCCGGCATCCTTATTTAGATGGCGGAATGATTAACCAAGTCAAAAAACATTTTTCGCAGTTTGGTACCGTGGAATCGCTAGATCTATACCCTACAGAGTCTCAAATCACGTTTAAAGAGGAAGCTGCGGTTGAAAAGGCCTTGAGCCATTCATCGGACCACATCCACAATGTGGGCGACCGTCTAGACTCCGTCTATGTGTCCGAATCCACAACTGTGGAGTACAAGGGCCGTTCAGCCGATCGGCGAGAGGCTGGGGGGCGGATGCACAGTGCTTTGGTAGACTTTGCGCATAGCATTCTTGACGAGATGCCTAAAGCGAAGACGCCTCGTGATGCTGCGGACCGGAAGGCGTTGCTGACCGTTCTGACCAACTACGCGCCGTTCTACGACCCCGAGACGGTAGAACAGAACATCCAGAGGGTGCTACGTGCCGTACGTCCGTCCAAACCGATGCCTATCCAAGGTGGAGCTCGAGGACGGGGCGACTATCGGGATCGACCATACGGCGGCCGAGACAGAGACAGGGATAGGGACCGGCGTGGGGGACGATGGGACCGCGGCCGGGATGACAGGGGTCGGGGGAGCTGGGGACATGATGATGGTCGAGGGAGAGGGGATGATCGAAGGGAATGGGGGTACCAACGACCGGATGAGGGAGGTAGGAGGGATGACGGGAGATGGTGAGGGACGCGGGGGGGAGGATCGCTACAATGTAAATAATCTCCGGGCAATTAACCCCCAAGGATAGCCACTTTACCCCAGGCACGTTGATCACCGCCGTGTTTTTTTATCTCTTCAATCAGCCCTTATTGGCTCTGTTCCCCCACCCCGTCGGGTTCTCGTCCTTGAACTCGTCCCAATCCCTTGTCTTCTGTCTCGCCGTCGGGTCATCGTGCTCGATATCCCACTCCTCTTGCTCCTCCTTCGTTCGGGGATGCTCGAGCTCCTCAGCATCACGAGACCGCGGGTTCTTCACGAGCGGTGCGTCCTTATCCGGCATCGGGTGGTCACGCATCGCCTGTTCCATCATAGCTGCTGTATCCAGGGGGACCTCATGGCGTGACCGGGCCAGCGCGAACTTCTGAACCTCCTCGGCGCTGTTAAACTCCGTGTACACCGGCAGACGGCCCGTCTCTGGCTTGGGCGGCTCTGCCTGGCGCGCCTCCCACTCCTGCTTGGCCTCCTCGGCGTGCGTCAGGCCAGTATCAGGGTTGACCTGGCGCCCATACTCCAAAAGCTCCGATTCGTCGTGCAGGGCGTTTAGTTGGGCCGCGGCGTCCGATACGTATGACATGAGCTTGATGCCAATGAACTCCCGCTCATGTTCGGACAAGTCGTCGTCTTCATTCATGTCGTCAATCGTCAGCTCGGCGTCGGCAGAGCGACGGAGGTATGACATCCGTTCCATACGGCGCTTATTCACCTCCATGAGGGCCTTGGTGGCGTACTGCTCTATCTTGTGGTGGCCTACGATCAAGTTTCGTTTGGCACCGACATTCTCGGGGATCTTGCCAGCGAGCAGTGCTTGGGTGTAGCCGGAGATGAGGCCCTTCTTAACGCCCGTGTCAACCAGCCCCAGGCAGCAACACAGCTGGACGTAGTGCTCATAGTACGCAATAGCTCTAGGGACAACCTTATCACGGCTTTCGTCGTATAACGAGTCAAAAGCCTGGCCAAGGTGATACGGAATAGCCACGTATTTGAGATCTGAAGTGGAAATCTCACGCATATCATCCGGTTCTACTCGGTGGTCAGCGCTCGCGGTCTGAAATACCTCGGGCATCACCTCACGGGCCAAATTGTTGCATTCCTGAAGAAGGCCGATGCCCTTCATCTTTTCTTCAGGGTCTTCGGACTCAATAAGTCTCTATGTAATGGTTTGGATGAGTAATGGAGTGTTAAATACCTTTCCGTCAGTGAAACGGCTGTTCATTGATGATGACAGACTTTAAAATGTACAACTTTATATAATGATGAAACCAAACTGCGAAAAGAAACTGGAAAGAACGTCCTTAAGGGTTAAGACTCCCCACAAGGCGCTAAGAGTAATCGTATGGCACGCCAGGTAATAGTTTTTATGATGGGGTTGATAAAAAAATAGAAAAATTACTAACGCCCCAGCCTCACCCCGCCCCTAGCTGATGGACACGGAACACCATAGAGAGCTGGTCCGCCCCACACTCGCCCGACTCGACGTCTAGCGGCACGTGTGCGACACCCTTCCATGTTCTATTCCCCTCAATGTTCAGAAGGGCGATAGGCAGGCCAGCGACGCCGTCGTCACACACCCGGGTCATCTCAGACACTGAAATGATGATGGATACCCTGTATCGCCCGCCCTCACACGGGAAAACAAGAGTCCGTTCGGGGAGGTAAATGGCGAGCATGGCACCAAGCCACTCCAGGGTGACGGGGGCCGCTGTGAGGACGAGCTGGACCGCCTCCGTGTGGGGGGGTGGGCCGCGGGGGGCGACCGGGGTCCAGCGGCCGACGGTGGGCTCTGCGGTCTGGATTCGAATGGATTCTTGGTCCATGTTGGTGCTGATTGCTGTACCTGGTCTAGACGCAGCTGTGGCAGGCCTGGAAGCGGTTACAGGTCGCGATGCGGTCTGCATCTCGTCATCTACGGTCGGAGCGGCGGTGACTGCGGGTCTCTCGACCGGTAACGGCTTGGTCTGAGCTGATACATCGTACGTCGCCACCACTCGCTCCTGGACGGAGGCGCGCGCCGGCTCGTCGATCACAACGACCGTCTGGGTCGTGCGCGTGACCATAACGGGCTCGTCGATGTACACGGGCTGCACGGGTGTATCATGTTGAACGCCCGTGCTGAATGTGAACACATGTGGCGGCGAGGATGGGCGCGCCCGGTCGACCTGGTCCTGGAGCTCCTTGATACGGGACTTTGACTCCATGAGCTGCTCGCTACGGGCCATACTATCCGCCTTATATCTCTCTGTCAGCCGTTTGAGGTGGCCTACCTCGACCTGCAAAGTCTTGGCCTCCGCGCTTTGTGAGCGGAGCCCGTCGATTTCTGTCTTGTAGTCTGAGATCACCTCCTCGCGGTGGGCTATTTCTCGACGGGCCTCGCTCAGTAGCGACTGAATCTGCTCGTACGTTGCCAATTTCCTTTCGGAATCGTGATTCTTCTTGCGTAGCGCCTCAATTTCGGCTTTGTCCTGGAGAGATTCGTTTTTTCTGTCCTCTAGCTGCTTGTTGGTCAGCACCAGCTTCTCTGCAATCTGCCCACAAGCCATCACCTTATCTTTTTCCTTATTGTAGCGGGCTGACACATCCAACAGGTGCTGCCGTAGAATCTCTACCATCTTTTCTCTGTGTAAGAATGGATAGTGCTAACAAACAGTGTCTTAATGCGTTCCTGGTCCTGATTCATGGAAATTTTGACGCGCGTATTTGTATTTATAGTATTGTGCCTTTCCAGTCAATGTCTCACGCCAGATCAGCCTGCCCAGCGTGCAGTGGTGAACTATTCCATCAGCACCACATTCCGATGCACTTCCGCCAATCCTGAAGATTAACGTATTTATACATGGCCCACCTAGTGTGCCTGAATTTTCTGGATCCGGGACCGCAGCGCAGCGATCTCCGACCCAGCCCTCCTGGCCGGCCGTCTCCGAGACAGCTGCTGCTTCATCTCTAGCAGCCGCTCGAGGTAGTCATCGCGCGGCTCCCCGCGAGTGGGTGGGCGTTGACGTTGGTTACCGGCGGGTGCGGGTGCGGGTGCGGGTGCGGGTGGAGTGGTGGGGGTCTGGTCGGGTTGGGTCTCGGGGTGGGGG
>PPCM01000790.1_pt1 | contig 20042 bp, 14 predicted proteins | sample 1555541 | NCBI WGS metagenome assembly PPCM01 (sample SAMN05284479, study PRJNA326546) | Marine sediment metagenome, whole genome shotgun sequencing project. | isolation source: marine sediment | place: Germany: Wadden Sea | collected 2012-09-05 | reverse complement strand
GGGTGCATTCCATTATTTTAGATCGCTTGCATCGGACATGCGCCCATGGCAATTGTCTGGAAATCCTTGATCAACGGCCGGGTCCAGTTGTTTGCCAAGTTTTCCCATCGGCCATATAAGAGCTGAGCTCTCAGATATATGACCGTTTCAGCAAAGCTCAGCTTCCAGAATGATCCAGGGGATTTTACCCTCATGTTAATTACTCGGCGTATTGCACTCTCAACCACACCAGATCCGATTGGAATTTTCCTGGCCCGGTTGGTGGCGTACTGCATCCGGCTTTCGTTTGATACGAAATAGCTTTTGAGCTTTTTCATGATTTTGCTTGAGGTCCTAACCTTCAAAAGGGATTTGACCTTACTTACTATTTCACTGATTTTTCCAGAGAATAAAAGTTCTTTGAAATCGTTGAGTTTAACTTTCTCGGACTTCTTTTTTGAAAGAGTTTCAAAAGCCTTATTCAGATTCTGTTTCGCGTGAGTCCAGTCTATGATTTCAGTAGTTTTCAGACTGTCCACACCAATTGTCCTTAGTAGGTTCGGTACACGTTCCCATATCCACGGAGCACCATCTCCAACAAGAACGACCTCGGAAGCTTCCTCTATCCCAAGGCGGGTAAGGTAATGCTGAAGCAACTCCAGAAATTCTTTCAGTTTGCCAGTTGTGCCATCCACAAAAGGAGGTGTGTCTTTGATGATATTCCCGTCCTCGTCAAGCAGATAAAGAGTGAACAACTTCGGCTCAATCCAATCGGTATGGAAACCGCAACGCTTATTGCCGGCGGGCCTGGGACCTCTTTTGTTTTTTCGTTGCCGAAGGCGACCGCCATCAACTGAAAGAAGGACGCGTTGATTTTTGAGAGGGCTGATCTCTTTATCACTCAAGAGGCGTTCAACCCTTGAGCTGGGATCATGGGGACCCAGCGCGGAAACCATTTGTCTGATCTTGTTCGGGCTCAGCTTAATCTCCTCCTGTGCAAGGCTTTTGGAAGCTGTGTCAAAGGACGGTGCCAGTACAGCCAGTTGAACGGCACGAAAGGCGAGGCCCGGTTCCACCTTATGGACAAACCCCATGAGGGAAAGGAGTAGGTGCTCTCCTCTATTTTGTGGTCCGCGCTTTTTCCGCCCCCGCTTTGGGGAGGCTTTGACAAAGAATGGACTCCTGATCCGTTTTTTCGTTCCAGTAGGTAGTGTCACCCAGATCTCCTGATATGAAACAAAGCGAAGGCCTTTTTGAGCACCGAGATTTCGAAGCCACAACAGGATAATTTTGCATTTAAATAAGGCACATAAGAAAGATTCCCAAATTAGATCTTCGATCCAGGTGCACAATTTACGTATGGTAGCGGTTGCAGTATGGATTGCGCCATGAATCAAGGATTCATGAATTTCGGACTCGGTTTCATTAATTTTTTCAAACAGTGGTTGCGCTATGAGCTCAATGATCGTATTGGTTGTTTGGGTTATGCTTGTGGCTTCCATTGCACCCTTTCTTTTAAGTGTTTCAGGTTTGGGGAAACCGTAAACTACTTAAATCAGAATAAAAATGGAAGCCATTTTTTATTTGTCCAAAATCTAAATTATTGAATTACACCCGTTGCCGGTTTAATAATTAACGGAATAATTATCCGGGCGGGTTTTCGAGAGGGAGCGGTAACGGTCATTGACTTGGGATCGGGAAAGCGGATACTATACTCCTCAACAGGTTGCCCATGGCCGGCATGGACGAGCCGGCGGGGCCGGAAGGGGAATTTCCGGAAAAACCCCGGGATCGCTTCCGGGAAATGGGACCGTGTTTAAAGGGTATTGTCATCATGGGCCGGGTTCCGAAGGTGTTCGGCGGGCGGGGGCGTTTCCCTTCGGGCCGTGAAGGGAACTGCGTTTTAATGGAAAGAGAGTTGTAAATGGCGGAAGAAGCGAGCCTTACGAAGTTGGGGCGTTACAAGATCATCTCCAAGATCGGTGAGGGGGGGATGGGCATCGTTTACAGGGCCGTGGACCCGGTCCTGGAGCGGAACGTGGCCCTGAAGGTGGGCAAGCTCGCCGGTGGAAAAGAGGGTGAGTTCATCAAGGAGGCCAGGCTGGCGGCCCGGTTTATCCATCCCAATATCGCCATTATCCACGATGCCGGGTACGAGGAACGTCTCTTCTACATGGCCATCGAGTTCGTGGAGGGGACCGGCCTTGAAAAGCATGCAAGGAAGGGCGGCCTCCTGCCCCGGATCACCGTGCTGGAGATCGTCTATACCATCTGCCATGCCCTCTCCTACATTCACGACAAGGGCTATGCGCACCTGGACATCAAGCCCTCGAACATCATGCGCACGAAGATGGGCGAGGTGAAGCTCATGGATTTCGGTATCGCCCGTTTTCTAAAGGAGGAGCGGGCGGATGCCTCGGAGGTGGCGGGCTCGTTCAACTACATGTCGCCGGAGCAGGCCGATGCGAGGGTGGCCCTCTCCCCCCGCTCGGATGTCTACTCCCTTGGGGTGGTCCTCTACGAACTTCTCACGGGCAGAAGGCCCTTTTACGGAGAAAACCTCCTTCAGATTCTCTACAAGATGATCCATGAGGGCCCCGTGGCCGTCGAGACCCATATCCCGGACATCTCTCCGGACCTTGCGGCGGTGGTGGAGAAGAGCATCCGGGTGGACCCGGAAAAAAGGTTCCGGTCGGCAAAAGAGTTCGCCGACGCCCTCCTTCCCCTGATCAAGGGGGAAGATACAAAGGCCCTGGACAAGGAGGAGAAGAAAAAGACCGCCTTCCTTAAAAAAGTCCTTTTCTTCAAACATTTTCAGTATTCCGATCTCGTGGACGTGATCAAGATCTCCTCCTGGAGCATCCACAAGGCCGGAAGTACAATCGTCGAGGCAAACTCCAGCGACAGCAATATCTACTTTATCGTCCACGGAAAGGCATCCATCCGCATCAACAATGTGGTGAAGGTGTTTCAGAGGGGGGATTGCTTCGGGGAGTCCGCCGTGCTTTACAACATGCCCCGGAAGGCGGCGGTCACGGCGGACGCGGATTGCGTGGTCATGGCCATCAACGCGAACCTCCTCAACCAGGCCGCCGACGCGCTTCAGGTGAAGTTTCTCAAGGAGTTTTACAATGTGAAGCTCCAGCAGCTCGTGGAGACCAACCTGAAGCTGATCCAGGCGGAAAGCCGGGCGGCAATGGACGGAGAAGCCCCCCCGGCCTCCAAGTATACCGAAACCGATACCGGGCTCCTCCTCGCCAATATTTCCGACTGAAAGGGGGCCGGGCGCCCCCCTGGGCGGAATCAGGATTTAAAGATAAACTGCATCTTGAGGGACCCCACCTCGATCATGTCGAACTCCTTGAGGCGCACCGATTCCTTGAGGGGTTGTCCGTTGATCCTGGGTTTGGACATGCCGCCCACATAGCTCATGTAATATCCGTTGGGACGGCGGCTGATGGTGGCACTGGTCTTGCCCACGAGCATGCCGCCGGCAACGATGTCCGAGGCGGAATCCTTTCCGATCTTGGTGAGTTTCTTGCCCAGGCCCACCTCGCCTGTGCCGCCGCCGAGCATGGACAGGGCGGCTTCGGGCTGTTTCTCCTCCTTTGTCTTCTCTCCCTCCCGGGGTGGGGCGGGCGCCTTCGCCGGTGCCGCTTTCCCCATCATCTCCCTGTGCTGTTCCGTGTCGAGCACCATGGTCTGGTCCAGTTTCGAGGGAGCCTCTTCCGGCTTTGCTTCCACGGCCACATAGTCGAACTCGAGGGAATGCTTGCCGATCGTTATCACCTCCCCGTCCTTGAGGGGGTGGGAAACCACGCGTTCCCCGTTGACGAAGGTGCCGTTTTTACTTTTCAGATCGGTGAGGAGGAAACCGTCGCCCATGGCGTCGATCCTTGCATGGTATCCCGAGACCGCGAGGTTTTCCACGACAACGTCGTTTTCCTCCAGCCTTCCGATGGTAAGGGACTGCTTCTCCTCGATGCGATATTTCCTCAGTGTTCTGTCCTTGAATTTAAGCGTCAAAACCGGCATTTCGATTCCTCTCGACTGTATTGTATGGTTCCGGTTCGCTGAACCCGGCACCGGAAAATCCCCTCTTTCTCAGGGCAGTATTTTCCGGAACCTGTTTTTCAACCTGCCCGACAGGGTTCTCATGAAACCGGGTTTTTCGAAGGTGAGTATCACGACGGTGATATTGTCGTCGCCCCCCCGGCTGTTTGCAAGATCCACCAGTTTCCCGCACGATGCCGAAGGAGAATTGGATGAAACGATCTCCTTGATTTCCCCGGGGGTGACCTTGTCGCTCAGCCCGTCCGAGCAGAGCACGACCGCATCCCCTCTGAAACATTGGACCTCGCAGGTATCCGGGGTGGCCCGGTTGACGATGCCCACGGCCCGGGTGAGCATATGGCGGAACTTTTCCGCCCGGGGCGCTTCGGGGGATTTTGCAAGGGCCTCGTATTCGGCCATCACCGTATGGAGAACCGAGATCATTTCGATGGTGTCGTTGTGGATCAGGTAGATGGGGCTGTCCCCCACGTTTGCCGCAACCAGGGTGTTGTCGCCGGTGAAGTAAACAGCGGAGACCGTTGCCCCCATTCCCCGGCAGGCCCCGTCCGAGGCGGCCCTTTCAACCACCCTTGCATGGGCCCGCGCGATCCCCTCCAGGAGAAGATTCGCCTCCCTGGATGCCGATTCGTCGGCAAGGGCGGGGTTTTCCTCACCTTTCGAGGCGCCCATAAAGCCGCGAAGGGTGTCCACCACGATCCCGCTGGCCACCTCCCCTGCCAGGTGTCCGCCCATGCCGTCGGACACGACGTAGAGGCCTATCCGGTTGTCAATGAAAAAGGCATCCTCGTTTCCAGCTCGTTTTTTGCCCACATCGGTGAGTCCTGCCGAGTCTATAACCAACATTTCAATTTCCTCGGGTGAGATATTTACGGCCGGCCGGGCTCCACGAAAAAGGCGTGCCGGGTGGAAAAAAAGTTCCACCGGGAGCTTTCCGCGTCCGGCAAACCGGTCCGCCGGCGCCCCCGCCGCTCGGAAAAGTATACCAGAAATAACTCGGGTTTAAAGTCAAAACACGTAAAATCAGCGCCCCTCCTCCCTGGAACGGGCCCTTTTCCTTGCGGCGGCGTCGTCGATAAGCCTGGCCAGTTTCCTGAGGTGGGTCGCCATTTGGCCGGCCCTCTGGTACCGCCGGCCGGGCTCCTTTTCAAGGGCCTTGTCGATAATGGCGGCAAGGGGGTTGTAGATAGCGGGATTTTTGCTCCTGGGATCCGGGGGGGGATCGTGCAGGATCTTGTGCATCAACGCGGCGGGATTGTCGTCGGAAAAGGGGATCTCTCCGGTGAGGAGCTGGTAGAGCATGATCCCCAGAGAGTAGATATCCGTTCTGCCGTCCACCTTCTTTCCCGTGATCTGTTCCGGGGACATGTAAAAGGGGGTGCCCTTCACCACCCCCGTCCGGGTCTGGGAGCTGGCCGTTATCCTCGCGATGCCGAAGTCGGTGATCTTGACCCCGCCGTTTTTAAGGAGCATGATGTTGGCCGGTTTGATATCCCTGTGGACAATGCCCTTTTCATGGGCAAAGTCCAGTGCATCGGCAATATCGGCCGCATGATCGATCACCTTTCGCACGGGAAGGAGGCGATCCTTCGGGGTATGGGCGGTGAGATCCTCCCCCTCGAGGAACTCCATGGCGATATAGGCCAGCTCCGCCTCCTCGCCGGCATCGTAGATGGTGACGATATGGGGGTGGGACAGGGTGCCCGCGCTCTCGGCCTCCCTGAAGAACGACGCCTTGGCCTTTTCCGCCTCCCGGGATTCGTAGCTGTCGGCAAAGCGGATGGTCTTGATGGCCGTGACCCTGTTGATGCGGGGATCGCGTCCCTTGTACACGACCCCCATGGCGCCCCTGCCCAGCTCCCCCACGATCTCGTAGCGACCCAGGGTTTTCGGCTGCTTGTCCGCAGCCTCCGCCGGCACCGCGTCCGCGTCCATGGTTTCCCCGGGGCCCGGGGGCGGGGCGGTTGCCCCCTCCCCGGTCTCGGGCGGGGCCGTCGGGCCGTCCTCTCCCAGTATCACGGTTTCTCCCGCCTGGAGAAGCTGCGTTTTTCGCCGTGCCAGGTCCTTGAAAGCGGGATCGTGTTCCTCCAGGTACTGGTAGACGTAGAGGGCCTTGTGTACCTCGAGCTGCTTCTCGTAATCCCGGCCCAGCCCGTAGAGCAGCTCCTTCATCTCCTCGTCCACGGGAATCTTTCTGAAGGTCTCGAACGCCTCGTCCAGCATCCCCCTTTTCTGGAGCATCACGCCGGTCATGCGCAGGTTCTCCTCCCTTTCCGGGGAAAGGCGATCCCCCGCCATGTATCGAATGCCCAGAACGCCCGCGCAGACCGCGGGCGGCAGCAGGGCCGGCAGCATGAACCGCAGCCAGATCCCCCCCCACGCCAGGGCCGCCGCCGAGGCTGCCGCGAGGAGCAGAAAGAGCGCCGGGGCAACCGAGAGCGAAAGAAGCGGGGAGAGGCGGGGAAGGAGCAGGGTGGCGATCGATCCCGCGATCAGTATCAGGGCGGCCCTTGCAAAGGGTTCCCAGCCGGGCCTTAAAATATGGTCATCCCCCAGGATCGCCGCAGCCGCGTGGGCGGTGAGTTCCCCGATGGACATGGCGGGGTTCACGGGAGTTGCCGCGAACTCCGCGATCCCGGGCGCGGCGGGGGTGATCAGGACCAGCTTGTTCCTGAAAAGGGAAGGGGGCACCTTCCCGTTTATCGCATCGATCCATGAACATCGAAGGAACCCTTCGGGAGATTTTCTGAAACCGATCCCCAGCATGCCGCCTGAGTCCACGGTAACCCCCCTGGAACCCAGGCCGATACCGTTTCCTTTACCGGTGGTGATTCTTTCGGGGGGAACCTCGCGAAAGGCGGCGGCCAGCCTCAGGGCATAGGAGGGAAGGTGTCCTTTCCCATACCGGTGTAGGAGTCGTTCCCGCCTGACCCTGCCGTCCCTGTCCGGGAGGGGCTGGAGGATGCCCGTACCCTCGGCCGATGCCGTGAGGGCCGGGAGGGGAAAGAGGACCCCGCCGAGGGGAGGACCCGTATCCAGGGACACACGGGGGATCGTGTGACCGTCGGGGAGGGGAGGGGCCTTTGGGGAGAGTCGATCCCCGGGCACGGGGCGGACCGGAAGGATCACCCCGCCGGTTTTTTTCACGGCTTCGGCCATGACTCTTTCGCCGTCAAGGGCGGCTTCGGTCTCCCCCAGGGCGTCCATGAAGGCGCTCCACCTTCGGGAGGAGGGGTTCGGCGCGGTCTGCTCGAACAGCTCCCTGAGGTAGGCGATCTCCCTCTTTTCGGGGTGATCCTCGGCAACGGCCGGCATGACCCCCAGGCCGATCACCTTTGGGGCGGCCAGGTTGATTTTCCGGAGCCCCTTTGCCAGGGTGTGCGCCGACCACGGCCAGCGTCCCACTGCGGCAAGGGAACGGTTGTCGATCTCCACGATAACGATACTCTCATGGACCCGTTTTTCCGCCGAAAGGGTCACCAAAAGATCATGGAATCCGAATTCGAGCCGTCCGAAAAAGCCTCCCTGGAAAAAGGAGAGGAAAAGAAACAGGAGTGTGAGGCTCGCCCCCATGATGATTTCAGGATATCTTTTCAAAGGCCTTCACTTTCCGGAAAAGGGGCTGCCGGGTTTCCCGCCCCTTGATCTCCATGGACACGGCCGCCCCCTTTTCAAGTCGGGCGCGGGGAAACGACCCTTTTTTAGAGGGCCTCGTGCCGTTGCCGGGCAGCCGTGGAATGGGTTAATAATGTTGTATATTAGCGGTTTTCGATGGATTCATCAATGACTTTAGCGGTTTTGCGTGTTGCCGGAAATGTGGCGGCCTTGATCGATCATACGCCCCGTGGGAAATAAAGCGGCCGGTGCCGTATCGCTTTCGGATCATCTGTTTGTATTGCCCTCGGCATTCGGATCGACGAGCCGCTCATAACAGCGGCGCCTTGGAAGCGGAGGTGGAAACGTCGAGGCTTCCTCAATCTTGGGGGGAACAATCGATCTCAATGGGAAGGGGAATGGGGGAGGAACGGGCTTTTTCCGAGGGGCATTGGAGGGCTGTGGGACTGGGCGTTTTCGGTGCTGGAAACGGCGGGGAAGGTATTTGCCCCGCATCCGCACATGTGCTAAGGTTTTACCTGTCGGCATGCTTTCTCCCGGTTCCTCCGGTGGAACCGGCCGGAAAAGCGGGCTTCCCCGTGAGAAAGGGGGAGGCAAAAGTTTCACCGAAGTATGCGGGCCCGCCCGCCGCGGAACAAAGGAGGGTGTCGTGAAAAAAAGGACCTTTCCCGCATCCTTTGACTCGTTTGACGGGTTAAAGGAGATGATCGATATGGAATCCCTTCCCAATCATGTTCCCGTTTCTCCCCGGCCGGCTAAGGCAGGGGAGGGGGAAAAGCTTTCCCCGGACGAGGAAAAATCCTTGTTTCTGGCTGCGGTTGAAGGAACGCGGCCCCTTTCCAGAAACAACCTTCCCGAACTCGAAGCCGTCCCCCTTGTGCCCAGGCCCGTCGTCGGGGAAACAGAGCCCCATTCGGATGATTCACGGGAGGTGGTGGCCCTTCTCCACGATTTGGTACGAAGGGGCAGAGGCTTTGCCGTGGACCAGACACCGGAGTACATGGGGGCGACCGCCGGAAACGTGTCCCCGGACCTTTTGGGAAGACTGCACCAGGGGGACTTTTCCATCCAGGCCCATATTGACCTCCACGGATATACCGAGGCCGAGGCCGCAAAAGCCCTGGACCGATTTCTGAAGGAGGCCCTCGGCACCCGCAAGCGGGGGGTGCTTATCGTCCACGGAAGGGGACTCTGCTCCCCGGGAAAGCCGGTGCTCAAGCATATGGTGGAGCGCAAGTTGAGCCGGGGATACTGGAAAAAATGGGTCCTGGCCTACTCCAGCGCAAGGCTCAGGGACGGGGGGGCCGGCGCCACCTGCGTGCTGCTTCGGAACACTCCGGTAAAATCCTGAAACGTTCCGGTAAACAGCCGGTGGGCAGGGGAATATCGCCCCGCTCCTGAATCCTCCTGTTAAGCCTGGAATCGCCCGGCTTACCAATACGGTCAAACCTCACCCGATATATAAAAAGCGCTCGCGTATTAAGAAACGCAATGATTCTTTATGGTTTTGATACCCATCAATGTTGGAAAACTAATGTATTCATTGATAACGGGGGTCAGGTTTCATCCCTTCTTCTTCCCTGGCTGCACACCCGGTTTCTTCCCTGCTCCTTGGCCTTGTAAAGGGCCTCGTCCGCCCGGTTCAGCAGGCGATCCATGGACACATCGTTTTTACGGAAGCTTGCAACGCCGACGCTGATGGTCAGCCCCAGGGGCTCCTCGCCCGTATCGAACGCCTCCGCCCCGATGCGGGCGCGGATCTTCTCGCCGGTTGAAACGGCGCCGTCAAGGTTCGTGGCCGGCAGGAGGGCAACGAACTCCTCCCCGCCGTAGCGACAGAGCAGGTCCGATGCCCTGCACACCGATGTGATGACGGCGGAAAGGGAGATCAGCACCCGGTCGCCGGTCCTGTGCCCGAACCGGTCGTTCACCTCCTTGAAATGGTCGATATCCATCATCAGGATGGAAAACGGATCTCCGTACCGGGCCGCCCGCTCGAACTCCTTTTCGGCCAGGGGCATGAAATAGCGCCTGTTGTAAAGGCCCGTGAGCGGGTCGGTGGCGGCCATCTTAAAGAGCTTGCGTTGATTTTCCACCAGGGCCTGCTGCCTTTTGACCGTGAACCAGAGCATCCCGCCCATGGAAAGGACCAGGAGGCCGCCCATGAGGGAGTAACCCACCAGGTCCTCGTGCCACTCCTTTAAAATCGTGTTCATGGAAAAGCTGCCTCCGGCAAGAAGGGGATAATCGGATACCCGCGTGAAGCTCACCATCCGCTCCATGCCGTCGAGGGGAGAGACACCCCGCCCGCTTCCCGTTTTCCTTCCCGTGTCCCAGAATGCCTTTATCTCCTTTACCTTTCTGCCCACGACGGCGTGGTGGGAAGGGTTCCGGGTCACAAGGGTGCCGTCCCCGTGGGCAAGGATCAGGGTGGCCTCGTTGGGGTAGGAGAGGCCCGTGAACATGAGGTGGAACGGCTCAAGGTCCACGATGCCCACAACGACCCGCGCAAGCTCTCCGGACGGGTTTCGGATACCGATGCTGGCGCCGAAGAACCACCGGTTGTCGTGAACCCGGGAGATTTTCGGGGCGCCCACGAACATTCCCGGATGGTTCCCCCCTGTGTGGGCCGTTCCGTAATCCCGGTCCCCCACCTCCGGCGGCGTGCCGTTTCCGGTCCAGTGGATGATGGTCCCGCCGGGATTCAGAATCAGGATATCCATGAGAAAGGGGTTGTGCTCCCGGTGTTTCATCAGCAGGCGCCTCACCTCGGGCGCATGGGGCCTGTCCGCGCATCCCGTGAGATCCAGGGAGGAGTCGATGGAGAGGAGCAGCTGCTCGATGCCGGAAAGGGTCCTGTCCGCCTGGTTGGCCACGAGGCCGGAGATCAGGAGGGTGTTGCTCTTGCCGGTTTCAAGTGCAAAGCGGTGTTTAACGAAAAGAATGAAGCCGATCATGACCGTGACAAGGGCCACCGTTGACGCGCCCAGTGCCGTGATCAGAAAAATATTGCTGCCTGTACGGGGAAGGCCGGTGTTTTCCGTTTCCCCGTGATGCCTGCCTGTTTCATATGGGGGTATGGCCATGGTGCCTCCTTGGGGGGCGCTCTGCGGGGACATGGGGCAGGGGGGCGCCGCAGGAACGGTTCCCCGGTTTGCCCGGAAGTCCGGCCTCTTGTTTGGGGGGCTGAAATATCCCTGCCCCACCGGAGAGGCGGCGGAACCCCTTTTCGAGATGTGGGCGAAGCCTGAAAAATCTGGAAACCATGGTCGGAGCGAAGTCACGCGGCAATACACGAGCCGCCGATATGGGAGGCCGGGAGGGCCCCGGTAATCCGCTCCAGAATCGCCCGGTTTAATGGAACCGGGTATTTTTAGAAATATCATCGTATTCGGTTAAGGACAAGCGATATCATATTCCGGGCCGTTCCGCCGTGCATGGGGAGGCTTGGGACCGGGAGTCGTGCATGGAAGCCTTTGGCTCGATCTATCGGCTTTTCTGCATTGGGAAAAAACATACGTACCCATTATAATCTCACCTTTTTCCCGCGTTTGACTTCCAGGGAATCGGCCCTTGGCGTTTTCCCTTTTGGGGATATGGCCGGTCGCCTGTTTTGGGTCACCCCGTTTGTTTTGAATCACCCCGTTTGTTTTGAATCACCCCGTTTGTTTTGAATCACCCCGCCGGTTTCATTGTGCCTGGATGAACCTGTCGGCGATATGGCCGGGGAATAAGACCGGGGTGTTTTGGATGTATGGGAGCGTTCGAGTGCTGAAACTGCATTTTTACAGATGGGCATGCAAATTGCCGATTCCGCCGGGGGGCGGCAGGCGGTGGGAAGGGGCAAAATGTTGGGGATACGGTTTTTCACAATGGGATTTTCTTGACAACGAACGGTCATCCTAATATTAGAATTTGTATTCTAATTGATGTGAGGTGCCATTTATACTTTTTTCATGCCCGGGCAGGTGCCGGGCCAGGGAGAGCATATGCTTCAGCAGAGAATCGAAGATGGTGTAATGATCGTGACATTGGAAAACGGCAAGACCAACTCCATTACCCGCGAAACACTGGCGCTGCTCCAGAAGATCGTCGGCGAGGTGAACGAAACCGAGTCCGTCAAGGGAATCGTCCTCACCGGAGAGGGCAGGTTCTTCTCCAGCGGTTTCGACCTTCCCATGTTTCTCTCCTTCAAGGACCGGGACGAGGCGGTGGACTTTATCGCATACGCGGACGAGGTGCTCCTTTCGCTGTTCACCTGCTCGAAGCCCGTTGTCTGCGCCATGAACGGCCACAGCGCGGCGGGCGGGTTGATCCTGGCCATGGCGTCGGATTACCGGCTCGTTAAGAACCATCCCAAGATCAAGCTGGGAATGAGCGAGATCAAGATCGGGGTTCCCCTCTCCGTCGCCCAGAGTTCGGTGATGCGCTTCGGGCTGGACAGCGACCGCATCTTCAGGGACGTGATGTACTTCGGCGAGATGATGGATGTCACAAAAGCCGATGAAATGGGGATTGTGGACGAAGTTGTGGAGGAGGAGGCGCTCCTGTCCCGGGCAAAGGAGATCGTCGCCCTCTGGATCGACACCCCCAACAGGCCCTTTACCCCCCTCAAGAAACGCCTCAAGGAGGGCGTTGTCAAGGAGGTCCGGGAGAGTATGGCCGAGGTGGATTGGAAGTCCGCACTGGACTGCTTCTTCAAGGAGGAGGTCCGCCAGGTGCTCCAGTTTGTTCAGTCCACCATGGAGTAGGGCACTTTCAGGAGCATATCCCCCCAAAAAAACGCCCGCCTTCTTTTGGAGGGGGGGTGTGATCCGAGGGGAATTGAAAGTCCCGTATGTCCATGGAAGGCAATTTGACCGCCGGGAAGGGGAGTTCTTGAATGGGGAGGGCGCTTCCATTCCGGCATTTGTGTATGGCGCCGGGAAGATGCTTCGTATAGCCCAAGGCCCGACCCCGCCGTTATTCCCTGGGGACAGGAGGGCGGGGCAGGGGCCTCCAATATAGGCCGGTACGGCCGAGCCTTTATTTCGTCTGGCCGAAATAGTCGATGATATAGTTGATATGCAGCCCCATGGCTTCGGAAGCCCCCTTGCCGTCCCTGGCTCTGATGGCCTTGACGATGGCTTGATGCTGGGTGATGATGTCCTCCCTGCGATGGGGCTGATCAAAGAATTCCCTGAGGCTTTCGTCGATACCGCAGAAGATGAAGTCGTACAGGTGTTTCATGAGGTAGACCTGGAGGGGGTTGCCCGTTGCATAGGAGATGGCCATGTGAAAGGCCGAGTCCTCCACGGTGCCGATCTCTCCTGCCCGGATCTTCTCCTCCATCTTCTTCCGGCAGGCCTCGATGCGTGCGATCTCCTCGTCATTGCCCTTTTGGGCGGCCATTGACGCGGCATTGCACTCCAGGCCCAGCCGCACGTTCAGCAGATCCTCCACCGTTGCGTTCTGTTCCTTGAGGATGGAGGCCACGGGGTTGACGGTTGCCCCGTCGCTGAACGACGCCACGAATGTCCCCTGGCCCTGTTTGGAAACGAGAAGCCCTATCTGCACGAGCTTGTTGAGGGCCTCCCGGATGGAGGAACGGCTCACCCCCATTACCCTGACCAGCTCCCGCTCGGGCATGAGCTGCTCGCCCGGCACAAGATCCCCCCTGTAGATCAGCTCCTTCAGCTGTTCGAAAACCTGATCCGATACCCTTTTGGGTTTGATACTTTTAAACATTATATAAATCCCGCTGTATATCTGTGGTTTGTGCCGGCCCGAAACGATCCGACCGAAATATGGGGCTGCTTTCCGGCCGGCAATCATGGCCGACTGCGGCCCCAACAAATCAAATCGGACGAACAGGCGAACCTGTTTTACGTTTCAATCATCCGGTTGTCCATAAAATAAGGCGTGGTCTGAAAAAAAGACCCCTTCCCCCCTCCGACCCTCCGAATAAAACGGATCACCTTTCAGTCGGGAAGGTTGCGGCCCCTTATGGGACCATGGTGTATTTGATTAAAAGGTCCGACCACTGTTCCTTTTTTTGAAATCGACACATATTCTGTTGCTTTTTTATCCCAGGTGTGCTGAATTATCAAGCTATAAAAGGAAATTGACATAGCTGCTGTTCCAGAGGGTACGGAGCGGGTCGGTCTGAAATAAAATTGGTATGACCTTTGTGGTGGCGGCTGGGAAGATCCAACAATGAACAGATCTGCCGGAGAGCTTTCGGCGTCTTGAAAAGGCCCTTCCTTTTTAAAAGGGCGCCGAAGAAAACGCGCTCCCCGGTCAAGGGGAAGCGATAAACCCCGGACGCTTCCGGGCCGTCCCGAAGGCCGAAAGCCTTCGCCGGAAAGATCGATATCAGTTATAGAGACAGGAGTTTACATGGATAAAAGAGAGCTGGTTCAGAAGATGAAGGAGAAGGCCGAGGCGGTCCAGGCAAAGGTGTCGGATGTTTCGGAACTTGGCGATATATTCCGGTATACCGTGGACCTCACAAAGGCACAGGGGGGGAGCACCATCGCAGCCCCCGATCTGAGCGAGGCGGACAGGGGCGTGCTCTGGGGGCTGTGCGAGGAGGCGGGGATCACCCTGCTCACCCCGCCCTTTACAGGCAACCTGGAAAAGATCCATACGGGCCTGACCGCAGCGCAAAGGGGCATTGCCGAGACCGGCACCCTGCTGGTGGCCTCCGCGTCCGAGGATGTGCGGGTTGCCTCCATGCTCAGCGAGACCCACGTGGCCGTTCTGAGAGAGGATGCGGTCCTGGCCGATACCGATGCCCTGGAGGAGGAGATGGACAAAATGCTCAAGGGAGACGCCAACTACCTGGCCTTTATCACCGGTCCCAGCAGGACCGCCGATATCGAAAGGGTGCTGAGCATCGGCGTTCACGGCCCCAAGGAACTGCATATACTGATGATGGAGGAGAACCGGTAATGATCCACACACCCGAGAATATAAAAGGCTATAAGGACCAGGTTAAGAACGCCCTGAAACAGGACTTTCTCAGGAAGACCCTGAACAACTTCGCATGCGCCTACAGGACCTCCCGTGCCAACGCCTTCAAGGAGATCGACCTCGAGAACCTCAGGATCGATATTGCCGAGGGCAAGGACGCAACCATTCCCAGGCTCATGGACCTCTTCGAGGAGTTCAAGGCCAATGCGGCAAAGGCCGGGGTAAAGGTTCACCTGGCAAAGGACGCGGCCGAGGCCAACGAGATCATCGCCTCCATCGCAAGGGTCACCGGCTCGAAGAAGATCATCAAGTCCAAGAGCATGACCGCCGAGGAGACCTTCCTCAACACGCGCCTTGAACGGGACAACCTGGAGGTCACCGAGACCGACCTCGGTGAGTGGATCATCCAGATGCGAAACGAGGGCCCCTCCCATATGGTGATGCCGGCCATCCACCTCTCCCGCCAGGATGTGGGGGAGCTCTTCTCGGACGTCACCGAGCAGAAGCAGGACCCCGAGGATATCGACGGCCTCGTGGGGGTTGCCAGGAAGCAGCTCAGAAAGAAGTTTATCGAGGCGGACATGGGGATCAGCGGCTGCAATTTCGCCGTGGCGGACTCGGGCACCCTGGGCATCGTCACCAACGAGGGGAACGCCCGCCTCGCCACCACCCTTCCCGGGGTCCATGTGGCCCTCTGCGGCATCGACAAGCTCATCCCCGACCTCAAGTCCGCCCTCAGGGTGCTCAAGGTGCTCCCGAGAAACGCCACGGGCCAGGCCATCACCTCCTATGTGACCTGGATCAAGGGGGCCAACGAATGCGCCTCGGCCGACAGCGGCACAAAGGAGATGCACGTGGTCTTCCTGGACAACGGCCGCCTCGACGTTGCAAGCGACCCCGTGTTCTCCGAGGCCCTTCGCTGCGTGCGCTGCGGCGCCTGCGCCAATGTCTGCCCGGTCTACCGCCTCGTCGGCGGGCATGTCCACGGCCACGTGTACATCGGCGCCATCGGCCTGATCCTCACCTTCTTCTACCACGGCAAGGACAAGGCCCGGGCCATCGTCAAGAACTGCCTGAACTGCCAGTCCTGCAAGACGGTCTGTCCGGCCGGCATCGATCTTCCCGCCCTGATCAAGGATGTGGCGGAGCTGGTGCTGGAGGACGACGGAAAGCGGCCCCTGAAGAGCACCATCACCGGCAAGCTGATGAAGAACCGGAAGCTCTTCCAGACCACCCTGCGCCTTGCCGCCAAGGCCCAGAAACCCGTTGCATCGGGCAAGTATATCCGTCATCTGCCCATGGCCCTCTTCAAGCAGCACGACTTCAGATCCATCCCGGCCCTTGCCAAGACGCCCCTGAGGGACCGCTGGCAGGAGTTGAACACCCGGGTGCAAAATCCCAAATACCGGGTGGCCTTTTTCGGGGGCTGCGTGGTGGATTTCGTCATGCCCGAGCAGGCCGAGGCGATGCTTGCCCTATTCAAGGAGCACGACGTTGCGGTGGACTTTCCCATGGAGCAGACCTGCTGTGGCCTTCCCGCGAAGATGATGAACGAGAACCAGACGGCAAAGGAGGTGGCGGACCAGAACGTGCTTGCAATGGCCGCCCACAAGTACGACTACGTGATCACCCTCTGCGCCTCCTGCGGCTCCCATATCAAGGAGAACTATCCCAAGCTGCTCACCAGCCGGTACGAGGTACCGCCCGCAGTCGCCGAACTGGCCGACAAGCTCATCGATTACAGCTCCTTTGTGAAAAACGTCCTCAAGGTGACCCCCGAGGGCTTCACCGAAAGCGGCCGCAAGGTGACCTACCACTCCCCCTGTCATCTCTGCCGGGGGCTGGACGTGGTGGATGAACCCCGGGAGCTGCTCAAGACCGCCGGCTTCGACTATATTCCGGCCGAAGACGAGGATGTCTGCTGCGGTTTCGGCGGCTCCTACTCGGTGGATTTCCCCGAGATCTCGGCGGAGCTCCTGAGAAGAAAGCTCGACAACGTGGAGGCCACCGGCGCGGATATTCTCGTGACCGATTGTCCGGGTTGCGTGATGCAGCTCCAGGGCGGACTGGATAAGCGTAACAGCAGTGTTGAAGTAAAGCATATCGCGGAACTTCTTGCGGAAGAGAAGAAATAGCCGGAATTATATCGGCCTCATTTTTTCCTTAAAGCAACTTCATGGATGATACCGCGCGGGATTCGGCGTTCGCCTCCCGCGCGGTATCAAGTGAAATACCCCGACACACCCGTTCCCCGGGATCGTGAAGACCCGCATCCCGGGCAGCCGGCTTTCGGTCCGGCTCCGAATCCCCATTGATTGTTTCCTTCCCGCCGCTCCCCTTCCAAATCACGTAATCAAAATCTCAACATATGAAGATCTCAACATATGAAGATCTCTTTTCCTTCACACCGATGACGCCTGGGGAACGGGTACGGGGTTCGCTCCGGCTCAAGGGGCGGGCTTCGTTGTTGTGGGCCGGTATCACTATCGCCGGTGGACACCGATCTCCTCTGAATTGGAGGATATTGCAAGCCCTGGGCTGAGTCGGCAACACCGTCGCGGGTATGATCCGTGTCGCCGATTTCGGGGGAGGTTACAAAGCCGGCGACGGCCGCCCCTCGCGGGAGGGGCGACCGCCTGTTCCGCCAGATATAAGGAACAGACACGCGGATTCTGTTAAAACAAATCTGCCCCTTATTGAAGGGATGACGGAAAGCGTGGGGATTTTTATCGTTCCAAACCCCTTAACCGGCCACGCAGCTCCTGACGGAAGTTGCGCAGGCCTTCTTGCCGTCCTCGCCAACACCCTCCGGCGGGGTGATGCGAACGGTGGCGACTTTGTTCTGGGTAAAGAAATCGATGCCGTCCTTGCCCTGTACCTTGTCGGTCCCCAGGTGGGAATCCTTGATGCCCCCGAACGGCAGGTAGGGATGGGGGGCGCAGACCCCCACGTTGACCCCCACCATGCCGACATCGGCGCCCTGGATGAACTTTTCGGTGTAGAACTGGCTCCGGGTGAAGATACAGGCGCCGTTTCCGAACTCCTGGGCCCGGATCAGCTCGAGGGCGTCGTCCATGTCGGCAACCTTCATCACGGCGGCCACGGGCCCGAAGATCTCCTCCTGGGCGATGCGCCTGCAGGGGGTGACGTCCACGAACACGGTGGGGCCGACAAAATAGCCGTTCCTGTTTTTTTCCGGCATCTCGGGGTTCCGCCCGTCAAGGAGCAGTTTGGAGCCCTGTTCGATACCGATCCCGATGTAGTTTTCGATACTCTCCTTTGCCCCCGCTGAAATCACCGGCCCCATGTAAACGTTCGGATCCATGGCATCGCCCACCGTGACCTCTTTGGAGGCTGCAACGATACGTTCCACCACCTCGTCGTAGATTTCCGGTACCGCAGCGATCACGGAGCCCGCAAGACAACGCTGACCCGCCGAGCCGTAGCAGGAGTGGATGAAATTCTCGATGAACACATCCATGTCCGCATCTTCCATTACCACCAGGTAGTTTTTCGCGCCCCCCAGGAGCATGCTTCGCTTGCCCCCCCGGCCGCAGGCCTCCGCCATCTTTTTTGCGGTCGGGGTGGACCCCACGAGGCAGACACCGCTGATCTTCTTGTTTTCGTACCAGGTGCCCGGTACGGACCTGTTGCCGTGGACAATGTTCACGACGCCCTTGGGAAGGCCGATATCCTTGAAGATCTCGCCCATCAGCTGCATGAACAGGGGGGACTGGGTGGAGGGCTTGTAAATAAAGGTGTTTCCGGTACCGATGGCGTAGGGGACAAACCAGCCGAAAACCAGCCCGGGAAAGTTGAAGGGGGCCACGCCCCCGAAAACACCCAGGGGCTGCTTGATCACCCGGCCGTTGATGTTCCCGGCGATGCCGTCCAGGAATTCCCCCTGCATCAGGGTGGGGATGCTGCATGCGGCCTCGAAGATCTGGATGACGCGCTGAACCTCCCCCCGGGCCTCGCTGATGTGCTTGGCCTGATCAACGGCGATGGAAACGGCCAGCTCCTCCTGCCGCTCCACCATTTTCTGCCTCATGTCGAAGAGGTAGGACATGCGTTTTCCCACGGGCAGAAGGCTCCAGGCTTTGTATGCCTCATAACTGGAATCGACGGCAGCCTCGGATGCGGCTTCCGAAGAGAGGGGAACCTCCCCGATGGTTTCCCCGGTGGACGGATTGTACAGGGGAACGTAATCTACATCGGTTTCCTCCACCCACTCTCCGTCGATAAAGTTCCTTACTCTGGTAAATTCCATTTTTATTCCTTTCATGTTGGCACGGATATGATCCGGGCCGTGTAAATCCCGATGTTCCCGTAAAAAAAACGCACATGAAGAGGGGAAGCACCGCATGATGTGCCGATGGTTGCGGTTGCCGGAGCCACTTCGGGTTTTTTAGGAGCATCAATTGTAAGCATGGTACCGGCGCGGCATTCCAGGCATGGTGCAAATTCCGGCCGGCAAAACAATACGTTTATAGCGGTTGATGTCACGTTTTGCTTAAAAGAAATCTGATACATCATATATTTGCAAGCTGATATATCAGGCGAAGAGGTAAAGTCAACCCCTTTTGTCGAGAATATGTTCGTCGGGTGTGTGATATATCTTGCATTTAAGGTGGTTATCCGATCCGACCTCTCGGGTCGATTCCTTTTGAACTTGACTTCCAAATGCAAACAGATATATCTGATAGGGAAATCAACCCTTAGACCCAACAGAAGGCCATGGAAAAAATCGAGAACGGAAAATCATTGAGAGAGCAGGTGTACGGCTATTTTTGTAAACAGATGAAGAGCGGAAAACTCTCCGCCGGCCACTACATCAACCAGTCCGAAATTTGCAAGGAACTGAACGTCAGCAAGGCCCCCCTGCGGGATGCGTTGATTCAGCTCGAAACGGAAGGCTTTGTATCCATTCTCCCCCGAAAGGGGGTGATTATCAAACCCCTGACCCCGGATGATGTCATCGAGGCCTATGAGGTGCTGGGGGCCCTGGAATCCGAGGCCCTTCGGCTCTGTTTCCATGATATCAAGACGCATCACCTGGATCGCATGGAGCGAATCAACGCGGCCCTTTACGAAACCCTGGAAACAGGACGGTTCTCCAGATACTACAAGCTGAATGAGGAGTTCCACAATGTATTCCTGGACCTTAAGGGAAACGGTCTGCTCAAGCGTACCGTGGTGACCATCAAGCAGCGCCTCTACGACTTTCCCCTGAGGAACTACGTTGTGGAATGGGAACGGATCAATCTGCGGGAACACAAGCGGCTCATCGTTTCCATCGGGAAGGGCAACGTGGATGCCGCCGCAAGCATCATCAAGCATGAACACTGGTGTGCTCCACTCCACGAGTCCCATATCCGGGAGTTTTACCGGTTCTGATGCCGTCCACAAGCATGCGTCCCCCC
>PPCM01000789.1_pt1 | contig 20055 bp, 9 predicted proteins | sample 1555541 | NCBI WGS metagenome assembly PPCM01 (sample SAMN05284479, study PRJNA326546) | Marine sediment metagenome, whole genome shotgun sequencing project. | isolation source: marine sediment | place: Germany: Wadden Sea | collected 2012-09-05 | reverse complement strand
TGGGGCCCACCACGGGGCTGGACGATGCCCTGGAGGTGATGGGACCATCATCGAGGAGGTCTGATGCTAGAAGGTCGGCGGCGGAGGGGCGGGTGGAGGGGGGCTCCAGGCAACGGAGGATGAGGCGCCGGAAGGGGCCCTCCTCGACCTCAGCGAGTAGGGCGGGGTGTTGGCCGCTCGTGACCTTTCTATAGACTTGTATGGAATTGGAACACTCAGACCAGGGCGACTGGCCGGTGACCATCTCAAGTACGCACATCCCGAAGGAGTACACGTCGACACGCTCATCGTAGGCCTCGTCGTACAGCTCGGGGGCCATGAACTCGGGCGTACCGATGACGGTGGCGGCGTGGGACGTCCGGAGATACGTCGAGAGCCCCAGATCGCCGATCTTCACCTCGCCGTTGTTGCCATTGATGAAGATGTTACTGCACTTGATGTCGCGATGAATAATGACAGGGCTGTGGGTGTGGAGGTATTTGAGGCCCGATAAGATCTGACGGCACCAACGCCGGATGACATGCGGCCGGATGGGTTTCACCCGCGATACCCGCGTGATGTACTCCTTCAACGTGCCGCTCGTCATGGCTTCAGTGATGAATATGACGTATTTCCCGTCGTCAGAGATCCAAGCATCACACAGGTCAATAATGCTGGGGTGTTTCACCGCCGCTAGAATGTCTACCTCACCTAAAATGCCATCAATCTCCTCTGAAGTGTGTGTGTCGACACATACTTGGTTCCAGGCCACCTCGGTCCCTTCCTCATGATCGAATGCCTTGTATACTGCTTTGAACGATCCATGTCCCATCATTTGGTCCTCATACTTCTCATATCGTTCATTTCCTGATGTAGGACCCTCAAACAGCTCAGACGGAGAAGACATGGTTGCCTGTTTCCAACTCCTTGTCGTAGCTCAAAATAATAAAAACTGACCCGTGAGATCATTATGAGAGCAAAGCTCGTGCACAGATCTCCATGGACCAGTTTTATCCGCCGGGACATGCCATCGCAGAGCCTGAAATCATATTTACAGTTTGCTTTTATATAACACCACCGACACGTGCTGTCTGCCGAGAACATGCTCCACTGGGCATACGGCAACCACTGAAACGAGCATCCATTGAGGCTTCATGGACCCTCCCACATTTGACATCCTATCTCCGCCATTCGTGGCCAAGATGACACGTTTATGTCTGCATTTATATCACATGTCGTCGGGGGTCGATTCCGGCGGCGCGCACCGTCGGAGCCCGTCGGGTTGGGAGGCGTCCTCTCCCTCCATCACTGGGGGTGGGAGGCCCTGTGAGGGGGCCCGCTCGACGTCTCTTCCCTTGTGGGTCGAGTGCTCCTTCTTCTTCTTGAGCCGGAACACGTAATTCTGGACCTGTCTCAGACTGGGTGATTCCTCCCCGAGGCTGGTCTTGAGGTCCACCGCTATGGTCGATGGGTTCTTTCCCTGGGCCACCATGGCCTCGATGACACGCTTCAACTGGAGACTGATGCCCCGACGCCCCCGCCCACCTCCAGCACACAGCGCATGGCCGCCAGACGTGCCGTAGTACACCCTGCTGCGGACGGGACAGTAGATATACTTGGCCTGGAGCGTGCAGGCGTCGCACGTGACCTTGGCACACCTGTACCGGAGCACCAGCATTTTATGGCGCGCGTCCTCCCCACATTGAGTGCACCACGCCCGGATGGACCCGCGTGAGATCCAAGCCGTGTCGGACGCGTCCTTGTCGACCTTCACGGCGACCTTGACGCGATCTTCTGATAAGGGTTGTTCGATGGGTAGTCGGTCAGTAATGTCGGAGAAGAGCCAGTCCACGCGGGGCGGGATCAACACTGCGTCGGACGGAGGCATCGACGGCGGCATGCTGTGATGCACCACGGCGGGCAGCCCGTGCCGGTCCTCATGTGGCGAATCAAGCCGCATGCTACTGATGGCTCGGGCCCCAGCGTCCGAATCGCCATCGCTGTCCATAGACGCCGCGCTAGAGATGCGAGATATAGGCCGGGATAGGATGGACTCATGGGAGGACATGCGGTCGTATGAGAAAGCGCTATCGTACGAGAGAGGCAGGTCATCCGGGGCTTCGGACGTCGGCGGAGAGAAAGCTTGGCGTGAGATATTAGCGTTTGTGAGAAGATGTGGGATAACAGGCCCAGGGGGCTCTTGGGGCTGCAGGTGCATCGCTAGACACAATTCACTTGCAAATTGTTTTACAAAAACACAATGAATAGCGAACAGCGGCACGGGAACTAACTGCCCCGATGTATACTGAGCACACGCGTGCCCGTTCGAAGATTACGAATTTGATGATTGATCTGTAATTCGACCCAGACACATATACCTCGTTATATGGCCCCCTATTCGATGTAGGTGACCACATTCCATACTACTGATCGTCATATTTGATGATACGTTTTATCATCACTCACATGACGTTAGCCGACTGTCTTGAAAGACAAACGAAGATTTCTACTACCGGGGACACTGTCGATCGAGACGACCCGTTTATCACAGAGCTGGTCCGGCTACGAGGTCGTATGGTTGACAGGTTAGTTTTTTTTCACACAACCCTTATTGTATAGATGGCCACGCGTCGGAGGGAAGGATCTGGATCTTAAGGCATTGTTTCGCGCGGTGCAGAAACGCGGTGGAGTGGAGCAGGTAGTTCGGTTGAAGCTGTGGCGTGAGGTGAAAGACGAGCTGGGGCTCACAAAGACTGTTACCAACGCGGGCTTCTTGCTGAAGAACAAGTACCTGGAGTATTTTAAAGGGATCGAGGAGACGCTGAACACGTTCCTCACGGTGAACCAGGGCTCGCGTGCGGCCCCCGTCCGGCCCGACATCGCGCTTCTCGACCCCGTGCCGTACTCGGCGCTGTCCGACGTCATTGAGGCCGTCAAGGTGGTGCTCGATGCCGCCGACGACCACTTCATAGGGCAGGACAAGTCTGATCGCGGCCCCCGCCCCGACCCGATGCTGTCCCTCCTCTCGTGTCAGAACGAGACCTCGTACCGCTACCTGGCCCGCGCCTGGCCCCACCCGGTGTTTACCATCGGGCGCCACGGGGTGCCCCCCAACCTAGAACTGTCCTCCAACGTCAAGACCCTGCGGTTCGAGGGGCCGCCGTCCGGCTGGGGTGTGGAGTCCTGGCCCATCGGGGAGGGCATCGTGGAGATCTGCTGCGAGGCCTGGAGCCAGCCCCCGGCAGTCATCGAGGCGGGGTACGCGCGCTACCCGAACCTGGCCCGTATCGTGGTCCAGTGTAACCGCTGGACCCTCGAGGACGTCCTGACCATGCCACGCGCCTGTCCCATGAAGCTCATGCTCATCAGGATGCACGACATACCCACGTTCGGGTCCGACGCCCCAGGCCCCTTCAGGTTGGACCCCGTCGATGCCAGTCGTCTCGCCCTGCATCGTGCGGTCCACACAGCGCTCGCCCCCGACCACAGCGTGCCCACGGTGCCTTCAGGCGTGCCGGGCCCGTCGCCCATGGGGGTGCTGGCCGAGACAGCGATGCTACGGATGATGTCGCAGCTCCCCGAGCTCCATGAAGCCTTCTACCACTTCCGGGAGAGGTACACGCCGTTCCTACTGACCAACTCGACGGGGATGCAGTGCCATCTCACGCTACTGATGGTGGAGAACGCCGTCATCAACATCCGGGTCCTCCTCCGCACCTTCCCGTCCATCAAGGGCCTCCATCTCCGGGGATGCGTCATCATCGGCCTCACCTCCGTCCACATGGTCAGTTGGCTCTCATCCTTCAGGGTGGATGATTGCTATGAGGCTGTCGAGGGCATGGCGCCCACAGCGGCGGGGCTGCCTGTGGTCCCGGCGGACGTCGCCGTGTATAACCGTCCGCCGGCCTGGTCGACGGGACGGCTGGGCTACGGGTTCGACACGTTCGAGGACAGCTGATGTACAAGTATCAAGTTATTAAGATTCAATAATAAACTATTGCACGCGGCCACCACATCCCGGTATCCAGGGTGTGGGCAAATCACGGAAACAAATAGCAACTACCCCCCGACCAGGGTCGACACCCCCGACGACTTGTTGTCTATAACGGTAACGCTTCCATCCCGCCCACGATCCGCTCATCCGTCAACTACGTCGGCTCCAGCCACATCTGGCTCAAGAACAACGCGGTAGGGCTGTGCCTATGGCCGCCGTTGTAAACGGACTATAAAGTTGTAAATTCATAAACCGAGTCCCAAAAAATATTGTATGGCGAAAGAGGAGGATACGCCGCAACCCGAACCCGACAATGGTTCTTCTGAACATTCACAAGAGGAGCAGCCTGGTTCAGAGACGCCCGATGAGCCTGAACCGGAGCCTGAACCTGTTAGAGTGGAATCTCAGCCCCAGAAGAAGATCTTCGGGCTCCCGCGGGACGTCATGGAGCTGCACATGGCCAAACGGGGCATAACGCACATTGCTAACTTTGAGCCCTTCGTGAAACTCGAAACGCTCTACCTCAACAACAACCGCATCACCGAGCTGGCTGGCTTGGAGCGCCAGGTCGCTCTTCGCGCCCTTCACCTCAACGACAACCTCCTCACCACCATCGAGGGTCCCGTGCTGCGCCGTATGAAGTTCCTCGAGATCCTGAACCTCGCCAACAACCGTCTCACGGACATCGAGTCCGTACTGAGCGTCCTCACGCCACTGACGGGGATGCGGGAGCTGAACCTCAAGGGTAATCGGTTCGGTCGTGAGCATCGCCTCCTCATTATCCACTCGATGCCGTGGCTCGACATACTGAACCACGTCCCCGTCACTGATCTCGAGAGGCGTCGGGCACGAATGAGATTTGACCCGCCCAAGGCCAGCACCGTCGCGTTCGGGGCCACCGTCAACACCAAGGACACCCTGAACATCACGGTCCAGGACCTGACCCAACCCACCCGGGAGCCGTACGAGTTACTCATCAATCCCCCCCAGTCCGCCACCGAGCGTCACGTCCGGAGACTCTCCATGATCGCTACAAAGCGTGTACAGGAGGTCGAGGCCGCACACCAGCCGGAGACCCTCCCCGAGCCCGTGCCGGCGTCAGCCTCGCTGCCCGTCCCGGCCGCCATGGACTTCCTCAGCAGACGGCCCCGCGAGCCGACCCCGCCGCCCGAGGAAAGCGCCCCGCCGGTGCTTGACAGCTTCAGGATCTCACAAAGATCGAAGTTTGACATCAATTCGATGGCCGAGGGCTGAAACAGAGCGCTTTGTAGGCGATAGTCTCGGTATGCAGCTGCGCTCGACGCGGGAAACGTCGACACATGGAAAGAATCGGCGACGGTAAAACGTCTCCTACCGGAGACCATTGGTGCCATTCTCTCCCTACATCCCCAGGGCCCCGTCGAGAGAATGGGCCTCGTCTGTAAACCACTTTTATAAACCATTTGGCGCCAAATGGCGCCAAAGCAGAAAACTAAGGTGCAGACGACCCTTCTCTCCTTTTTTGGAGGGGGAACCGCATCAACACCCGTTGCAAAGGCGAAACCCGCTGTTAGGCCAGCCCCCAAGAAGACGAAAGCCACAACTCGAGCCACAGCATCACCGAAAAAGAAGGTTCGGGTTGCCAAGCCGGTTCCTCAGCCTGTGGAAGACGACGATGTCTTGTTTTCTGACTTTGAGGATGTGGAGGAGATCCGTACCGCGGCCACCGGGGCCCGTCGGGCGGTGATTGAGTCCGACAGCGAGGACGAGTTCATTGCGCCCGATGAGGAGCTGGAGGACCTGGACGCCGTGCTACAGGGTCTCAACGAGGGAGCGCCTGCCGCGGGAATGAAGACTCCAGGCCGTGCGGCGGTGGCGTCCATCAAGTCCCCTGCACGGTCCCCCACCACCGAGGATGAGGTGGAGGTGGAGCAGGAGCAGGAGGATCATTGTCTGGGGGACTTCAGCCCGACATCTCCCCCCCAGCCGCGCGGCAGGCGACCCAAGGCGGCGATGCCCGCGCCCGTGAAGGAGGTAGGACGTTTCTCGTTCATGGTTGATCGAAAGGACCTGGCTGGTCGCCGGCCCGGGGAGGAGGGCTACGACAGCAACACGTTACTCATTACCCCGGGTCAGATGTCCAAGCTGACCAACTTCGAGCAGCAGTTCTGGGGTGTGAAGCAACGCAACATGGACACCGTCATCCTCTTCAAGAAGGGCAAGTTCTACGAGATGTTCGAGCAGGACGCAGACGTGGGCCACCGGGAGCTCGACCTACGCATCACCGAACGAGTCAACATGCGGATGACGGGCGTCCCCGAGGCCGGCTGGGAACGGTGGGCTGCCCGCCTGCTGGCCAGAGGGTACCGCGTCGGACGCGTCGAGCAGGTCGGCACGGCGGCCCAGGCGACCAAGCAGAAGGCCAAGATCATCAAGCGGGAGCTCGTCGAGGTGCTCACCGGTGGGACGGTGGCTGACCCGGCCATGGTCCCGACGCGCGCGACGACGTACCTCCTTGCACTGGCCGAGGACCCCGCGTCGACGACAGACGCGCCGGCATACGGCTACACGCTGCTCAACGCGTCGAGCGGCGTCTTCCATGTGGGGTCGGCGGTCGACACGATCCATCTGGACACGCTGCGGACGATTCTTCACCAGACAGACCCCAGAGAGGTGTTGCTGAGCCCTACAATCAACGCGGGGGTAGCCACGTTCATCAGACGCCGGCTCGGGAGGCTGGCGTCACCTTTTGACGCCCCAGAGGATGCTGTGGCGACCATGCTCGGGCTTGGGGACGGCCGGACCGTTCCGGACGTTGTGAAGGCCCATCCCCGGCCTGTCGGGATGGTGTTTGGCTATCTCAAGGGCCTCAAACTGCTCCCCGAGCTCCTGGCGAACGGTTCCTGGGTGCCGTACGATGTCACGACCCACGGTGACGCGCTACAGCTCGACGTGTCGTCCATGGAGAACCTCGCGGTGCTCGCCAACGAGGACGGCGGCGTCCGGGGCACGCTTCTCGAGTACCTGGGCCGGACGTCGACCGCTATGGGCCACAGATTGCTGCGGACGTGGCTCTGCCGGCCTCTCCGGCGCCTGGACGCCATTAAGGAGCGCCAAGACGCGGTTCGGGCCCTTCACGGCGCGTTCCCCACCCACCAGGCCGTTGTGGCGGCCCTGGACCCCCTCCCGGACCTCGAGAGACTCTTCTCCCGGGGACTGGCAGGGAAGCTCGGTCTCGCCCACTTTGTGAGACTCCTGGATGGCCTCGAGGCGTGTTCCGCCGTCCGTGCCGCCGTTGAGCCGCTCCCCTCCCCCGCGCTGCAGGAATTCGTGTCCTCCGACATGTGGGACGCCCTCGACGCCATGCAGGAGCACTACACCGCCGCGTTTGACAGGGAACGGGCTGCTGCGGGTGCTCTTGAGGTCACACCCGGTGCTCACGCCGGGTTCGACGCGGCGTCGGCTCTTGTTCGGGAGCTCGAGTCGAGGCTGGCCGCTGAACTGGACCACATTCAACAGTCCTTCCCTGAAGCTGGGTATGAACATCTCCAAGCCGAAGGGTACCAGGTGGTGCTGCCGCCAAAGGTCACGCCGCCGGACGACTGGAAGCTGATGTCCAGGACGAAGGCCAAGGCGCGGTACTGGCCGCCTGCCGTCCAGCGCCTCGTGACGGACCACACGGTCGCCAAGGACGAGCTCAAGGACGTCCAGGCGGGCATGCTGTCCGACTTCCAGCGCGCCATGGCGAAGTGGCGGGGTGCGGTTACCGACATGCTCAACGGGATCGCCCAGATCGACCTGCTGGCGGCATTCGCGACCGTGGCGGCTACTTCTCCTGTGACGGTCTGTCTGCCCGACATCCAGCCCGAGGTCACCAAGGCAGGCGACGCCTTCTTCACGGCCTCCGAGCTCCGACATCCCGCCGCCGCCGCCTCGGGTGCCTTCATCCCGAACGACGTCACCCTTGGCGGCCCTGCCCCGTCCGTCACCCTCCTCACGGGTCCTAACCTCGGCGGGAAGTCCACCGTCCTGCGCCAGGTATGCCTCGCGGTCATCCTGGGCCAGGTCGGTGCCTTCGTCCCCGCCGCCGAGTGCTCGTTCACCGTCGCCGATGCCGTCCTCACGCGATGCGGGGCGCGCGACATGATTCTCTCGGGTCAATCGACCCTGCACGTCGAGCTGGCCGAGGCCGCCCGGATCCTGCACCAGGCGACACCCAACACGGTCGCCATCCTCGATGAGCTCGGGAGAGGCGCGTCCGCCGTCGATGGACACGCGTTGGGATTCGCCGCAGTCACAGCGATCGCCGCGGCCGGATACCGCTGCCTGTTCGCGACCCACGACCACGCGCTCGTCCGGGATGTGGCGGGGGGGCCGGACGTCTCGCCTTGCTTCATGGATTGCGCTGTGGACGATGCGTCGGGCGACATCAGATTCTTCTACACGCTTCGGCCGGGCATTCTCAACAAGTCATTCGGGCCGAACGTCGCCCAGCTCGCTGGTGTCCCGCTCACCATCGTGCGTCACGCCCAGCAGCTGTCGGCCGAGCGGGAGGCCCAGGAGGCCCGTAGCGTGCTGATGGCCGCCATCGACAACGCCGACGGGCCGGACGGTGCGGCGTACCTCCAGACCCGCGCGGCTGAGTGGGTCAGGCTGACTGGGGAATGAATATGGTTGGAATATTATAAATAACTAGAGGTTTATAAGGCCACTCTGCCGGCGATGAATTCCATCACCGCGGCCTGTCGCTCCTGTCGCCGGTGGAGAGATAAAGCGTCTTCCAGGAACTCGGAATAGATAGCAAGAATCTGTGATACACCTTGGCGGATCGACTCTAGATCGGCCATATCTAAAGCAGCGGTCACCCTATCGCCGGCCTCGCCCCCTCCCCCCTGGATAGCCCGAAGGACCCGAGCGGTCAGCCCCGACCCCTGTTCGAGTCGGACGGCGTCCTCGACGGCGGCCATCAACCTGTCGTGTTGGGCGGTTCTGTCGACCCCCCGAGAGTACGGGACGTTGACTACGGCGTGCAGGGCCTGGAGGTCGGCGTCGGGGTCAACATTCCCCGAGTGGGACAGGAGGCAGCGGACGGCGTAGAAGATCGACAATAGCCGGGGCAGGTCGGGGGTGGGGTGGGGCCAAACAAGGGTCACCCGGTGGACGTGCCCAAGGTCCGGCCCGATCTGTAACGGACGGCTGAGTGTGACGGGCGCGGTCTCCCGGGCAGCAGCTAGGGCGTTGAGGCTGTTGAGCTGCCACGACACTGTCTGATGGAGATCGGCGAGACGGGCATCTCGGGCAGGGGCTACCATCGACTCCATAACGTCCATTTTCCGAGCGATGTAGGCCTCGAGATCGGCGATGTGGGCCAGCATGTCATCCACACCACCGGGCGGGGCGGGGGGCGGGACGGGTAGGCCCCACTGCTCCCTGTACCGGTCCATCGACGAGACGTACTGATGATAGTCATGGATGTCGTTGGTGCGCCACAATCCGTCACGATAAGGCTGGAACCTGTTGTACAGAACACGTTGGACCAGCTCGAAGGCCCCATACACTGGGATGATGGACAGCACGACCATCGGCCACAGGCTCGTCGCCTGGTCGGCCGGAAGTGCCCCGTATGCGTCCCATGCCCTGGCTATACCCTGTAGCTTATCCCGAGCGTCGGCGACAGCCCTCTGAACGTACTTTATGTCCTCAACGGCCGGGAGGCGGGGCGGGGCCGATGGGAGATTGAAAACGATTGTCACGGTGTCTCGGACAGTTCCGTCGAGCACTGCGGTCCATCCTGAGCCCATCGGCCGGGCGGGAGCGGCTCGGGGATGGGTGTCGCGGATCATCGAGGCCGCGGTTCTCAGCATCTGGGGGTTCGCGAGGACGTGCACGTCAGCTGATCCATTGCGCACGATGCCTATCTTCTTGATGGGCTTGTTATTGCCGCTGTTGTTGACCTTGATTCGCCAAACAGTCTGTGGCAGATCCGCAAACGGAATACCAAGGCAGTGAGCAAAAATCCAGGCGATGCATTGGGCAGCGCCGGGACTCTCGGGCTGCTCCAGTGCGTCACACAGACGATTGGCTTCGTCAAGAGTCACTTCCATCGCATTGACATTGGCAGTATCTCACACCAACATCTGTGTGGCAGTGATTGTGCGGCTCCACGTATTGTTGGTCTGGCCCTTGTTTGTAACAAGCATTTTATTTGATCATTTTCGGCGGCAACAGGCATTGGTAACGCTCCCGGCAATTTATAGTCCCACTTTACTTCCTACACTTGCCATTGGTTGGCCCCGACTGGAGTGCTAACCCCCAGTAATCCCACAGAATAACTGCAATGGAAGTCCGGTTCTGGAAACAGCAAATAAAAAAAAACACAAAAATGACCGAATTAGCAGCAAGCTTTGAGCCGCTGCTAGTCGACACATTCACCAAGTCTGATCCGAAGGCCAAGTCATGGAAGCCGCGTGCCCATGTCTTGACGCCACTGTCTGTACTTTACTATGGCGATTCTTCGCCACTTGGCCATCAAAAGGGCTTCTTCTCACTCGCTTCCATCAAGAAGGCCAGCAAGATGGGTGCCGATGAGGTGACGCCGCCTGGAAAGGGTCCCTGGTTCGGGATCCGTTTTGACATGGTTTGCATTTTTTCGTTTTCATTCTTACCCAGAACGAGGTCAACCGCGGCACGCGTTACCTTTTCCACGCCGATGAGGCTGTTGTAGACCGCTGGGTATCCACCATCAACTCTCTCATCGAGTTCCAGGCGACCCACACGCCCACTGCTGGCGACGAGTCAACGATGGTCTGTCTTCAGGCCATTGGCGTCGCCGCTGGCCGTCTCTTTGGAGCCATATCCCTCAGCAAGGAGTCCCTCCAGCTTGTAGTGGCCATCAAGGCATCCGGCAAGCAGCTGTACTGCTCGGAGGTGGCCTGGCAAGCCCAGAGAAAGGACGTCGGCTGGACCCCCGCCCTGCTGAGCAATGCAGACGTTGCCCGCGGTGGCGTTGAGCTCGATTTCCGCGTGATGCAGTACACGGACACCCATGCGGCCCCCACCTGCAAGTGTTCCGGGTCAGCCAAGTATGACGACATCGTCAGCGGCACCATCACCTCCATCCCGATGGGCGGCAAGGTGACGCTGGACATCGAGGGCGTCCGAACCTTCCCCCCGCTCGCTGACGGCCCCAGACCCATTGGCGACATGTACAAGGTCGACGCTCAGCTCCCGGCGCACAAGAAGATGTTCTTCCAGCTCCTTGACGGCGACAGGCTTGTGTACCGCTCTCAGATGGCCGCTGGTAACGGCCAGACGGTCCCCTGGGCGCCATTCGGTCTAGGCTACAGCGATGTGTCGCCTACGACGGAGTTAACTGTGGAGGTGTGCACACCGGCATCAACGACGGCCACAGAGCACGCCTACACTGTGCTGGGCAGCTGCAAGACGTCTCTCGCTGACGTGAAGATCACCCGTTCCTTCTTCAGGTCCCTCAAACGCCAGACCAAGCCAGACCTCCCTATCGTCAACGCCGGGCACCTATTCGCGACATTCAAGGGCACCACGGGCTCTGCGGCCGACCTGACGTCTGTCCCATCGGGCACGGCCTTCGTCACCGTCGACGTAGCCTGCACCAAGCTCGCTGCTATGGATGGTGGGCTCGTTGGGGGCAACTCAGATCCATACATGGTCGTCAAGGCGGCCAGACCCATCGACAGAGCCGCTGCACAACGCCGCGCATTGAAGCTTGACAACGTGACCGACAGCGACGTCCCGATCTACCGCACGCCCGTCCAGAAGAAGAACCGCTCGCCGACGTTCACCGACGTTGTGCTGCCAGTGGACGCGTGCGGCGGGCTCGATGGCCGGCTCACGGTCGAGTTGTACGACTGGGACAAGGATGGAACCGACGACCTCATCGGGACGTTCGTGACCACGCTGCGGGAGCTGAGCTTCGGGGAGGCGCCCTTCATCGCCAAGACGGAGGCCACCGGTACCGTATCCAGGGGCCGCATCATCATCAGTGAGCCCCGGTACTCCGAGGAGGCCCCTGCCCACGCGGCGGCGGCCACCCTCACCCTCCGTTTCGAGAAGCTGGCCTCGTCCCTGCTCGATAAGACCGACCCGTACGTCGAGGTCCTCGCCCGTCCTCTCATCCCCCCGGCCCGCACCGCCGCCGCCCCCCAGGCCCAGTCCGGCGCCCCCGTACCGCCCGTGGCCTACCCCTTGGTCCCCGCCCCATCCACCGGACTAGCCCCCATGGCGCGGGCCCAACACACGGTGGCGGTGGCCCGGACAGCACACCAGGTCAACAACAGGTCCCCGACGTTCGAGGTCCGGCTTGAGGCGATGGCGTGCGGGGGGCCGGACGCCCTGATAACGCTGAGGGTCATGGACTTCGACACTTTCGGCGATGACGACCTGGTGGGGGAGTTCCAGACCACATACAGACTCTTAACCACGTGCTGTGCCGACAACGAGACCCAGTTCTTCCTCTACGATAAGGCCAAGACTCGGAAGCACCGTGGCCGCATGTACATCTCCGCCGCCCTCCCCGACTCTGAGGCACCCTGGACGCTGGACGCACCTATGACGGCGGGGCTCACCATCACGGGCGTCAAGCTCGACAACCTCGACCGGTCGGCCCTCCGCTCGTCGGCCAAGTCGGACCCCTTCTTCGTGCTGGCCCGTGCCGATGCCCCCGACGTCGATCTTTATCGGTCCGAGGTCATCATGGACGACCTGAACCCCGCGTGGGGGGCCTGCACGATACCCCTGACAGACGTCGACTGGTGCCAGAAGTACAGCGACGCCGTCAAGGCCCGCAAGAAGATCATGAAGCAGATGGCCGGCCGCACCGACCCCGCCGCCCAGAAATGGCTCCACGCCAACCTGCCCCGCCTGCCGGACATCGCCTCCCACGGCCTCGATGACGTCCTCACCGTCGCTGTGTTCGACTACGAGGAGTCCGGGGGCCACGAGCTCATCGGGTCGACGTCCTTCACACTCAGACAGGTGATGGCTCCCACGGCGCCCGAGATGATGGCACTGCACGTCGACGGCAAGGACAGGCCCACCGGCCACATCAAGGTCACCGACGTCGTGCCCGGCGCCGACCCTCTCGTCGACCCGCTAGCCGTCACCTTCACCGCCCGGGGCGCCCGCATCAAGTCGGAGCTGCTCGACAAGGCTGACCCATTCCTCGAGGCGCGCACCTCGGATGGGCAGCTGGTGTACCGGTCGGGTGTCCGCATGGACGACATCAGCCCCGAGTGGGAGGACTGCGTCGTGCGCACCGCCCCGACTGGCATCATACCGGCCAGGTGTGGATTCACAGAGCCGTTGACGTGGACACTGCTGGACTACGACAAGGACGGCACGCACGACCCCATCGGGGCCTTCAGCGCGAGCCTCAGGGACCTGACGTCCGGCTTCACCACCTACCCCCTCCTAGAGGCGGACGGGAAGCCGCTGCAGCACACGGGGCTGTTCAAACTCGCCAAGAAGGCCGTACGCCGCAACAACGGCGTCATCACCTTCTCGTCCGTCGCGGCCCCGTCCCCTACCGTCGACGACTTCCTCGCGTCCCTCGCCGCACCCTCCACCGGGTCCGTACAGGTCACCGTGTCGGCCTCCAAGGTCATGGGGCTGGCCGGCGTCACGGGCGGCGGGGCCTCGAGCCCCATGTTCGTCGTGTACGCCGAGCCCCGCCTCCCTGCTCTCGCCCCCGCGTCGGGTAAGGAGCAGGCCCCGCTGTACGTCCCAGTGTACCAGAGTGAGGTCCTGTCCGAGGCCACGGACCCCGAGTGGGCCCCGTTCAGCCTCGGGGTTGATCAGTGCGGCGGAGTGGACAACGCAGTGATCATCGAGGTGTTCCACGCGACGTCCGCCGCATACAAGCCCATCGGGGGCATCCGGACGTCGCTGTTCGAGATGACGATGGCCGAATCAAGGTACCCGCTGCTGTTCAAGGCGGCTGACAAGACGGAGAAGAAATCCGTGTGGAAGTCGGTCAGGAAGTCCGCCTTCAGGAATGCCGGCGAGCTGCACATCGCGGCCAGCACCACCCTCCTCGAGATGCCCGCGGCCCCCACCCCACTCGCCCTGGCCGTCGAGTTCTCGATGAAGGACGTCCCCCGCATCGAGGCCACCAAGGTCGACACCTTCATCCGGGTCACAGCGTACTCCCAGCCCACCGTGACGGTCGACCCAGCCGTGGCCCAGCTCCAGGCCCGCCTCGGGACGGCCCCTAGCCCCGCCCCGCCCGTCCGTCGCCCCGTGGAGGTGTACTCCTCGGAGGTCCTCATGAACGATGATAACCCCACCTTCCGGCCCGTCGTCCTCCAGGCCCGGGATGTCGGTGGACCCGACGCCCCCATGCTAATCGAGGTCCTCGACTGGGACAGCGACGGGTCCCACGACAGGCTGGGGTACGCCACGACGACCCTCCGCCATTTATCGGGCGGGGCGGAGAGGCTTAGCCTCGTGATCACCGATAAGAAGCTCAGGAAGAAACGTGCGTCGCTGTGCCTTAACATCAACAGTGCCGAGCCCGCCGAGGAGGCTCCTCCCACCCTCGGCTTGAACGTGACCCTCAAGGCCACCAAACTGACCAACAAGGACAAGCTCAGCCTCTCGGACCCGTTCATCACCGTCCACGCGCTCGACAGCGACAAGCCCTACATGGACCAGGCAGTGCTCGACGCCCTGCACGCGGCGGACGTCAACCCCGACGGCTACGCCTCATTCCACAAGTCGGTCAAGGAGATGGCAGACCTGTTCCACGGCCGACCCAACCCGGCCATCGCTGACGACTGCGTCATCCCCCTGCACCGGTCAGAGGTCAAGAAGAACAACCTGAGTCCGACGTGGGCGCCCTTCCTGCTCCCCATGATGCAGGGCGTCGACGAGCCCCTCTTGATCTCCGTGCAGGACTACGACGCGTCGGGGGTCTACGATCTCATCGGTATGACGGTCATCACAGGCCGCATGTTAACCCCCGGGGCCCGAATCGTGCTCCGGGACCCTGACGCCAAGTCGGGCGTGCTCCGCACCTACAGAAACTCCGGTGTCCTCGAGGTCGTCGCCGCCGAGCCCCTGACCTCCGACACCATGCCGCCCTCCCCCGACGGCGGATCCATCACCGTCACCGTCGATAAGGTCCCCCGTGTGGACGGCCTCTCCAAGGCTGACCCGTACATCGTCGTCCGGGCCCGCCCCCTTGACATTCCCCTCACCTACACCCCGGCCGCCGGGGAGCAGCGCGCCATGTACAGTGCGGTGCGGCGTCTCCCGGCGATGGTCGATGTCGTTCGGACCGAGCACTACAGGGGCAAGAAGTCGGTCACGTTCCGCCCCTTCCCCCTGTGGGCCCCCGAGTGTGGCGGGGTCGACAGGCTCGTCCGGCTGGAGCTGTGGGACTACGAGACGGACGGCGAGGACAATCTCATCGGGTTCGTCGAGACCACGCTCCGGATGCTGCTCACAGAGGGCTTCAGGGCCGCCATCGAGCCCAAGGGTCACAAACGCGGGATGCTCCTCAACCGGAAGGCGGCCGGACTCATCACGGTCGCCGCCGAGCCCGCCCCGATGCCCGGCACGGTCTACTCGCCGCCCGTCGCCTTCACCCTGAACCTTGCCGGCCGCGGCCTCGACAAGAAGGACGCGTTCAGCTCCGACCCGTTCGTCGACATTGTGGCGACCCCCGCCGGGTGCACGGTGGAGACTGTGGTATATCGCAGCTCGGTGCACCGGAAGGCCCTGTCGCCTGACTTCGGGGCGGTCATGGTGACTCTCCGCGATGTTGGTGGATTGTACAACACGTTCAAGGTGCGCGTGTCCGACTGGGATGCTGACGGCACTCACGACCTCATCGGGCAGGCCGAGACCAGTCTCAAGACCATCATGGCGCGCGACGGACAGACGACGGAGCTCCTCCTCATCAACGAGGAGAAGAAGGCCAAGCCTCTGTACCGTAACTCTGGCAGGATCGCCATCGACCTCAAGGACACCGGCGACATCGCTATGGCCGCCGACATCGAGCCCGGGAGAGCCTCCATGGTCCAGGTCCAGGTCGATCGCCTCCAGCGGATGGACGGGCCGTTCGGGAAGGCCGATCCCGTGCTGCAGGTGGTGCATGAGAACGGAGACGTGCTGCACCAGACTGAGGTGAAGCGGAACGCCCTGCAGGCCGTGTGGCGGCCCTTCTACCTCGACCTGTCACGGTGCGGTGGCCTGTACGCCCCACTAACCATCCGTGTCCTCGACTGGGACAAGGACGGCTCCATCGACCTCATCGGGGAGCTCACCGGCATGTGTTACCGCCTCATCACCCAGCCCACCATGCGGGGCTTCCCCTGGCCCCTCGCCTCCGATCGGGGCCTGTCACGGAACGCTGGAGTCGTTTCGGTGGTCAGTAACGACCCCACCCCGCCCCGCCCCACCCCCGTCGCCGTGAAGATTGCCCTCCGTGCTGCAGACCTGCCTCGGATGGACACGACCGGTGCCGACCCTTACCTGCTCGTCAAGGGAGCTCCGTACCGAGGGGCGTCCGTCCACACCGTGTACCGCACGGAGACCGTCCCCAAGGAGCGTTCCCCCGTGTGGGCCCCCTTCACCATCGACACGGCCGCCGTCGGGTCCATGTTCGCCCCCATTACCCTAGAGGTCTGGGATAAGGACGTCATCGGGGCCGACGACCTCATCGGGCGGTGCGAGACGACCTTGCAGCAACTCGTGGCGCCCGAGGCCCTGCTCGTGCTGAAGGGCGTCGGCGGATTGCTCAGGAAGAATGCCGGCGTCATCACGGTCACATCGGCCGATGAGATCACCGCCGAGCACGCCGACCCTGCCGTCGGTGAGCTGGTAGCGGGCACGGCTGTCTCCCACCCCACCGCGATCGACGTCACGCTGCGGGCCACCAAACTCGACCGCAAGGATGTCGCCTCGAAGAACGACCCGTTCATCACCGTCACGGGGCCTGCAGTGTCGGACCCGAGGTCCTTCGCACCCGTCGCCAACCCCCTCGCCAACACGGCTCTCCTGCCCATCGCAGCCGCCCCTGCTGCCCGTGTGGTGCCGTGCTTCTACTCGAGCGAGCCGTCCGCCACCCACCAGATCCTGCCGTCCGCCAGCACCGCCGCCGAGCCGTCAGCCATCATGAAGCGTGCCCTTGATGCCGGCGACGTGACCCTGCTCCGCACCCCCGTCCAGATGGACACCTCGGAGCCGACCTTCACCCTCCGGCTCCACCCCGATGATATGGGGATGGACTCGACGCTCACCGTCACTGTGTGGGACTGGGACAAGGACGGGGGCCACGAGCCGATCGGTAAGGTAGAGACGTCGTTGAGAGAGATCGTATGCCCCAACACCAAGCAGTACAAGCTCGCCAGGGTCGGGGGCGGGGTGCATCTCCGCAAGGCTGCCGGTGTCCTGACGCTGGCCGACATCGCCACAATCCCCGACGTCGTGGCCCACCATCCCACCAACAACGGGCCGGTCGGCATCGACATGCTTAACCCCGAGAAGGCGCCCCCTGCCCCGAAGCAGCTCAGGTTGAAGGTGAAGGGTGCCGATCTACTGTCAACAGACCTCTTCTCGGCCGCCGACGCCTTCGTGCAGATCGTCAGGCAGGCGGACGGGCACGTGCTGGCCACCACCGAGGGCATCGCCAACAGCGCCAACCCCACGTGGCAGCCGGTCGAGTTTGACCTTGACCAGCTCGCCGGTATGCACGAGAAGCTCGACCTCCGCCTTCTGGACCACGACCGCGTGACCGGGGACGACCCCATCGGCACGGTCGCTGGGATCTCGGTGATGGAGCTGCTGCACAGCGCTGGCCACAGGTTCGTGATCCCGATGCAGCGTCGTCGGGCTCTCCGGAAGAACGCGGGCTATCTGACTCTGGACGCGGAACTGTTGATGCCGTAGGGTGTTTGTATTAAACTGTGTAAGTGAGTGGTGTCATCATCGAGCAATCATTCATTAGACGACTCTCTGGTCGGGTAATGTGACCAGGCCTCGAACCGTCCATTTTTATCGTCGAGAAAACTCAACATTTAAAGCGTCTCCGGGGGAACATAAGTGCAGTATTATGCCTAGTACTGCTGGACACGGGTCTTGTCATGCTTGGCCCATCTTTTGACCATTTCTTATGAGCAAGTACTACGATTTCAGCAGGCGCCAGGCGCTGGTTGGCGAGATGTTGACCTCGAGAAGCGTCGATAAATACGTTGACAGACTGATGCTGGTAATGTGGAGATTGGTGCTCACGTACTCCAGGGTCTTTCAGTGGGTGTGGGGGCGATATTATTCGCTTTTGTAGGTCTGGGTCGACCCATTTTCACCCCCTCCGATCTTACACCGCTTGTTTATGGTCGACACCGGGACGTTCAGCACCACACGAATCTCATCACTGGTCTTCCCCGTCTCCTTCATAGTAACCGCCTCAGTTGTCTAAACACCCCAAGCCAGGTTTGCTATTATGAGCAATAAATCTGACAAAATTTTGCTCATTATTTATGAAACGCACCTTGAAATTCTAGGTTCAACTTCCATTCACCGTTTTGCGCTTTTCATAACCCGTATGGCGATCGTTACATGCACATTTAGTCCTTCAGCAACTCCTTCAGTCTGGACGCCGGCATCAGACGTCCGTGGCTCGGAACGATCGTAGCCACGCCCTCGGCCAGGATAGCACGCCAGCTGTCGCGAATATCGTCCATTGAGTTCCCGACTGGCGGCGTGCCCCGCGTCCACCAAGTGTTGAAGCAGCAATCCCCCACGAATGCCGCCCCCCCGAGGACGAGGGTGACGGACCCGGGGGTGTGGCCGGGCGTGTGGAGCACATGCAGGTCGAACCCGCGCCGGACCAACACGTCGCGATCGCCGTCCCATGCAGTACAGGGGACGGGGGCGATGGATGACGACGTCAGACGGGATATCCAAGCGAGCAGGCCCATGACGGGCTTCATCGGGAGCAGGAGGCCGGGGGGCACACGCAGCTCGCCCTTAGTGATGTATTGTGCGTCGGATGAGTGGGCTATGACTAATGGGTCGCCACCGGCCTCCTTCACGGCCGACACGACGGCTGCAAGGGCTCCAGTGTGGTCAGAATGGCAGTGAGTCAGAAATATGGTGTCTATTGTGGCTAGGTCACCAGTTGACTTCTTCAGCCATGATATAAGTGCTGTTGTGTGCTTCTCTAGGCACGTATCAATGAGACAGAAGCGGAGAGGCTCGGAAGAGGATGTACCGGCCTTGATATGAACCAGTGCTACCCGTGTAGGCTTGAATACACGCGTGATATACTCATTTTCCTGGTCGGTGGGCTTCATTTTTCTCATCGGTGGTCGACTGACAGTGTGACATTCAGAATGCAAATGCGACACGCCACGACCAGAGCATCATCGTTACGCCGAGCTGCTATGTTTATCGTCCCTTCACCCCACACTGTCGAGTGGCAGCAGGGGCTGTGTCATCTGGCCCCACGACTTCTGGGCCTGCTCCCACATCGGGACGTGCCGTGCCCCGGGGGACGGGGTGGGGACCTTGATCTCCGTCGGGGCAGGGGTCGTCGTGCGGGACGGCTGCTTCACCCGACGATGGGCGTTGAGGGAGGTGCTGGGTCGCCTGGCCTGTGTTGTCCGGGCCGGGATGCGGGCGGCGGATCTACGGGCTCCGTTCGGGACACTCCCGGGCCGGTTGACGGTAGGCTGCTGTCTCACCGGCGACGCGCGTCTCTGGCCATATATCGGTGTGGCGCTGTCCCTGTCCATCTCAAGGGGTCTCACGGCGTGGGTACCATTGCCCACCCCCCCCCGCTGCCCCTGGACCTGGACCTGCCCCGACCTGGTGTGCATGAATCTTGCCCGCGCCAGATGATAGTCTGGTGTGCCCCGAAGGTAAGGGTCGACCGCCCCTAACAGCTCCCAGGCTCGGTCGGGCCGGCCACATGCTAGCATGCTCTCGGCCACGGCCAACAGTTCCAGAGCTGTGCCGTGGCTGATGTCAAGGCCCACAGGGGCGGGTGCTGGGACCAGGGGGTCCGTCTGGGCTGAGGTATCGAGCATGGGGATTAGCTCGGCGGGGGTGCGCTTCCATCT
>PPCM01000788.1_pt1 | contig 20080 bp, 18 predicted proteins | sample 1555541 | NCBI WGS metagenome assembly PPCM01 (sample SAMN05284479, study PRJNA326546) | Marine sediment metagenome, whole genome shotgun sequencing project. | isolation source: marine sediment | place: Germany: Wadden Sea | collected 2012-09-05 | reverse complement strand
CGTGTCAATAGGGGATGCCGAAGTCGGTGCGGGGGCTGTGTCAATAAGGGGTCCCGAAGCCGAACCGGGGGCCGAGTCAATAGGGGATGCCGAAGTCGGTGCGGGGGCCGGGTCAATAAGGGGTTCCGAAGCCGAAGCCGGGGGCCGGTCAATATGGGGTGCCGAAGCTGAACCGCGGGGCCGGTCAATAAGGGGTTCCGAAGCCGAACCGGGGGGCCGGTCGATAAGGGGTTCCGAAGCCGAATCGGGGGCCCGGTCAATAATGGATGCCGGAGTCGAACCGGGGGCCGGGTCCGGGAGGGGAGCCCGGGACGAAGGAGAGGGCGTTTCCGCCGCAGCCGGAGGCAAGCCCCAGTGGGTTTCGATAAACGCCTCGTGCTTTTCCCTTGCAATCTGAAGCATGGCGTCGGCCTTGAGCAGGGGGTGAAGGGATTTCAGGATGATCGACAAGGCTGCATAGGATTCAGGGGATGGGTCGTCGAAAAGACGGTTGAGAAACTTTACCCTGTCTATCCAGGGGGCGGCGGCAACGATCTTTACGAGCGCCCCCCTTTGTTGAATCAGGTTCCTGAGAAGCGCGGGGAACCTGTCCCCCCGGGATGCGAGGCTGTTAAGGGTCTTCAGCTGTTCTTTTAAAGTCTCATTCATAAGGTATGATAAGCTGAAATGGAAATGGAATTCAAGGATAATAATTCCAGGTGATTCCGATGCCGCACATGGTACTACTTAAGGACGGCGTACCTTAAAAAAACCGAGTTGTGCCCGAGCCGGACAACCTCCTTGAGTTCAAGGTCCAGATCGTGCTCCCCGGAAAAGAGGGAAAGGCCGGAACCGAAAATTTTGGGGGAGATGGTCACGGCCACCTCGTCGATAAGGTTCTTGCTTGCGAAAATGGAATTGACGATGGCGCCGCCCACCAGGATCACCTTGTCGAATCCCTCGGACTTGAGGGATGCAAGGAGCGCTTCCGGTTCCATATCCGTGAAAACCAGGTTTGGGGCATCCGATTTTCGCGATTTATTGCGGGTCAGCACGATATTCTTCCTGTTGGGCAACGCTTTACCTATGGTATCGAAGGTCTTCGAACCCATTACCATGCAGCCTGCTTCCTTCGTGATGTCGATAAACAGCTTCTTGTCGGCGCTCTCGGTCCAGTCGATAAGCTGGTTGGAGTCTTTTGCGATTTTTCCGTCCACGGTGAGGGCCATCAGCAGGGTGATTTTCATTTTGCTCCTGGTTTCCTTGATTCGTTTTAACAGTAATGCCATCGTTTCGCCGTGTTGGTCGTGCCCGGCGGATACGTGGGTTCCTTGTCGTCCGACAGCTTTCAATACTACCAGTGTTTACCTCGCTTATTCAACAGTAATTATGATCCCCGGGCTGTCGGTGTCTTTGTTTTTCCAACTCGTATGGGGACCGTTGGGTCTTATACCCGAAAATGTGGCGGGACCGGCAGGGGAATGGAATGGAAATCGAAACCGTGATTCCCGGGTTGCCGCTGCCTGGTTTTTGGGCCTCGGATAAGTGCTGTTGACTCACGGTTTACTTATAGGAGGCGTTACCGTGTTGTTACGGTAACGTTTTTGTGCGTTACTTATTGGTTCGAGGTAACGTTTGTGGGTGTTTATGGCTCCGGCACTCCATTGCGAATAAGTGACGGAATTTGTCGAAACGATGGATTTTCCGAATAATGAAAAAAGATTTTTCCTCAAATACTTCATAGCAGCTTGATATTGGCGGTTTGTGCTGTCTTTCGTTGTGTAAGGGTATGATAATATACATTATGTCTCATTGGTGTTTGCCGGGGTGAAGGGCGCGCGGGCATGTTGTCGAAGGCACGGTCCGTCCGGGGGGCGTACTTGCCACGGGGCGGTTGTGGATTCGCCTGTTTCCCGCCTGCTTGTTGAAGCGTGGGCTGTTGAGCGGAAAATACAATGCGGAAAACCGGTATAAATAACGGGTAGATCTCCGTGGGGGGAGTGGGTTGGTGATTCCATGAAGAGGGAGCGACCGGGATGCGGAGGCCTGGTGCCGGCACGGTTATTGATAATGGTTTGGGCGAGGTCGCGGGAAAACGCCCGATGGGTATCGCAAAGGGCAAGATGGATTCGGCGACCGATTGATACGGTTGGTTTTCCAGGAATGCGGCATGGGCAGGGCCGCCGCATATGATCTGAATTCGAAAATAAGAAATATCCATAAAACCGGAGGCACCATGGCAAAAGAGAGAATAGTGATAATCGGAGGCGTTGCCGCAGGACCCAAAACAGCCGCAAGGGTGAAACGCCTGAACCCCGACGCCGAGATCACCATCATCGAAAAGGGAGAGTATATCTCCTATGCGGGATGCGGCCTACCCTTCCATATCTCGGGGCAGGTGGAGGACTACAAGGAGCTGATGACCACACCGGTGGGCGTTGTGCGGGACCCGAACTTCTTCAGGATGGTAAAGGATGTGACGGTGCTGACGGGAACCCTTGCCGAATCCGTGGACCGGGAAAAGAAGATGGTGAAAACCGTTCGTCCCGCCACGGGAGAGAAGGGGGAACTGCCCTACGACACGCTGGTGCTTGCGGTGGGGGCAAGACCCTTTATGCCCCCCATCAAGGGGATCGACCTTGCGGGGGTGTTCTCCCTTACCACGGTGGATGACGCCAGGAGGATCATCGAGCGGGAAGGGGGGCTTTCGGGCAAAAAAGCGGTGATCATCGGCGGCGGGCTCATCGGTCTGGAGGCTGCGGAGGCGTTGGTCAGAAAGGATGTGTCCGTTACCCTGGTGGAGAAGATGGACCGGGTCCTCCCGGCCCTGATCGATCCCGAGATCGCCCATCACCTCCACGGAGAACTCAGGAACAAAGGCGTGGAGCTGATTCTCGGGGACACGGTGCTTTCCATCAACGACGACGGCGAGGGCAGGGTGACCTCGGTGGGAACTGTGGCCGGAACCCACGAGGCCGACCTGGTGATCGTGGCCATCGGTTCCCGCCCCAATACGGACCTGGCCGAAGGGATGGGGCTTGCCCTCGGAGAAACCGGCGCGATCCGGGTGGACGGAAACATGAAAACCTCCGACCCGCATATTTATGCCGGGGGAGATTGTGTTGAAAACAGGAGCCTTGTGACCGGAAAGGCGGTGTACACCCCCATGGGCTCCACCGCCAACAAGCACGGCAGGGTGATCGGGGACAATATCTGCGGCAAGGGGACCGAATACAAAGGGGTGCTGGGGTCGGCCATCGTGCGGGTATTCGATCAGGACGCGGCAAGAACCGGCCTGAGCGAGCAGGAGGCAAAGGCCCTTGGGTATGATTATATCACCGTGCTCACCCCGGCGCCGGACAAACCCCATTTTCTTCCCGATGCAAGGCTGATCATCATCAAGCTCGTGGTGGACCGGAAAACAAGGAAGATTCTGGGTGCCCAGATCATCGGCCAGGGGGACGTGGCAAAGAGGATCGATATCGTGATCACCGCCATGATGCACGGGGCCACCGTGGACGACATGGCCCAATACGACCTTGCCTATGCGCCGCCCTTCTCCCCGGCCATGGACAATATCATCGTGGCCGCCAACATTGCCCAGAATATCCTGGACGGCATCGGTGTGTCCATTTCACCCATGGCGGTGAGGGAGAAGATGGAAAAAGGGGATGATTTCATCCTTCTGGACGTGAGATCCCCCGCCGAATTCGAGGCCATGCGCATCGAGGACAAAAGGGTGAAGCTGTTGCCCCTGGGTAAACTCCGGAGCAGCCTTGCCGAACTGCCCCGGGACAAGGAGGTTGTGGCCTTCTGCAAGATCTCCCTCAGGGGGTACGAAGCCCAGCGCATTCTGGGGGGCGAGGGGTATGACAATGTGAAGTTCATGGACGGCGGGCTACTGAGCTGGCCCTATGAAAAGGTGAGTTAAGGAGAAACATGAAGAGAGCACCCCTAGGAATATCCAGGAGAGCCTTTCTCAAGGGCGGGGCGGCGGCTGCAACCGCCGCCCTTGCGGGGGGCGCCTCAGCCTCGGCCGCGCCCCTTGAAAGGGAGATGACGGCAACCCTTATCGATCTGTCAAAATGCGTCGGATGCGAGGCCTGTGTGGAAGCCTGCGCCGAGGCCAATGCCCACAGGGCGCCGGTTGTAAAGAAGCCCTTCCCCAAAATGTACCCCCCAAGGGTAAAGGTGGAGGACTGGTCCGACAAACGGGATGAAACGGGCCGCCTCACGCCCTACAACCACCTCTTTATCCAGCGGGCGGAGGTGCTGGTGGACGGAGAAAAAAGGGAGGTGTCCATTCCCAGGCGCTGCATGCACTGCGTGAATCCCCCCTGCGTGAAGCTCTGCCCGTGGGGGGCGGCAAGGCAGTATGAAAACGGTTCCTCCGAGATCGATCCCGGGATCTGCCTCGGGGGGAGCAAGTGCCGCAAGGTCTGCCCCTGGCATATTCCCCAGCGCCAGACCGGAACGGGGCTCTACCTGGATCTCTTGCCCTCCCTTGCGGGAAACGGCGTGATGTACAAGTGTCACCGCTGCCGTGAAAGGGTGGCGGAAGGGGAGCTTCCCGCCTGTATCGAGGCCTGTCCCGAGGAGGTTCAATCCATCGGCCCCAGGGAGGAGATCATCGAAAGGGCAAGGGCGCTTGCGGAAGAAACGGGCGGTTATATCTACGGGGCCGGGGAAAACGGCGGCACCAATACCGTGTACGTGTCGCCGGTACCCTTTGAACAGCTCCACGGGGCAATTGAAAAGGGGCCGGGAATGCCCGGGTTTTCTCCCGTGGAGGATGCCATGGCCGGGGTGGACCGCATGGCCGCGGCAATACTGATAGCCCCCTTTGCCGGGGCTTTCGCGGGGGTGGCGAAATTCCTCAACTCCCCCGGAAACGGTAATACCCGGGGCATGGAAGAAGGAGGGACGGATGAACGACAAAAAGGAGCATAAGGTGATTGAAGGAAACGGAATACCCGCCGCCTTCAGGATTCCGGCGAAGATTTTCCTTCCCGTGTTCTACCTTCAACTGATCACCGGCTTTGGGCAGATGCCGATTTTCAAGCGCTACTATATCGCGGATATCCCCGGACTGGGATGGCTGGATGCCTTCCATACGACGCTGTTTATCCATTACCTGGGCGCCCTGGTGCTCCTGTGCCTGGGAGCATACATTGCCGTGGGGTATTTTCTTGAAAGGAGAAGGCATTTTATCCTGACCCGGACAGGCGTCGTCAGGGGGCTGCTCCTTGGAGGCGCCATGGGAACGGGAATCCTTCTGGCGGTGAAAAACCCCGGTTGGTTTTTGTTTCCCCCGAAGATCATCGTGGCCCTGAATCTGCTCCATCTGGGGCTTGTTATGGTCCTTCTCCTTTCGGGGGGCTATGCCCGAATCTTCCGCAAGCGGCTTGTTGCGGCGACGTAAGGCGTCCCACGCCGGTTGTTGCTGTTTTCCCCGAAGATGATCGTGGCTCTGAATCTGTTCCATCATGGTCCTTCTCCTTTCGGGGGGCTTGCCCGAATCTTCCGCAAGCGGCTTGTTGTGGTGACGTAAGGCGGTGTCCCACACCGGTTGTTTGCTGTTTCCCCCGAAGATGATCGTGGCCCGTAATCTGATCCACCTTGGGCTTGCGGTGGCCCCTCTGCTTTCGGTGGGGGATTTGTGCGAGTCCATCTAAATAGAGTTGTAAAAAAAGGGCGGGGCCGAATACGGCTTTGCCCTTTTTAGTGCATGGGCCCGGAAAGTTCCCATGGCGGCGGGCCGGCGGCATGGGAAGGCGGGGAAGAACGGATTATCGTTTTGAATTATCGGGGAATTACTGGTATAGCTTTCCTTGAAAAAAATGGAATGCGAGAAAGGTAAAAATCCCGGATAATGGAGGAAAACGGATAATGCAGATGGGCGGTTTCAAATTCGACAGGGTTGAATTCGCGGGTTCCCTTGGGGACCTGGGGACGCTGATCCCCCTTTCGGTGGCCATGATGGTGATCAACGGGCTCAGCGTCACGCCCGTTCTCATGATGATCGCCTTTTTTTACATTGCAAGCGGCGTTTACTACCGCCTTCCCATACCCGTACAACCCCTGAAGGTGGTGGCGGCGATCTCCGTGGCATATCCCGAAGTGATCACCATGCCCACCATCGCGGCCTCGGGATTGATCTTCGGCATGGTGCTCCTGCTCCTTGCCGCCACCGGCATCATCGACAGAATCGCCGCCCTCTTTACGAGGCCCATCATGAGGGGAATTCAGCTCGGGCTTGGATTTCTTCTGATGACAAAGGGAATCAAATTCATCCTGAAACCTTCGCTGTTCATGACCGAGGGGAGCGGGGCCATAGCCCTTTTCGGGGTTCCCCTGAACGGGCTCATCGGCGTTGCCCTTTTCGTGGTCGCCCTGCTCTTGATTTCGAGCAGGCGGTATCCGGCGGCGCTGGTCCTGGTTGCCGCCGGAATTGTTCTGGGGGGCGTTTTCGGCTCGTTTCCCGAGGGGGCGCTTTCCCTCGGCCCCACCTCTTTCGGCCTCGTTCTGCCGGGCATGGGGGAATTTTACAATGCCCTGATCCTGCTGGTGATTCCGCAGATTCCCCTCACCCTTGGAAATGCCGTGATGGGCACAACGGATACCTGCTACGTCCTCTTCGGCAAGGGAGAGGTTACCAAAAAGGTGAGCAACAGGGCCTTTGCCATGAGCATGGCCCTTGCCAATATGGCGGCCGGATGCATGGGGGCCATGCCCATGTGCCACGGCGCGGGAGGCCTTGCCGCCCACTACCGGTTCGGGGCAAGGACGGGCGGGTCCAATATCATGATCGGACTGGTCTTTCTCGTGACGGCAATCGGCTTTGGAAAGATCGGAATTACCCTGCTCTCGTCCATTCCCAACGCGGTTCTGGGGGTCCTGCTCCTCTTTGCCGGTCTGGAACTGGCACTGTTCATCAGGGACATTGAGGAGAAGAACGACCTGTTTATCGCGATCCTTATTGCCGTTACGGGATTCGCCACCACGAACATGGGGATCGCATTTTTCACGGGCATCATCGTCATGAACCTGATGAAGTGGCGAAAAATCTCCCTTTGATCCGCGGCAGGCGCTTTCTCGTTACTAACCCGGCAATTAACAACCTCAGCTTAATAAGTCGAAATGATAAATGAAAACAGACGTATGGTCCGCGTCGGGTTCGCATGTTCAGTCGTCTGTTCAAAATTAAGCGCATGATTAAAAATCTCAATGTCATGGTTCCTGTTGTTGGAAACGGCATTATGGCGGGGCGATCCTTCAGGTTTTCGGCGTGGGTAGCGTTACAGATCGACGTTTTCGAAAATCCCCCCCCCCGACCCGTGAGGCCTGGGTGGGGGGGACATCGATACAGGATTTTTTTACGGTCCTGACCAGGGGGAGAACCCACGATTCAAACGTGGGGTGTTTCTCGATATCAGAACGTGATGATTTCATAGCCGTTTTCACTGAATGCGGCCATGCCTGGATGCCCGGAAACGTCGTCCAGAAGGGCAAGACTCTGTTCCTCGGCAGAGGCGAGGGTTCCCATTTTACTTGCACATGCCTTGCATACACCGTGAACAAGTCCCGCCTTTTTCGCTTTTTCCCACAAACCCCGGAGGGGATTGTCGGTCTTGATCAGTTCTGGAACAAGCTTCACCGCAGCACCTTCGACGATGATTTTCGCCTTGTGCCCCTTTTCCTTCATGTCGAGGGCATTGAGCAGTACATGAACAAAGCAGACCGGATCTCCGTTGAAAACAAATAGTGCGAACTTCTTCATGTGATTTTCTCCTGTTTCCATTTCAGTTGTTGCCCAGATCGACGACAGGTAGTGTGAAAATGTACTGGGGACCTGAAGGACCGCCGGTATATACCTCGCCGGTATCCTTGAATCCGCACTTCAGATAGAGGGCCCGTGCCCCCTTGTTTCTGAAATTAACGGTCAGGTTCATCTTCTCCATACAGGGAAAGTCTTCCGCAAGCAAGCCCGGAAGTCGTGCTATAAGTGTCGCCGCGTATCCTTTTCTCTGGAACCGAAGGCCGATGATAAATGAATCCAACCAGCAGCATCGAGGGTTTTGGGGGTCGTACGGCACGGGCGGGTTCGACAGATCGACGGTGAAGAAACCCACCGGCGTTTCCCCGGCGAATATGCCGTATGGGATCGATACCGGTGGCGCCTCGGTATTGATTATCTTTTCAATGATCTCCTGAACCGGATCGATAAACTCGCAGTCAAAATAGATCTGACTCAGAACATCTTCGACAAAAACGATTCGCGAGGAATCTTTCGGAAGTTGTTTGCCGGCTGGAACCGATTCCGGTGCACCCGGCAGTGCGCCGTGTTTGTCCCGAAATGATCTTTTCAAGTTCAGTCTTATGGTGCGAATGGAAGTCATAATGCCTTTTCGGGTTCTTATGCCGTTGCCGTGATGATGAAAAATGCAACAAGCCCCAGGGGATTCGGGTTTCTGAAACGCCGGATGCCGGTGGTGATTTGCGGCGGCACCCTTTTACGATCCGGCCTTTAGGCCGTAAAGCCCAGGGCTTGGGCCTTGGGGAGTTCACTTGCAATACTAAAGAACAGAGAAGAAAACAACCCGTCGTGAAATCATATTGACTCTCCTTCAGCCTGGGGATAGAATCGGGCATTCCCCGCATTTGATTGTTTTTGGGGGCGAAACGGGGCATCAAGAAACCGTTTTCAATAGCGGTAAGGACTCCAATCGACTCAATTCCTTAATCCTGGAGTCGAAAAAAGATGCTTGCTCATACTGCCTCGGCGACCCGGCCTGAAATCAAGCAAATTACGGGTGCCTGATATGTTCCTGTTTTTCGCTCGCAAGGGCATTGTTTACCCACGACCCATGGGGTGTGAAAGGAACATGCGCCGATGGGTTACGGTGGAGGTGTCCCGGGAACCCCGGCGCCGGCATCATCATGTGTTTTTAAGAGGTTGACCCGTTTGGACAGCCGTAGCGGAGCGGAAACGAAAAGGATTCTAATGGATTGAAGGGATTGCCGAAGGAAAAAAGGCTTTGGGGCCGGGTGATGGCCGGGCTGTTGAAGGAGATTGCAAGGTGTCGCCGGGCCATGTGGCTGATTGTGCCTGTACTCCTGCTTCCCCTGTGTGCAGCTCATGCGGGCGAGAAGGTGACGCTTCAGCTCAGGTGGGACCATCAGTTTCAGTTTGCCGGGTACTATGCGGCGGATTGGATGGGATATTACCGGGATGCCGGCTTTGAGGTCACCATCAGACCCGCAGTGAACCCGGACATGACCATACTGAGCAGCATTACCGAGGTTGTCGAGGGCCGGGCCGATTTCGGCGTGGGGGCGGCGGATATCCTGCAGGCGGTGGACAAGGGGGCCGATTTAACCGTTCTGGCATCGATATTCCAGCAGAGCGCCGCCGGCTTTTACTATAAGGAAGACCTTACCATACGTTCCCTCGCGGATCTGACCCGGCTGAAGGTCGCGCGCCGGGTAAACGATCTCATCGATATCGAGCTTCAGGCGATGCTGAAATCCGAGGGGATCGAACTCTCCTCCATTACATCGGCGGATCACGAACCGGGAATCGAGCACCTGGTGGACGGCCGGGTGGATATCCTGCCCGCTTACGCCATCTCCATTCCCTATGTGGCAAAGGGAAGGGGAGTGACGCTGAAGGTATTGCGGCCTTCCACCTACGGAGTGGATTTTTACGGGGACTCACTTTTTACCTCGGGGGAGGCGGCAGGCAGGGATCCCGAAAGGGTTCAACGATTTTTGGAAGCCTCCCTTAAAGGATGGCGTTATGCCCTCGATCATTCAGACGCGATTGTCGTGAGAATCGCAAGGGAGAAATCCCGGCACGACCCCGTGGACGATGTCCTCAGGTTCAACCGTTTCCAGGTGGAGGGGGTTCGGAAGCTGACCCTTGATCCCGTGGTGGAACTGGGGTGGATCAACCCGAACCGCTGGCGCAGGATGCATGATTTTCTGAAAATCAGCGGTATCGTAAGCAATTCGCTCGATATCCGGAAGCTGATCTTTGATCCGGTCCGTCGAAATCGGGACCGGGCCGAGACGATACAGAGAACCCTTATTGTCTCCTTTGTTTTCCTGTTAACGGTTGTGGTGGGATTTTTCCTTTGGATACGGGCATTGCGCGGGACCGTCAAGGCCCGAACCCGGAATCTCACGGCCGTGAACCTTGACCTTAAAAACGAGATGGCGCGCCGGGAGAAGCTGGTGGAGGATCTTGCCGAGAGTGAGGAGCGCTTGAAATTCGTTCTCGAGGGAAGTCGCCTGGGGTTCTGGGACTGGGATATGGAAAAGGAGGTGGTGCGAAGGAACGAGAGGTGGGCCCGCATGCTGGGTTACACCCACGAAGAGATCAAGGCGACGGTGAAGCAGTGGCAGGACTTTATCCACCCGGAAGACCGGAAGGCGGCCTGGCGATCCATCGAGGATCATCTCGAGGGCCGCACGAAGATGCACAAGATCGAATATCGCATGATCATGAAAGACGGGGACTTCAAGTGGATTCTGGACCAGGCCATGGTGGTGAAAAGGGATTCCGAAGGGCGGCCCCTGAGAATGAGCGGTACCCACACGGACATCTCCGGGCGAAAGAAGGCGGAAGAGGATTTAAGACGGGAGGCGAAGCTCAATTACCTGCTGTCCCGCCTTTCCGGCCGCCTGCTGGCATCCCCTTACGACGTGGAAAAGGTCGCCCGGCACACCCTCGGATCGGCCATGGATATAACGGGCAGCGCCCACGGCTACGTGGCGGCCATCGACCCCGACAACCCCGGGAATGAAGGTTTCTCCTTTACCGAAACCATGGCCGGGGAATGCGGCCGCAAGGATGCCGAAATCCATTTTCCGTTGGATGGAAGCGGAAACTACTCCGCCCTGTGGGGGCATTCGTTGATCACGGAGGAGCCGTTTTACACCAACACCCCGGCGGAGCATCCCAGTTCCCGGGGGGTGCCCGAGGGACATATTCCCATTGACGGGTTCCTCTCGGTTCCGGTGATGATCGGGACCTCCCTGGTGGGACAGGTCGCCCTTGCCAACCCCGGCAGGGCGTATACGGACGACGATCTCTCGGCCATCGAACGGCTGGCCGGGATCTATGCCCTTGCCCTGGATCGACACAGGGACCATCAGGACAAGGAGGCCCTGCGACGACAGTTGCATCAGATGCAAAAATTGGAGGCGATCGGCTCCCTGGCGGGAGGGATCGCCCATGATTTCAATAATCTCCTCTCTCCCATCATCGGGTTCTCGGAGATGATTCTGGAGGATATGCCGGCGGATGATTCCCACCGGGAGAATCTGACCGAGGTGATCACGGCCGGGAAAAGGGCCTCAGGGCTGGTAAAGCAGATTCTCGCCTTCAGCCGGCAGGCCAAGCAGGAGGTAAGGCCCGTGCGGCTCCCGGGAATCATCAACGAGGTTCTGCAACTCTGCCGATCCACCCTGCCGGTGACCATCGAGATCAAAAAGGAGATCCCGGAAATCCGGGGCCATGTCATGGCCGATCCCACCCGGATTCACCAGGTCGCCATGAACCTGGTCACCAACGCCTTTCATGCCATGCAGGAGTCCGGCGGAACCCTGTGGGTGCGCCTCGGGGAAAGGTCGTTGGAACCTTCCGAGGCGGAGCGGAAGAGCATGATCCCCGGCACGTACGTGCGGCTCACGGTGGAGGACACCGGCGTGGGAATGAGCCCCGCCACCCTGGAAAAGGCCTTTGATCCCTATTTCACCACAAAGGACAAGGAGAAGGGCACCGGCCTGGGCCTTGCCCTGGCCCACGGCATCGTGGAGAGCTACAAGGGAAAGGTGATGATCCGGAGCGAACAGGGCAGGGGAACCCGGGTGGAGGTCTGGCTGCCCAGGGTTGCGCCCCCCGCCCTCGAACAGGAGGATTCGCCGAAAAACACCGGTGAGAAGTCGCCGGGCGGACGGATTCTGCTGGTGGATGACGACGAATCCGTTCTGAGGATGATGACCCGGATGCTGACCCGTGTCGGTCACGAGGTGACCCCCTTTTCGGACCCCGGTGAGGCTCTTTCCCTTTTCCGGGAAGCCCCGGACAACCATGACCTGGTGATCACGGATATGACCATGCCCGGACTCACCGGGGACGATCTGTGCAGGGTCTTGAAGGAGATCCGGCCCGATATCCCGGTTGTTGTCTGCACCGGCTACAGTGAGAAACTCGGCGGCGACAAGGCCGCCGCGATCGGAATGGATGCCGTGCTGATGAAGCCCATTGTTCGGGATGAGCTCGAGGAGACCGTTAAAACAATCCTCGAAGGCTTTACTTGATGCCGCTTCCCAGCTTGTCCACGAGTTCCGTCATCTCCCGGACCTCTTCCGACGTAAGTGCGATATCCCCGGCGGCCGCGTTTTCCGTTCCCTGGTCGGCGGTGCGGGCGCCCACCAGCACGTGTGAGCAGCCCGGCTGGTGAAAGGTCCATGCAAGGCAGAGCTGGGCAAGGCCCGCCCCGTGTTTTTCCGCGACGGGCGCGAAACCGTCCAGAAGTTCGGCGACCTTTTTCCTGTTTTCCACGCTGTAGAGCGGTTTGAAGTTCCGCTGATCCCCTTGCGCGAAGGTCCTCTCCGGGCCCATCTTGCCGGAGAGCAGGCCCTGGGCCAGTGTGGAGTAGGAGAGAAATGCCGTGTTGTTCTCCTTGCACCAGGGAAGCTGGTCCTCCTCGGCCTTTCTGTGGAGCATGCTGTAGTTCTCCTGGTCCGAATCGATGATGCCGGTTGCGCTGTATTCCGCCATCTGGGCGGCGGTGGCATTTGACACGCCGACGGCGCGAATCTTTCCCTCCTCCTTGAGTCGGAGCAGCTCACCCATGGTGTCGGCGATGGGCGTCGTGGATTCCTGCCAGTGGGTCTGGTAGAGGTCAATATAATCGGTGTTCAGGCGTTTCAGGCTCCTTTCAACTTCATTTCTGATGCTCGAAGGAGCAAGGTACTTGTGCACCTTGTACATGGAGGCGTTCCCGTTGGGGTGGTGTTCGTCGGACTTGAAGAAGAAATCGCCCCCGTCGGTGTCCCAGCAGAGACCGCACTTGGTTGCCAATACGACCTTGTCCCGTTTGCCGGCGATCGCCTTTCCCACAAGCTCTTCCGATACGCCGAACCCGTACACGGGCGCCGTGTCGACAAGGTTGACCCCCATGTCGAAGGAAGCGTGCAGGGCGCGGATCGACTCCCTTTCGTCGGTTCCGCCCCACATCCAACCGCCGATGGCCCATGTGCCGATGCCGATAACCGATGCCGCGATGCCCGAACTGCCCAGTTCCCTGTATTTCATGTCGATAATTCCTTTCAATAGTAGAAAAAAAGCGATCGTTAATAACTTTTTGGAAAAGGCTATCAACAATCAGGATGCAAGTAAAGTTATGAATTGCCACATTTCAAGCGCTTGCATGAGGTTGCATGAAAGGGCAATCGCATGTAGTTTTTCAGTTCAATAAATGCATGTCGTTATACATTGGCAACCGTTAATTTCAGCGCCCCGAGTCGCAGTCGGCGGGCGTGCCGAAGTTACTTGCGTTTACCCTGGGTTGCATGAGCCTTGACAATGTCGGATGCCTTGGTTAAATAGCGGCAGCACCATTCTTTCGTTCATCTATCATTATTACAAATCTGCGGGTGAATCGGCTCGGGTCGGTGGGTGAAACGGCTCGATGAAGCAGGACGTTCCGTTATGGAGATGTTTGCGGAGAGAATGTTGTTTTCTCCCGTGGGTGATCGAATATTTTTTTTAAACAGTTCGGATATTTTCAGCGGTAGGCTTGGTAAGATGATAAAAAAAGCAGTTCCGATTTCATGGGGCAGGGGAATGGATTTCAAGGAGTCCGGAGAGATTATAAAGCTGGCGTTTCCCATACTGGTTTCCCAGCTCGCGGTTTCCGCCGTCGGCTTCGTGGACACGGTCATGTCCGGCCACTTCAGCGCGAACGCCCTTGCCGGCGTTGCGGTGGGGGCAAGCATCAGCATTCCGATCCTCTTTGCGCTGACGGGGCTGCTCATGGCGGTGACCCCAATGACGGCCCAGCTTTTCGGGGCCGGGCGCCGGCGGGAGATCGGGAACCTGGTCCGGCACGGTATCGTGCTGAGCCTCGTGGTTGCCGGCATGATCTTCCTGGGCCTTCGAAACGCGAAACCGCTGATTTCAATAATGGGCCTGGAACCCGAAGTGGCGGAGATCTCGAGGCGGTATCTCGTGGGCCTCTCCTGGGGGATACCCGCATTCTCCTGCTATCATGTGTTTCGCTCCTTTACCGAAGGCCTTGGGCGCACCCGCCCCCAGATGCTGATCGCATTGGTCGCGCTGGTCTTCAACGCGGGGACCAACTATGTGCTGATCAACGGGCGGCTGGGGTTTCCCCGCCTCGGCGGCGCCGGGTGCGGATGGGCCAGCGGCCTGACCTTCTGGGTGATGCTGCTTTGCATGGGAGCTTACACGCTCTTTTCAAGGGAGTGCCGGAAAATGGCCCTCCTGGAGCCGGGGATGAGGCTCGAGGGGAGGCGCTTCATGGAAATATTGAAACTGGGGATTCCCATCTCGGGCGCCATGTTCATGGAGTGCAGCGTGTTTGCCTGCATCACCCTCTTTATCGGAGTATTGGGGGCGATCACCGTTGCGGGCCACCAGATTGCCCTGAACTATGCCGGCATGGTCTTCACCATTCCCCTGAGCATCGGCATGGCGTTGACGGTGCGGGTGGGGCATGCGATCGGCGCGGGCGATCCCGCGGGGGCAAGGCGCATCAGCCACACGGGAAGCCTGCTGGCGGTCTTGGTCGCGCTGGTGACCGTGACGTTCACGCTCCTCTGTTCCGGTTTCGTGGTCTCCATCTATACAAAGGACCCCGAGGTTTCGAGGATCGCCGTGGGCCTTCTCTCCTTCGGCGCCATGTACCAGCTTTCGGATGCCTTCATGGTCACGGCCCAGGGGGCCCTCAGGGGATACAAGGACGCGAACATGACCTGTCTCCTCTCCTTCGTGGCTTACTGGGTGATCACCATACCCCTGGGATACCTTCTCTCCCTGACCGACTATATTGTTCCGGCCATGGGGGCAAAGGGGTTCTGGATCAGCCTTATCGTTGGGTTGACCATCGCCGGGACCTTCCTCTCCCTGCGGCTGAACCTGGTGAGCAAGCGGCTTATCAGGGGAAGGAGTCGGGCAATGGGAACGCCGTTTATCTCAATTTGTCGTCGGGTTTTCCCTGGAATTTTTTAACGATATCGTGGATGATCTCGGCGGTGATCCCCCAGACAACCCCCCTGTCGGTTTTATATACGAGCACCCGGTGATTTTTTCCCTCCCATGGGCCGTGGTATTTTTCCGGAAGCCCCAGCTCCTTTCCCGGCAGGAGGGTTATTTCCCTGCCGTTTTTGTCCCGGTAGGAGGGCTGAACCTCGAGGCGAACTTGAAATCTCTCCACATAATCCATGCTGAAGCGGGACAGGGGCAGGGTGAAAACCGACGCCACTTCCTTTGGGGCGATCTTTATGGAGGAGAGTACATTCCTGTTCAAAATCCCCACGAATGAATCGATGGTCGCCCCCATTGGGGCGATGATCGTATCCATCCTGCCGATGATTCGGATGTCGGAAGGCGCGATGCCCAGTTCCTCGGTGGTTTCCCTGAGGGCCGTGCTTTTAAGGCCCGAGTCCCTTTCGGGGTCGAATTCGCCGCCCGGAAAGCAGATTTCCCCTCCCTGGCGGATATGGGCGGCTCTTTTCTGAAAGAGCAGGTGATACTCCCCGTCGATCCGGACAAAGGGGACGAGTACCGAGGAGTTGAAGTATTTTTCCTTGCCCAGAATGCCGGGGTGGGCGGGCAGGTTTTTTTTCAGTAAATCCAGTTCATCCATTATGTTGCTCCTGTCTTCAGACCGTAAAACCCAAGGCTTCGGCCCTGGGTGCAGTCGCCTTGAATTCCCTTTACCGGGGCCATATCAAATCCGTTTACGGTTGTCGTGGGACGGGGTTCCCGGTCTGGAGCTCTTTAAGGAGCAATGCCGCAGGGCGCACGTCCACGGGGTTACCCGGCAGTATCAGATTCTTCCACGTATGGTTGTGGTGTTCGATAATCGTTCGCGCGTCCAGATGGGGCCTGTCTGCGGTGGTATGCCCATCCGAAGCCACCGCCACGCGGTAGTCCCTGCTCGCGGCCGCCCGGACGGTGGTGTCCACGCAGAAATCCGTGGCACACCCCGTTATCAAAAGCGTTTGGATGCCGAGCTGGTTCAGCAGATCGTCCAATTCCGTTTTGTAAAAAGCATCGCAGGCCGTCTTTCCCACCGCCGGATCTTCCGTTTCACGTTCCAGGTGCTCGAGGATTTCCCAACCCGGGCTGCCGGCTTCGAAGGGATCGCCCTTGGGCCCCTCATGTTGTATGAAGATGACGGTGCCTCCTGAATCACGGACGCCCCTTGCCAGTTCGTTGATCCTGAGAACCACGCCTTCGGCATCGAAGCGGGGGGTATCTTCGGTGAACAGGGCCGCCTGCATGTCGACCACGAGTAAAGCGATCATAATTGTACCTCCAACGGTTTGTGAGTGAACGAAAAAATCGTTGCAGCGATTTGATAATGAAAGAGGGCCGTTTTTTGGAGAAGAATATGAATCCAGTTGATTTCATATACTCCGGCAGGTTATTGTTAATCAAAATCGCCTTAAAAAATCAATTGAAAATGAGAGGCTTGGGGCGTGCGGCCGCATTTCATAATGGATTCGAAGATTCGGGTCGGGTTGTTTACAGGGCCGGCGATCTTAATCGCGGCTACCGTATCGGTAGCGGCGAAATCTTGAGTTTTGATGTCGTTTTTTGGGATTCCGGCTTGTCCGGGCGGGGAAAGGGGCGATATGGGATGGACGTGGGCGCCGGAAAAAAGGGCGGGATGGCTGCGCCTTGCCGGAAGATGGCTCGTTATTGTTTTAACGGTGGTGGGTGCGATGATATTCTTTACACGAATGCCGGGAAAATCTCATACGGGGCCTCTGCCGTCCTTGACAGCGGAAGAAAGGGAGACGGCGGGGTATCTTAAGGCACATGTGAAAATGCTGGCGGACACAATCGGCGAGCGGAATATCTGGTCCCGCGATGCGCTGAGGGCTTCGGAGGCGTATATCCGGGGAGAGTTGACCCGGTACGGGTATGAGGTGGCGGCCCAGGCATACGAGGCCCGAGGGGTGACCGTGCGCAATTTCGAGGCGGAAAGGCGCGGCATCTCCAAGCCCGACAAGATCGTGGTGGTGGGTGGGCATTACGACTCGGTGCTGGGCAGCATCGGTGCCAACGACAATGCCACGGGGGCCGCCGCCGTGCTCGAGCTGGCGCGGCTCTTTGCCGGGGTGAAAACGGATCGCACCTTGCGATTTGTTGCCTTTGTGAACGAGGAACCGCCGTTTTTCATGACCTCCGAGATGGGAAGCCGGGTCTATGCGAAAAGGGCAAGGGCACAGGAAGATGATATCGAGGCGATGCTCTCCATCGAGACCATCGGGTACTATTCCGATGAAAAGGGGAGTCAGCGTTATCCCGCGCCCTTTTCATTTTTCTTTCCGGATACCGCGAACTTTATCGGGTTCGTGGGAAACCTCGGCTCCAGGCGGCTTATGGATCAAGCGATTGGCGTTTTCCGGATGACCACGAAATTTCCATCCGAAGGGGTGGCGGCCCCGGGCTGGATGACGGGAATCGGATGGTCGGATCAATGGGCGTTCTGGAAGGAGGGGTACCGGGGGATCATGGTCACGGATACGGCCCTGTTCCGGTATGACGAATATCACACCATGGCCGACACCTGGGAGAAGATCGACTATGATCGCACGGCAAGGGTTGTCAGGGGGCTTCGGCGGGTGGTGGCGGAAATTGCCGGCATGATTAGTCCGTAAATGATCTTACCCCGGCAATAAAAATCAGTTGCTTATCAATTGAAACATTCCCGGTGCATTTTCATCGCGTACCTTGAATCCAAACGACTCATAGTATTTACGAAGCCCGCTTGCAGCCATAATACCGATAAATGACCCCGGCCTCACATTGTTCCTTAAGTAAAGCATAAGTTCGGACATCAAGGACTTTCCGATGCCTGCATTTCGATATTCCTTGTGAACGATAAGGTCGTGGATATAATAATACAGACCGTCTCCAACGATTCGGCCAAATCCAACCACTTCATTGCTCTCAACCGCAACAACGGTAAAAAGAGAGGCGTTTAATGCTGTTACCACTGCCTCTATGTCTACTTCCCACCAGTCGGTATGTTTCCTCAGGCCTGTATACTCTTCCACGGTAAGTGTTCGATATTCAATTTTCATGTTCAATCTCTTTTTTTAGCACAACTGTACTTTCAGTCCTGCAAGCTGTGAATCTATCGAATGACGGGGGGACGGTGATTATGAGCCGCATTTCCGGTTTTTTATTTCCTTTAGATTTTTTCGTATCGTTTTGTCCGTATCCGTGATCTTGTGGATTTCGTCATCCAGCCCGGTGAATTTTCCGAGGCAGTACCCGGCCCGATTCAGCGCGATAAGAATTCCCAACTGAACTCGATAACCCGGGTTTTGCTTGAGTGCATTGGTCATCAACGGGTAAACTTGCCGAGGAACGTTGGACAGCAGTTCTCCCAAGGCATTTCTCGCAACTCTCCGACCTTCTCCCGTGAGCGCGCGAAGGGTACGGTCAATTTGATTCCGTTGCGCTGCTTTTACGGGTTCGGCGGTTTCGGGAAACTTGCCGCACCGCTTTTCGACAAGTTCCACGAGGCCCCGGGCGTGCTCCGGTGTGGCCATTTCGATGTAGAAAGAGGAATCTGAAACAACGGCCTTGCAGTCAATTTTTTTTTCCAACAGCTCAATTACGGCCTTGGTGACTTGAAAGTTGTTCTGCTGATTCTGGTTGTCCTTCGCGGCTGCAATCTGCGCATCCGCGATCTTCTTTGAGCTCTCTAATTGTGCCGAGCTTGTTGCGACTGCCACGACGGCGCCGGCGATGCCGACCGCTACCGGGACCACCAGGACATCCAGCCACTTCATCCACTGCTCTTTTTTCATGGTTGGTAGAACCTCCGAATTTTGTCCGTTGATTGAGTCGAGGGTTGTGCCGATGAAAGCGCCTCATTCCCAATCGATTTGCCGCGAGCCCGATTCGACACGCATTTAAGGGGTCGAATATTGAAAAATTCCACAATTACCGATAATTCGCGTTGCTGTTGGCGAAAACGATGCCTCGGCTTTCCTGAACCGAGTGTCCCTATGGTGTGGATTTATTAATTTCCGCAGCCCTAAAAAGGAAATCCTATAACTTTGAATTACTGAAGTCAAGTTATGCCCCATGACCTTCCAGGGGAATCGCAAGTAACTATGGCATGCCCGCCGGCTGCGATCCAAGTCGTTGTAATTAATGGCCGTCATTTTGTAACGATAGGAATTCATTGATCAGAAAATCTACATGTGATTGCCCTGCATGACCTTCAAAGGTCATTTGCAAGGAAGGGACTTGGAAACAATAAAATCCACGGAAAAATAAATCTGTCCCCTTTTTCGTGCTTCCATCCGCTTTTTCGGGTAGCGCTTTTGGACAGCAAGCTTTGAACGGGTGTGTAATTATTAAATTTCTTGTCACTGGTTCCGGGACACCCGTCGGCGGAGGGTGAAGTCGCCGGAATAAACCGCTGTCAATGTGCAATATGCTGAATTCATAGTGCTGACAGTTTTTTTGGGGTTGCCCTGCATGGGCATCCGGCCGGACAAATGGAAAAGTGGTGATTGGGAATGCCGATAGTGTGTATAGTAAATATGTATATTATCAATTTGACATCCGCAGGGTTTCAAACTATTGATCACTTTTACTAATTACTTTTCTTTAACGGGAATTCAACTATGTTTCGCTACTTCGGTTACACCTGAGTTTACATATTAAGGACTGCCCGGGCCGGCAGACCAAAGGTAAGACAGGTGGAGCCGATGGATATATCCCGAGACCAGGTCCATTTTCCTCCATCCCGTTTTTTCCTGCGATTCGCTGCCTGCCCCATATAAACCGGTTTTTAGCTACAGCAAAATA
>PPCM01000787.1_pt1 | contig 20081 bp, 9 predicted proteins | sample 1555541 | NCBI WGS metagenome assembly PPCM01 (sample SAMN05284479, study PRJNA326546) | Marine sediment metagenome, whole genome shotgun sequencing project. | isolation source: marine sediment | place: Germany: Wadden Sea | collected 2012-09-05 | reverse complement strand
TAACGGTCGCGGCTATGTACAGAGCGGATTAGGAATTGCTGGTTTACCAGTCATGGACGCTACGAAGCCGAATTTATAATTTTTGTGATTAAATTTCTAGTTTAAAAATTACCAAATTATGAATTTGGCGTTGATCGGAGTCGCTTTGGCTGAACTTTTCTCGACAGACCCCGCTTTGTATATAGGCGTTGTTACCAACTGATGTTTATCGCATTTAATTTCTTTCGAAGATAACAGTTTTTCTTCTCAACGCATTTAATTTTCGTGTAGGCAAACTCTTTGGTTGCAAACCAATGTGTTTGACTACGTTTGCAGACACTAAAAAGAACCAGAATTACGAAGCGTTTATGAACTTTCACCTATTCATGAACGAAAATTTACTGATTTGTAAGCTGCGATTATCAAATGAGTAAATTTGTGCGTAGACTGAAATTCTACCTTTCAAATTATCTGAATTTAGTGACGAAAATTGTAATTTTCACAGATGCTTTACATTTGTTGGTAACGGTCGCGGCTATGTAGCGTGCGTATTTACGAAGAACTGTTTTCGTCTTACTCGCTCGAAGCCGATTAATTGAATTTGATTTTATCTTTTATCTAAAAGCCAATGTAAATTAATTGGCGTTTGTACGTCGATGCTATTTCTGTTCGTATTTGCTAAAATCTACGCATGCTATATAGGCGTTGTTACCGCATGGTGTTTTACGCATTAAATTTCTTTCGAAGATATCAGTTTATCTTCTCAACGCATTTAATTTTCGTGTAGGCAAACTCTTTGGTTGTAAACCAATGTGTTTGACTGCGTTTGCAGACACTAAAAAGAACCAGAATTACGAAGCGTTCAAGAACTTTTATCTACTCATGAACGAAAATTTACTGATTTGTAAGCTGCGATTATCAAATGAGTAAATTTATGCGTAGACTGATATTTTATCTTTCCAAATTATTGAAATTTATTGCGAAAAACTTTGAATTTGCAGGCACTTTACACTTAGCGGTAACTAGTTTATGTGTATGAAGAAATCATATATATATAACTCAATTGGATGTATATGTATGGTTTGGATCATATTTTATTTGGTGTAAAATTGTAAATTTTTTATAAACTGTCAAAAGGAGATGGAATGTTGCTTAGGCTTCGGCTGCTGACATGTGTGTAAATCTCGGTAGTTTTGCTGCTTCTGTGACCTAATAACTCCTGAATAAACCTTAAATCTACACCAGACTCTAATAAATGTGTCGCGTAAGAATGTCGTAACCAGTGTAAAGTGACACGTTTGTTTATTTTCGATTTTGTGATAGCTTGACGTAAAACACTCTGTAAACTCTGCTCAGAATATTTTTGCCCTGGTGTCTGTCCCTCAAATAACCAAACTTTTGGCCTGTAATGCTTGTAGTAATCCCTAAGCATTTCTATCACATTGTCGCTAATCGGAATCATCCTGTCACGATTGCCCTTCGAATTGCGAATGGCTAATAAATGTCGCTTCGAATCAATGTCCCCAGGACGTAATGCAATTAATTCGCTGCGTCGTAATCCACACGCATAAATCAAACTTAACATCGTACGATGTTTCTGATTTGATAAAGACGATAATAATACCTTGACCTCCGTTTTGCTTAATACATTAGGAAGTTTGTGCTCAACGCGTGGACGATCAAATTTGTCAACATCTAATTCGCTTGCAATAATCTCTCTGAAAAATACCTTCGAACCATTAATAATCTGATTTTGATACGAAAAACTGTAGTTGTTTGCAATAATGTAATCATTAACAAATTTAACCATGTCCCGATTGTCAATCTCATCAGGTAACTTTGGATAACAATAAGACAAAAATACTTTAACCCCATCTGTGTATGAACTTATAGTTGCATCACTATAACGCCTATGTGTTAACCACTTCTTAAATTTAGCAATTAAAGGTGGAACATAGTCTGGAATTTGTAAACTTTGCTTGTTTATTCTCTTTTCCTGAATTATTTTTTGCTCATGTAACTCCTGCTGGGTGAGCTCCGATAGTCGTGATCCAAAGTAAGCCCTTATCTTATCTATGTTGTTTCCATAATTTGGTAATACAAAACATTTATTGCTGTAAGACCACTTGCAGTACTTGATGCCCTTTATGTAATCAATGTCAGAGTCGTTTATATTTCCATATATCTTTAGCTTTTTCGAAGAAATAACCATGCGAACTTTCGATGGGGCACTTTTGTATCCTTCAAGATTTTTCTTTTCAGAAATAAAATCTAATGTGCTCCATTCTTTATCAAATTTTGTTTTTTCGTTTTGGAAAAATTCCAAATTACTATAAAACCCTGATGCTAATTGCTCTTTTTTGTAACCATTTATTCTTTCTGTGCCTATCATAATAGATTATAATTTAATCAATAATTAGATTGTAATATAGTCTAAAAAATAACATGAAACAAAAAAAACTTATGTAAAATGTTTATAAAAGCTTAATTAATAAATGATTATGAATATAAGATGTGTATAGCTCCGCTTCGTCCCATATTTTTAAAGAACAGATGTTTACACGATGAACCTATTGGTATTCTCATAAAAGTAGCGTAAATATATATAAAAATGTGTAGTTGTCAAAGATTTTTGATGGCTTATTTTAAGATTTCGTAAACAAAATTTTTCGATGAAATCCATATTGTAAATCTACTTTCGAAAAACTCTATCCCAATCTTGTCTTTTTTGCATTCGCAAACATGAGCAATGCGCCCTTTTAAGAAACTGTTTAATATTTTTACTTTTTGGCCAGGCTTAAGATCTGAAATCTCTGGCTGAAGCTCACTTTGTCCGCATATCTGACGTAAGATTTCAATCTCATCATCTGTAATTATCCCCGGCTTTGAGTCGTAATAAAGTACACCTTTACTTCCAGGAATAAATCGTAGTTTTTCAAAGTCTTTGGTAGAAACTCTGACAAAAATATAAGAGGTAATTAGGAGCTTAACTTTATACTTGTTTTTGTCAAAGAAAAATTTATAACAAGGTAAATATGATTCGAAATTCCTATAATCCAATTCGTTTAAAACATACTTTTCCTTGTGTGGAAGAGTGCGCAATGCATACCAATTATATTTTTGAGATTCAAAATTCATAATGCTGACGCAAAATTAATAAAGTTTATCGAAAAAAACAGTTAAATATTTGTTTAGTTTTTATATGTAGGTTCAAGACTTAATTTATTCGATAAATATTTGTAATCTCAGCGATAGATATTTTTGTTAATTATCTACGTTAATTAACGTAAATCTATGGCTTTTTACCACGGTAAACAGCCCAGTCATCCCAATAAACTTCCAGATTTTTATCGTTGTCTGTCATGTAATTAATTAAGTCGTCGCTTGTGTATAGCTTTAAAGGGTTCATATGTGTGTAGCCGTCAGGATGTTTTTCGCGTGGATGTTGAGTTGTGTTGTGGATGTCAAATATTACAGTCTTTTCTCCACCTTCAGGAGTTATTGCCATAAAAAAACGGCCATTATTTTCATCACCTTCAAGTAAATATATCTCAATTTGCATCCATGTCGCAAATGGAACCGAAAAATCTTCAGCAACTTCTTTCCAGATTGGATCCCATTTTCCGAGTCTAATGTCTCTGTCGCCTTTTACAGAAAAATACATGTCTTCTACAGGGCCATTTTCATTTTTTATAAGACTAACTGTAACCCGAAATGGATTTCGCTCTCCATCCCAGTTTGCATTATTCCAGAATTCAAAAAACGATAGCCAATGAACCTGTTCGTCCCATTGCTTTAAATATTCCATGTCTGGATGAATGTAAAGTTTTACAGATTGATAATATTCTTTAATGCACTTATTGTCATGAAAGTTTGCTTGTACGCGACCTTTTTTATGTATTCCTTCACGGATGTGTGGCTCAATTATCTTAAATTTAATAACATTGTTGTTTGGGTTTGTTGGATCCTGACAAATTTCTGCATAACGCTGATCTCTTTCGCCATCTTCGTAACTTATGTGAAAGTCCCCAATGCAATAATGAGACTGTAATTCATCCCAAATAGAATAGTTCTCAGAAGAAGTGTCTGTACTCTGTATTTTATCTTTCTTTACAGTAAATTTGTAAACGTCACAGTTTGAGAAATCGGTAAACAATATTTGCTCTTCTATATTATCACACTCAATATTCCAGTTTACACTTTTTTTGCATGATGGCACTATTATTAATAGTGTAAAAACAAATATTAGAATGTTTCTTGTTTTCAAGCGTTTATTGATGAAATGTAAAAGAAATCCTGCCATAAAAACGAATTAAATACTGTTTTAGATAAAAAATAACATTCAATGACTCAAATATATTATAAATATACTTAAATGTTGTACTTTTGTGCTCTAAAATTTGAAATTATGAAATCGAATGCATTAAACATTAATCTCAATTCTGAAATTGGGAAGTTGAACGGAGTAATTTTACATACTCCAGGAGCAGAGGTGCAGAATATGATACCAGAAAATGCAGAAAGAGCTTTATATAGCGATATTTTAAATTTGCACGTAGCTCGTCAGGAATATTCACAATTATCAGGCGTACTAGGTAAACTAACTAACACTTTTCAGGTTAAAAATCTTCTAGAAGACGTTTTGCGCGATAGCAGAGTTAAAGAAAGTCTGATTCAAAAGATTTGTAATAATGAAGGATTGGAAATATATCAGGATACTTTACTAGATCTTAACAATAAAGAACTCGCACGTCAACTTTTAGAAGGAGCTTTGATGGAAAAAAATAACCTGACATCTTTTCTTTCAGATCAAAGATATATGTTAAGACCATTGCATAATTTCTTTTTTACAAGAGATGCATCTGTTGCAGTAAATAACAAAGTTTTGATTTCCCGAATGGCAAGTAATGTGCGTTATCGCGAGTCAATGATTATGCAAGCAATATTCGATTCTCATCCAAATTTTATCACTACTACCGTAAATCCGTGTGAAGATAAATTTTATACTCCAGAAATAACAATAGAAGGTGGAGATGTTCTTGTTGCCAGAGAAGATGTTTTACTAATTGGAATTGGAACCAGAACAACATCCCAAGGAGTTGACTTTATTCTAAATCGACTAAAAGAGCAAAAAAGAACAATGCATATAATTGTTCAGGAATTGCCACACGAACCAGAATCATTTATTCACCTTGATATGGTGTTTACTTTCCTCGATAAAGATAAATGTATGGTTTATGATCCCGTTATTACACGACCTAACAGATATCAGACAGTTTTGATAAGCGCAGATAATGGGAAAGTTACAATCAAAGAACAAGACAATATTCTTACCGCACTAAAAGGACTGGGAATAGACCTTAAACCATATTATTGTGGTGGAACAGGAGACTCATGGAATCAGCAGCGTGAACAATGGCATAGTGGTGCAAACTTCTTTTCTTTTGCTCCAGGGAAAGTAATTGGATACGAAAGAAATTACTACACTATTGATGAACTTAGCAAAGGCGGTTTTGAAATCTTAAAAGCTAAAGATGTTATTGCAGATAAGAAAAATCCAGATGATTACAAGAAATGTGTAATCACAATTGAAGGCTCTGAACTTTCCAGAGGAGGAGGAGGTGCCAGATGTATGACTATGCCCGTTAATAGAGACGCGGTTAATTGGTAAGAGTTTTTTAGTTAATCTGGTCATATATACAGATAACAAATCACCTATTACAAAAATACAGACACTAATTTAGTAAAACAGTTTCTACTTTATTGCTAAAGTTTAATCAGTTTTTCGCTTTGAGCTTTGTCTTTGCTAATTAGCTTAATTGTGTAAATCCCAGACGGGATTTTACTAATATCAATTTCATTAGTCAATTTTTGATTTAATATTAAATTTCCACTAATTGAGTAGATTTTAATCCAGGAAAATTCTTCGTGCTGATTAATTTTAATAATGTCTTTTGCAGGGTTTGGATATATGTTGGACTTTGCTGTATTTGTAATATCTGTTCCCATAGGTTGAAAATCATATTTGCTGAAATAAATGTTTTTATCATCTATCCCTTCTCTTTGATCAATCCAGATCATAAAGACATCTTTGTCAGTATTCATTTCTGAGTGTAAATCGCTAGCATCTGCATCAAAAGCGTCTGAAATAGGAATAGGTTCCAAGAAATTAGCTCCGTTTGTAGTTGACTCGAAAAGATATAATCCAAAACCTTCGGCAAAGCTTGCTAATGCGGTAAAACATAGAAACTCTTCATCGTTAGATGCAAAATTGCCAAATTTGCAAAAATCTGAAATTTCAGAAAACATCTCTTCAGAAGCAAAACTGCTGCCTCCATCATTTGATTTTGAAATATAAATTCGGCTGTTAAAAGAGTTCTCTGAACCAAGTCGCATATCATCGAAACTAACAAAAACATTATTGTCTGAACCTATTCCAATGTTTGGATAGTATTGAATAGAGTCCGAATCGATATTAGTGATGTCATTTACCATTACGTTAGTTGAAAAACTTGTTCCTGAATCTGTTGATTTACTAAAGAAAATATCCCCATTTGAATTAGGATTTCTACCATCTGTCCAAGCTAAATAAATGTTCCCATCAGATCCAATTTCCATAGCATTTAAGTTGCTAAAATATACAGAGCTTGTACATGCTTGATCGTTTATCTGTGTAGCAGGAGACCAGCTATTCCCATAATCGTCCGATTTGGTAAAGTAGTAATCGACCATAGGATATGAAGCCGCTGAGGCATAAAAAATGTAAGCGTAATTATTGTATGCCTTGACAATTGGCATTATTGAAGAGTTGTTTGTTGTTATTATATAAGGAGAAGAGAAAGTGGTTCCACCATCAGTAGATTTTGTAAACCAGATATTCCATTCTTCTTCACCATTGGTTACCACTGTCCATGAAATATATATAGTGTTTGATGCAACATCAATTGACCCAATAACATGTATAGCTTCAGTAGGACCGGTGTAAATAGCAGTTTCCTCAGAAAAGCTATCTCCACCATTGGTTGATTTACAAAAATAAATATAGCTTTCCGATTCCGAATGAGCACCTTGCCAGATTACATAAATGTTTTCGCCATCAACAGCAATGTAATCACTACCGTCCATTGAAACATCAAAATATTCAAGAGTGTTTAATTTTATATCACCGCTAATTATTTGTGACTTTGAATAAGTCGAAAATAATACAAAGAATAATGCAATAAGCATAGTTGAGTAAAAAAAATGTTTAGTTTTCATAGTTGGTTGATTTTAGGTTGTAAATCAGGTTTTTACAAATTTACGAAAAATAATAATATCAGAATAAATGAAGTGAGAAAGGAATAAATGTAAAATTGATTTATACCTATGTTTTTCTAAAACAAAACAAAAAAACTATATTTGCCAGATAATTGTTTTTAAATGAGAATATCAAAGCTTTTTACCTGTGTTTTATTGGTTTTGGCATCAAATATTATGATGGCTCAAACATATCAGGTAGGAGCATATTTTGATAAATTAGATTCGCATTTTGAAACATTGCAAAACTTCGATAGCGAAGTAAAATCATATTGTGAACATAAACAGCAAAATATTATACCTGTTCTACAATCGGATAACTTGGTGGTAATGGGCTTTGAGCAATATCAGCTAAACGAAACTGCTCGTGAATATTATTATGGATTTCAAAATTTAGATTATATCGATAAGTGTCGATTGATATATAGCTGGAACCAGTATAGTACAGTAATCAGCCAAGTAGCACAAGATAAAAAAATACCAAAAGAAATAGCTTACCTACCTGTAGTTTATACAGTTCTTGATGAATATTATCAAGGTCCAAATTATAGATTTGGAATTTGGGGATTGCCGTATCTGCCTGCAGTGAAATATGGAATTGTCGCAGATTCATGCTATGATCAACGTTTGGATATTTCATTAAATTCTTATGCGGCATTATCCTATCTTTATGATCTACATAGAAATTTTAGAACCTGGGATTTGGCAGTAACTGCATATTGCTGTGGCCCGTCAAGTGTCGTAAGGGCTGGTTCAGATAATCAGAATTATGATTCGGTTTATAATAATCTGAATTGTATCGATAAAGATTGTTTCTACAGATTGTTGGCTTTCTCAAAATGGATGGAGGAAAACGAAACTTTTGACTTTAGTAACGTTGGAAGCTTTTCTATTTCTGTAACAGATACAGTTTTAATAACTTCCAGATTGCACTTTGACCAAATATCAGAAGTCTTAAATATTGATAAAACTGATCTTAAATCTTTGAATCCAATGTTTGTAGGCAATGTTATTGATGGTCGTAAAAAACCTAAGATTATTAATTTGCCAGAATCATATAAGCCAGCATTTATAGCTATGAGAGATTCGATTCCATATTATATGGACTCGGTTTATTTTCCAAAATTTGTTCCTGTTGTACGAAAAACAAACGACTATAATAATTACAATTCATATGCCCATGTAAGCGTTAGTCCTGGAGATGATTATGAGGAAATAAAATATAAGATTGTATCGGGCGATAACCTTGGGTCAATTGCCGAAAGATATAATGTTAATATCGTAGACTTAAAAGATTGGAATGATATCCGAGGAACAAATATCTGGGCTGGTCAAAATATAAGCATATGGGTAAAAAAAGGAACAAAAAATCAATATGTGCAGAAAGAAAAACCGATAGAGAAAAAGCCTTTAGAGACAAAAAAAGATAATGGCGTAAGTGTAAAAAAACGTTTGTCGATGGATAATTACCGACTAGTAGGAACATATGAGGTAAAATCAGGTGATTCTCCATATAAAATTGCACAAAACTATTCGTGGGCAAGTCCTGAAGAAATAATGGAATGGAATGGAGTCTCAGATCCCTCAAAACTGCAGGTTGGACAAAAATTGAAAATTTATAGGAAGAAAAAATGAAAGCAAAACAAGTTTTATATTTTGTGCTAGGTGTGATGGGGATTTTGGGAGTAATTATGCTCGTTTTTCCAAAAGACGGAATCCGATTAAACGACGAATGGGTTTTGTATTTTCCAAGTTTCGAAGAAATGTTTCTCAAAGATGATGCCCTGATTGTCGATACCGACTCAATTGTCGAGAATCAGATAAGTATCGATTCGCTTGTTCCGCTTGATGATACTACTAAAGAAATTGACCTCGAAGAAATTAAGAAACTGCTTACTCCAATCGAATATCCCGAAGATAATCCACAAGCTTTAGATGAGTTTTTTGCAAAACTTACTGATCTCGATAACGAAAAGAAAATTAGAATTATGCACTATGGAGATAGCCAGATTGAGGGAGATAGAATAACAGCTTTTGTACGTAATAAAATTCAGGGGCGATATGGTGGATTTGGAATGGGATTGTGCTCTCCTGTAGCTGTATATTCTCAATTTAGTATCAAACAGGAAGATTCAGGGAATTGGTACAGATATACAGGCTTTGGAGCTATCGATCAGAGTATAGAACATGAAAAGTACGGACCAATGATTGCCTTTAATCGTTATGCTCCACTAACCGATTCTACCTGGACACAACCAGATACGAAATATTCGGGATGGCTTAATTTTACAAAATCAGAAATCGGATATGGAAATACCCGAAAATTTAAAGAAATCTACATCTATTACGGGAATGCTAAAACCAGTTCAACTGTAAGTATTTACTCAGATGATGAATTACTTGTTAGCGACTCACTTCAAATGGGTGATAGCCTGTATGTTTATAAGTATACATCAGATATATATCTTGAAAATGTAAAATTTGAATTCGAAGGTTATGATAGTCCCGATTTTTATAGTATCTCTTTTGAGGATGAAACAGGGGTATATATTGATAATGTCGCTTTAAGAGGAAGTAGCGGAACAGTGTTCTCAACCACAGATGGTAAAGTTTTGGCAGAATCGTTTGCATATCTTGGTACAGACTTGTTTATCCTGCAATTTGGAGGAAACTCGGTTCCATATATCGAAGATCAAAAAGGAGCCGAACAGTTCGGTAATTATTTCTATTATCAGCTTGCCTACCTAAAAAGTGCTGTGCCAGATATCAATATTATTGTTATAGGACCAAGCGATATGTCTGTAAAAGTTAAAGACGATTTTGAGACTTATCCAAATCTGGAAAATATCATAGAGGAAATTAAAAAAGCTACATTTAAAGCTGGTTATGTTTATTGGGATATGTATACCGCTATGGGAGGTAAGAACTCCATGAAAGCCTGGGTTGAGGCTGATCCGCCACTGGCAGGAACAGATTATACACACTTTACTCCATACGGGACAAGCATTGTTTCCAATATGTTTTATAATGCATTTATACTTGAGGTTACAAGCTATACAGAAAGAATAAAAAAGGAAAATGAGATTGAGGAAGTTGAATAAATATTATCTGATACTGATTGTTCCTGCAATAATGTTTGTGGGAGTTTTACATGCTCAAGAAGGGAGAGTTCCTTTCTCAAAACGACAGTATCTTTATATTCAGCACGATTCGTCTGTACTTGAGCATTTCAATACAAATCCAAATCTCGATAAGTTTTTTGATAAATTAGATGAACTTTACCTTACAGGTCATGGGCAGGTTTCGATTATGCATTTTGGAGGATCTCATATTCAGGCAGGAGTTTGGTCATACGAAATAAGAAAATTGTTCGAAAGCCTGTCGCCAAATTTAGAAGGTAGCCCGGGTTTGGTTTTCCCGTTTAGTATTGCAAAAACAAATCATCCATATTATTATAAATCATCTTTTAATGGAGAATGGGAGATTTCAAAAGTAACCGATAAAGTTCCTGAAGATACTATAGGTTTAATTGGTATGTCTGCACGAACAAAAGATAGTCTTGCAGATATTCAGGTGATGTTTTATCCTCGAGCAAATATCACAAAACGCAGGTTCGATAAAGTAACAGTTTTTCATAATATTAATGATACGTCTTACCTTGTAAAACTTGCACAGGAAGAGCTTGTCGATACTGTAATAATTAATCCCGAAGTTCGTGGTACAGAGTTTTATCTGAGTGAACCAGTAGATACTTTTAATTTGGAGGTTGTACGGATAGATAGTAGCGATGTGGAATTCCGTTTCTATGGTGCATTGCTAGAGAACTCTAAATCGTCAGTAAAGTATTCAGGAGTAGGGATTAATGGAGCAGCAACTTATTCATATCTTAAGGCAGAGCTTTTTGATACACACTTAAAAGCATTAAATCCAGATTTGGTAATTTTCTCAATAGGAGTAAATGATGCTGCCGGGAAAAGTTTCTCTAGGTTGGCATATATCAATAATTATAAAAAGCTTGCAGATAAGATTTTGGCAGTGAACCCAGATTGTGCAATTATCTTTACCACAAATAACGATTTCTATTACTATAGAGGTGGTGCAAATCCACATTATGATGAGGTTTATGCTGCAATGAGAACTCTTGCCAAAGATTATGATGCATCGGTATGGAATATGTTTAAAGTAATGGGAGGATATAAATCGATAAATTATTGGCGAAACGATGATATCGCAAAAAGAGATAGAATCCACTTTACACGACAAGGTTATAAAATTGTTGCAGGATTGCTTTTCGATGCAATTATTGATGATTATGAAAAACACTTAACAGGGCAGGATAGAAGATGATAGATATTTTAAAAGATTTATTTACATACAACGAAACATCACCATTGATTTTTACCAGATTTTTCTTCTGGGGATTCTTTGCAGTTGTACTTATAGGATATTCTTTTGTTTCTAATAAAAGAGTTTTACGATCTTTATACCTTTTAGTATTCTCATTGTTTTTCTATTATAAATCAAGTGGTTTTTTCTTCTTTCTCATAGTTTTTAGTACTCTGGTCGATTATATTATCGGATGGGTAATCTACAATACCGATAAGAATCTGAATCGGAAGATATTACTTGCTTTAAGTGTTTTTGTAAACCTTTTTGTGTTGGCATATTTTAAATATACCTTCTTTTTTACAGAGGCAATAAATGATATGTTTGGGACAAATCTGGTAGCATATAATTATCTTGCAGATGTGTCAAATATGCTTACAGGGACACACTTTGATACAGCGAAAATATTCTTGCCTGTAGGGATTTCGTTTTTTACTTTCCAGACAATGTCATACACTCTTGATATTTATCGAGGAGAGCTGAAACCAGTAAAAAATATACTGGATTTCGGTTTTTATGTGTCTTTCTTTCCTCAACTTGTTGCAGGACCAATTGTTAGAGCAAAAGACTTTATTCCACAGATTTATGAAAAATTTAAACTTTCGCGATATGAGTTTGGATTAGCTCTTTTTATGATATTGAAAGGGTTGATAAAGAAAATTATGATTGGTGATTATATCGCTGTAAATTTCGTTGATCGTGTGTTTGGGAATCCAGAAATGTACACTGGATTTGAAAGCCTAATGGCAATGATTGGATATTCGTTGCAAGTGTATGTAGATTTCTCTGGATATACCGATATTGCAATTGGAGTAGCTCTGTTGATGGGGTTCAGACTTAATCAAAACTTTAACTCACCATACAAAGCCAAAAACTGTGGGGATTTTTGGTCAAGATGGCATATTTCACTGTCTTCTTGGTTGAGAGATTATCTTTATATCCCTTTAGGTGGTAATAGAAATGCTACCAAGGGAACTTATATCAATTTTGCTCTGATTTTAGTCGTTGTGATGTTACTCGCAGGTAGTTGGTGGGTAAGCATAGGAATTGTTGTTGTAGTGATTTTAATGCTAATATTGATGAAAGTTTCTTGTAAAGCGAAGAAAGGAATTGTACGCAATATTAATGTTATGATAACCATGCTTTTTGGAGGTTTATGGCATGGCTCCAGTTGGAATTTTTTAATATGGGGAGGTCTTAACGGATTAGGTGTAGTTACATACAAATATTGGCGAAAGATTAGTCCATGGGAAAAGTATGATAATGTGATAGCAACGGTTTGGAAAATTGCAATTACTTTTGGTTTTATCACTTTTACCCGCGTGTTTTTCCGTGCTCCGGATTACGAAACAGCAACAACAATGTTACACAGAATTCGTACCGCATTTAGCCCTGAATTAATACCTCAAATTATCACAGGATATTATAAAGTTTGGTTAATGATGTTGTTTGGTTTTATTACTCATTGGCTTAGCTATAATTTTAAGGATACTTGGAGAGATAGGTTTATAAACTTACCTCATTATGTGCAAGCCATTATTTCTGCCATAATTGTCTTTATAATATATCAGTCAATTTGTTCTGATATGGTTGCATTTATTTACTTCCAGTTCTAGGTTTTCAAATTACTTATTTCACAAAAAATGATCATTGTGTGCTCTTTGGGGCAAAAGCGAATGATGATTGGTTCTTCTTGTTTTCTTTCTTTACTAATGTTAAGAAACTCGAAGAATTAAGGACGAAAGATTTCCAGTAAAAAAGATGTCTAAAGGTAAAGATTTATTGAATAATAAAAAAGCGGCAATCAAAATTAATTGCCGCTAATATATATATAGTTTTAGGGTTTTATTGGACTACTGTAACTACTCCACAGTATTTAGTTCCATTTAGTAAGTCAACACTGTAAATATATGATCCAGTTGGTACAATATTTCCATTCCATGTTCCATTCCATGGTTCTCCTGATCCGTAACCCTGAAATACTTCTTGTCCCCATCTGTTAAATACAGTAATAATTGCCCATGGGAACATTTCAATATTTTCAATAATCCAAGTGTCGTTTATACCATCAATATTTGGAGTAAAAGCATTTGGGATAGATATACAGTCTACATCTGTGTCAACTAATTCAACTTTTTCTGTTGACAAAGAGCAACCTTGACTATCTGTAATAGTAAATAAATATGATCCTTGCATTAAACCAGCAATATATTCAATAGATGATGTTTGGTCGTTCCATTCAAATATGTATGGCGGATTTCCACCCATAACACTAATCTCGATGTAGCCATCATCATTACCAATACAGCTAGGGTTTATTGTGATGTATGAATAATCCATTTCTGTTGGTTGTGATAATTCAACAATAGTATCAATTTCACAACCCTGGGCATCTTTAATAGTAACAGAGTATATTCCAGCATTCAGGTTGCCTGCATTATTGCCACTGAAATGATTTCCTTCATATTCCCATGAATAATTGAATGGGGCAGTTCCTCCAAGAGCAGAAATTTGTATTTGACCATCATTGTATCCAAAGCAGCTTGGGTTTTTAGCTAATACATTCATGTCAATTGGAGTAGCAACTCCAACATTATATATTGCACTTTGAGTACATGAATTTGCATCAGTAACAGTTACACCGTATGGGCCAGGAATTAAATCCAAAATTGTATTGCCACTAGTTCCATTACTCCAGTTTATTAGATATGATGGAGTTCCACCTGTAACACTTAAAGTAATTGCACCGCTCTTATCATCAGTACAGCCAATACTTGTTATCGAAGCAGATAACTCAATAGCAGGTAAATCTTGTATGTCATAAGTATCTGTACCACTACATCCCCAACTATCTATTACTGTAACTTCGTAATGACCCGAATGGATATAATTGTTGTATTCTTCATGATTCCCATTTGACCAAAAATATTGTAAAGGATTGGTCCCATTGTTACTATATGCTTGAAGAATTGCATTATTATCACCATGACATATTACACCTTGAATTTCATTGATGTTTGCATGTATTGCCCCAGTGATATCAATTTCAACACTATTAATGTGCTGGCAATCATTGTTGTCAGTTATTGTTACAGTGTAAGTGTCAGCAATTAAATTAGATATTGAAGTTCCTGTTTCGTCATTTGACCATAAATATGTATATGGATCAATCCCACCACTTGCAATAATTGAAGCATTACCAAGTTGCTGAGTACAAACTACATCTGAATGGTTTGTAGTAGAGCTTATAGCAGTTGGTTCATTAATTTCGACAGAGGATTCAGTTGAACACCCGTTTGCATCTATAATAACAACTGTATAGTTTCCAGCTTCTAAATGATTAGCTGTTGCTAATGGTGTGTGTGATGGATTGCTCCAAGAGTAACTATATGTAGGAGTTCCACCAGAAACACTAACAGTAGCAGAGCCATTATTACCTCCATTACATGTAACATCAGAAGAAGTTGCTATAGAGGCTATTATTTCATCTGGTTGAGTTATGCTTGTTCCAATAGTTCCAGAACAGCCATTACTGTCAGTAACAGTGATGTTGTATGTGCCATTTCCAATATTATTTAAGTATGAGGTAGAACTCGTTGATTCGTCATCCCAAATATAATTGTATGGAGGTGTACCACCAGAAACATTTGTAGATAGCGATCCGTCAATTTCTCCATAACAACTTGGATTAATAACAGAACTAATAGATAAGTTAAGTGATGACGGGGATGTTATTGTAATACTATTAATTTCATCACAACCCCAAGCATCAGTAACGGTAACAGTATATGTATCTGACGCTAGATTATTTACACTAGAATTTGTTGAACCAGATTCATCATCCCAAAGATATGTATATGGAGGGACTCCGCCAGTAACATTAACACTTACCTGTCCATTATTTTCATTATAGCAGATTAAACTTTCTCCTGACATTTCAAGATTAAGAGGTTCACTCACATCAGCAACGAAAGTGCCAATTCCAGTACATCCACCAGGATCTGTATAACTATATGTAATTGTATGAGAGCCACTCCCTGCTATTGTTGGAATGAATTTATTACCAATAACACCATTTCCAACAACTTCCCCTCCAGGAGGCGTGAGGTTCAATTCAACTGCAACACCGTTATAGCAATATTGATTATTAGGTAATGATACAGTAACTAGAGGAGATGGGTTTACGATTGTTGTTCCCTGAGTATTATCTGAACAGCCATAAATATTTGTTACTTCGTAAGTAAAAATGTGATTTCCTGGTCCTGCATTTTCAGGACTAAAAACAAATCCAGATACTCCAGGTCCACTAAGTGTTCCCCCTGGAGGAGTTACAACGATAGTTTCAAATTCATCCCCTTCGCAATAATCAGAATTTAAGTTTGTGATTACGGCAACAGGATTTGGATTCACTGTGATTTGTGTTGATGTGTTTATAAGGCAAGCCCCATTTGTAAATTCATAATCAATATTAAATATTCCTACTCCAGAGATGCTCGGGTCAAAAGTTCCATTAATTGGATCTGTTATTCCAGTACCACTCCAGTTTCCACCTGCTATACTTGCAATTAGATTAACTGGAACTGTATTTTCGCAGAATGGACCAGCTGGAGTAATTGTTACAGCAGTATACCCGTCAACAATGATATTAATATTGTCAGAATCACTACAAGCGCCATTAGAAATAGTGTAACTAACAGTGTGTGTCCCTGCACCAGCTGCAGATGGGTTAAATGTATTGTCAAATACACTAGTTCCTGACCATGTTCCTCCAGGAGTTGCAGCTGTTAAAGTAATAGGAGAACTGTTTTCACAAATAGGTATTACTGGATTGATTGTTGCATCAACCATTTGATCTACATGAATAGTCTCTGTGTCTGAGTTTGCGCAAGTTCCATTATTAAGATTGTACGTAATAATATGGTTGCCAGGTCCTGCAATATCAGGATCAAATGTATTTCCGATAACCCCAGTCCCTGACCAGATTCCTCCAGAAGTTGCGGCAGAAAGAGCTACAGCAACTTCAGATTCACATAATGGACCAACAGGTGCTATTGTAACATCAGGAATATCATCTAAAGTTATGTAAATCGTATCAGAATCTTCACATGTTCCATTTTCAATGAAATATACAATTTCATGTGTTCCTGCTCCAGCAAGAGAAGGAGTAAAAGCTCCAGATGTTGGATTGCTTATACCTTGTCCACTCCATATTCCACCTGCTTGAATTGATAATAAGCTGAAAGGAGCATCTGTAATACATAAATTAGTAGGATTACTTAGAATCGTAGCATCAACAGCTTCGTCAACCTGATAAATATGTAAGTCTGTTGAGGTACATTCTCCATTTACTAAAGTATATGTCATTGTGTTATCACCATGTGTTACAATTGAAGGATCTAGTATTCCATTTATAGGATCAATAATACCTTGTCCTGACCATGTTCCACCAGAAGTCGCAGCATTTAGGTTTATTGGTGAGCTGCTTTGACAAATGGCACCAATAGGAGTGATAGTAGGATCTAATATCTCATCTACATGGATTGTAAATGAATCATTGTCGGTACACATTCCATTAGTTATGTTGTAGGATATCAAGAAATCTCCTGCTTGAGAGAATAAAGGAGAAAACTGACCAGTAGCTGGGTTTGTAATTCCTGTTCCGCTCCATGTTCCTCCACTACTAACTGCAACAAGATATGCGAATTCCAAATCCTCACAGAAAGGACCAGCAGGTGTAATCGTTGCATTAGGAATTGTATCTACATGAATTATTGTTTGGTCAGAATCAGAGCATGCTCCAATAGTTATATTGTAGTTTATAATATGATCTCCTTGACCAGCAAGCATTGGATCAAATTGGTCTCCTGATACAGCAGTTCCTGTCCATGTTCCACCTACTTGTGCTGAAATCAAGTTAACTATTCCATTATTTTCACAGAATGGACCATCGGGAGTAATAGTTGCATTTACTGTTTGGTCAACATGAATTGTAATTTGATCAGAATCTGAGCAAGCACCAATACCAATATTATAAGTAATGATATGATCTCCTGCAGTAGCAATAGATGGAGAGAATATTCCAGTTAGTTGATCTATGATACCAATACCTGACCATGTACCACCTGGAGTAGCAGTAATTAGAGATAATTGATTATCAGTTTCACAGAATGGTCCAGCAGGAGTTATGCTAGCATCTATATTTTGATCGATATGAATAACTTCTGTATCAGAATCAGAACAAGCACCATTCATAACATCGTATTGTATTAAATGATCACCAGCAAGAGCAATAGTAGGATCAAATGTGTTTCCAACAACTCCAGTCCCTGACCATGTTCCACCTGGAGTAACAGCAGTTAGAGCAACTGCAGCCTCAGTTTCACAGAACGGCCCGATAGGAGTAATAGTTGCATCAACATCAGCATCAATGTGTATTGTTTCAGTATCAGAGTCAGAACAAGCACCGTTTGTAATATCGTATTGAATAACATGATCACCAGCAAGAGCAATAGTAGGATCAAATGTATTTCCAACAACCCCAGTACCTGACCACGTACCACCCGGAGTAACAGCAGTTAAAGCAACTGCAGCCTCAGTTTCACAGAACGGACCGATAGGAGTAATCGTTGCATCGACATCAGCATCGACGTGTATAGTTTCAGTATCAGAGTCAGAGCAAGCCCCGTTTGTAACATCGTATTGAATAATATGATCACCAGCAAGCGCAATAGTAGGATCAAATGTGTTTCCAACAACTCCAGTGCCTGACCACGTTCCACCTGGAGTAACAGCTGTTAAAGCAACAGCAGCCTCAGTTTCACAGAACGGCCCGATAGGAGTAATCGTTGCATCAACATCAGCATCGATATGTATTGTTTCAGTATCAGAGTCAGAGCAAGCACCGTTAACAACATCGTATTGAATAACATGATCACCAGCAAGTGCAATAGTAGGATCAAATGTGTTTCCAACAACTCCAGTGCCTGACCATGTTCCACCTGGAGTAACAGCTGTTAAAGTAACAGCAGCCTCAGTTTCACAGAACGGTCCGATAGGAGTAATAGTTGCATTGATATCAGCGTCAATATGTATTGTTTCAGTATCAGAGTCAGAACATGCACCGTTAACAACATCGTATTGAATAACATGGTCGCCAGCAAGAGCAATAGTAGGATCAAAATTGTTTCCAACAACCCCAGTACCTGACCATGTACCACCTGGAGTTACAGCAGTTAAAGCAACTGCAGCCTCAGTTTCACAGAACGGCCCGATAGGAGTAATAGTTGCATCGACATTAGCATCAACGTGTATATTTTCAGTATCAGAGTCAGAGCAAGCCCCGTTTGTAACATCGTATTGAATAATATGATCACCAGCAAGCGCAATAGTAGGATCAAATGTGTTTCCAACAACTCCAGTGCCTGACCACGTTCCACCTGGAGTAACAGCTGTTAAAGCAACAGCAGCCTCAGTTTCACAGAACGGCCCGATAGGAGTAATCGTTGCATCAACATCAACATCGATATGTACTGTTTCAGTATCAGAGTCAGAGCAAGCACCGTTAACAACATTGTATTGAATAACATGATCGCCAGCAAGTGCAATAGTAGGATCAAATGTGTTTCCAACAACTCCAGCACCTGACCACGTACCACCCAGACTTACGGCAGTTAAAGCAACTGCAGCCTCAGTTTCACAGAACGGCCCGATAGGAGTAATCGTTGCATCGACATCAGTATCGACGTGTATAGTTTCAGTATCAGAGTCAGAGCAAGCACCGTTTGTAACATCGTATTGAATAATATGATCACCAGCAAGCGCAATAGTAGGATCAAATGTGTTTCCAATAACCCCAGTTCCTGACCACGTACCACCCAGAGTAACAGCTGTTAAAGTTACTGCAGCCTCGGTTTCACAGAACGGTCCGATTGGAGTTATAGTCGCATTAACAACAGCATCGATATGTATAGTTTCAGTATCAGAATCAGAACAAGCACCATTAACTACATCATATTGAATAATATGATCGCCTGGTCCTGCGGTTGGAGGGAAGAAATTACTTCCAACAACTGCTGTTCCAGACCATGTTCCACCTGCACTTATTGCAGTAAGTGCAACAGCACCATTGTTTTCACAGAACGGTCCGATAGGTGTAATCGTTGCATCGACATCAGCATCGACGTGGATAGTTTCAGTATCAGAGTCAGAACATGCCCCGTTAACAACATCGTATTGAATTAAGTGATCACCAGCAAGAGCAATTGTAGGATCGAAATTGTTTCCTACAACTCCAGTACCTGACCACGTTCCACCTGGAGTTACAGCAGTTAAAGCAACTGCAGATTCTGTTTCACAGTACGGTCCGATAGGAGTTATGGTTGCGATGACTTCAGCATCGACGTGTATAGTTTCAGTATCAG
>PPCM01000786.1_pt1 | contig 20093 bp, 13 predicted proteins | sample 1555541 | NCBI WGS metagenome assembly PPCM01 (sample SAMN05284479, study PRJNA326546) | Marine sediment metagenome, whole genome shotgun sequencing project. | isolation source: marine sediment | place: Germany: Wadden Sea | collected 2012-09-05 | reverse complement strand
CTTCGAGGGAGAAGCATCATGTTGGGGAGTTTTAGCAGATAGCGGTTAGGTTGTCAAGACAACTTGTTTGATTCGTGATTTTTGAGGCCCCGGATTCCCTTTTAACCAAAGGGAATCCGGGCTGGTGAGGCGGTCGGGGGGGGCGTGGATTTTTTCCCTATTCCGGGACAAACCAGTCCGGGCGGGTTTTCTTCACGACTTCGGTCACGTCCACGATAAGGGTGGTCTGATCGCCGATAATGGCCGAGCCGAGCAATCCGTCCTGCTTCAACGTGGTGTCGTCGATCCTGACCTGCACATCCACTGCGTCCACCGGGGGAGATGCCAGCAGGCCGATCTCCCTTTCGGCGATCTTGAAGTGGATCACCTGCAGGTGCTCCGTGTCGGGAATGGGAGAAACGTTCAACACCTCGGAAAGGGCGATCAGGGGGATCGAGGTGTTTCGGTACTGGAGCACCTTGTCGCCCGCCACCTGCTCCACGTCCGAGGCCTTGATCTTTTCGATCCGTTCGACCATGTCCAGGGGCACCGCGAATTTCTCTTCCGGGGAGTTGTAGAAAAGGAGAAAGGAGAAGAAATCCTCATCCTCGGCTCCGGTTTTCTCGTCATGATCGCCTTCGCTTATCCGGTTGAGGCGGTCGGCGGCGCCGGCGGAGGAGAGTCCCGCCATCTGCGCGATGCCCACGACATCGAGGATCAGCGCGACCTTCCCGTCCCCCATGATGGTGGCGCCCGCGTATCCCTTGCAGTCCTTGAGGTCGCGGCCAAGGGGTTTGACCACGATCTCCTCTGAGTCGTTCATGGCCTCCACCACGATGCCGTATTTAAGGTCACCCGCCGAGACGATGGCGATGTGAAGGGCGCTGCTTGTACTGATTCTTCTGCCGTTGTGCTCCCTGTGATCCGTATTGTTGAAAGCCTTCCGGGGCCTGTCGTGGTCCAGGGACCTGCGGTCGGCAATGTTCTCCCGTTTTTCGGGTAGCCTTTCGCCGGTAGCGGGATCTTCGTAGGTACGCTCGATGCCCAGCTCCCGGGCAAGGTCCACCAGGGGCAGGAGGTTCCCCCTCAGGCGGATCACCTCGGCGCTTCCCACCCTTTCGATGCGGCTTTTGACCTGTTCGGCGGGAATCCTCACCAGTTCGCTGAGATTGACCTGGGGAACGGCATACCGCTGCCCTGCGACCGTCACCACCTGGCTGGGAATGATCGCCAGGGTCAGGGGCAGCTTTATATTGACGGTGGTTCCCTTGCCCTTTTCCGAATCCAGCTGGAGTACGCCTCCCAGCTTCTCGAACTCCGACTTGGCCTCGTCCATTCCGGGGCTTCCCGCGCTGCCCGGCGGGGAGGTTTCGAGCGGGGCATAACCCGGCTGAAAGAGGAGGGCCAGCTTTTCGGACCGGGCCATCTCCTCGGCCTGTGGGGCTGCGACAAGCCCCGCTTCCACGGCGGCGGCCGTTATCTCGTCCGTGTCCAGTCCCATGCCGTCGTCGCGGATCTCGATTCCCACCTGGCCCGCCTCTTGAAATGCCGCAAGTTTCAGCTTGCCCTCGGCGGGCTTTCCAAGGGCGGTTCGCGCTTCCGGTGTTTCGATACCGTTAAAAACGGCATTTTTCACCAGCAGGGTGAGGGGGGCGCCGATGCTCTCCATGATCGACCGGTCCAGCTCCACCTGACCGCCCTCGATGGAAAGGTCGACCTTCTTTTCGAGGCCGCCGGCAAGGTCCCGCACCTGTTCCCGCAACTTGTCGAAGACCGTTCCGATGGGCTGCATGCGGGTTTTCATGACCTGGGCCTGGAGCTCGCTGGTTACCATGTCGATTCTGTGGCAGGTCGCCTCGAGGGCCTTGAAATCCTTTCGGGTCAGGGCCTGGAGGAGCTGGTTGCGGCCGAGGACCAGTTCCCCGGCAAGGGTCATCAGGGAGTCCAGGAGTTCGACACTCACGCGCAGGCTCGAAGGCCCCTGCTCTTTTTCGGCGGAACTCCCGGGCTTTTCATTTGTTGTCACAGCTGTTTCCATTTAATTCCCTTTTGTTGTTTTTATCTCTGAAAGTGAAGGGTTCTCTTGCCTGCCCCGCCGGTTGCCGGACGATCCCGCACCCGCACCCGCACCCGCACCCGCATACCCGATGCCCCACTAAGGGAGGGGCATCGCTTTCTTTTTCAATTGATTGGGGCGGCCGGTCGAAATGGAGCGCTTTGCCCGGGCGCACGGAACCCCGGGTTTCCGGCGGCGGGTGTATTTACCGATGGAAACGAAAGCGACTCGACAAAGTTGTTTGGCATGGCGTTCAACACCGTTACCGGCGGCTACCGGCTGTTTCGGCGTTTTGCCGAGGGGCTATCTGTTCGTATATACCCGGGGCGCGGGGAAGACCCGTGGATTAAAGATCGATAACGGGTTTCCCCACACGGGCAATGGCTCATTATATCACACGCTGAACCGTTCCACCATCTCCTTGAGGCGTTTTGCCAGTTCCGAGAGTTCGTCCGCCCGATCCTTTACTCCGGCGCTGTTGTTGGAAATCTCTCCCGCCTGGCGGTTGACGTCGGTGATCTCCCGGGTGATCTCCCCCGAGGCCATGGAGCTGTTGGCAACGTTTTCGTTTACCTCGGCAAGGCCCGTGGAGGCATGGGCGGCATTTCCGGCGATCTCCTGGGTGGCGATGGACTGCTCCTCCACCGAGGAGGCGATGACCGTGACGATCTCGTTGATGTCGTTGATAACCGAGGTGATGGCCCCGATCACCGATATGGAGGTGTCTGCGGTGTTCTGGATATTCTCGATCTTCTCCCGGATATCCTGGGTGGCCTGGAAGGTCTGCTTGGAGAGCTCCTTGATCTCGTTGGCCACGACGGCAAAGCCCTTGCCGGCGTCGCCCGCGCGTGCCGCCTCGATGGTGGCGTTGAGGGCCAGGAGGCTGGTCTGTTCCGAAATATCGGTGATGGTTTCGGTAACCTTTCCGATCTCCTTGGCGGCGCTGCCCAGCTCGTCCACGCTCTTGGAGGCGACCTGTGCCTGGTCGACCGCATCCCCCGATATGGAGCGTGCCTTCTCGGAGTTCACGGCGATCTCGTTGATGGTGGCGCTCATCTCCTCGGATGAGGAGGCGATCATGGATACGTTGCTGGAGGCCTCCTCCATGGCCGCCGCGACAGCGTTCATATTGGTGCTCATCTCCTCGGCCGAAGAGGAGACCGTGACAGATTTTTGGGATGTCTGTTCGGCGTTTTCGTTCATCCGCGACGAAAGGTCGGTGAGTTCTCCCGAGGAGGTGGAGAGGGTGCCGACGCCGTCGGTCACATCGTGGATCATCTGCTTGAGGCTTACCGTCATCTCGTTGAGCAGGGAGGCCAGGGTGCCGATCTCGTCCTTCTGGTCGATGGGAACCCGGCGGGTGAGATCCCCCTTCGCAATCAGGGAGATCTCGTCGGAAGCGACGGAAAGGGGGACGATGATCTTCCGGTAGATGATAAAAAAGGAGTACAGGGCCATTGCCACCAGAAAGAGGATCAGGCCGATATTGACGAAGAGGAGGCGGTTGCCCCTTGCCTCGTAAGTTGAGACCGTTCCCATGGTGCGACTGTCGAGCATCTCGAAGAAATCGTCGATGGGGTCCATGATCAGGGCCTTGTCGCTGTGATACTTTGCATCGAACATGATCTTTCTGGCACGTTTGAAATCGGGATCCCCCTTTTTGACGTACTTTCCGGTGCCGTCGTCATAGAGCCCCTTTACCGCGTTCATGGCGATGGTTTCCGTGGTGACCAGGCTGTTGGAGTTGGCTTCGGCCTGGGTGAGTTTTCCGAACTCATCCTTGGTAAACCCCAGTTTTTCCATGATCTTCTTCAGGGGAATCTTCGTTCCGTCGGGACGGCTCTTCTTTCCGTTTCGAATGTCCAGTATCTCCCAGTACCGGTCTTCGTGCTTTTTCTCCCGGGTGACCACGTAGGTCCTGGCCAGGCGCGTGAGGTCGTCGGAGCTCTGGCGCAACTCGTCGGCCGCAAGATAGGAGCGGTAACGGATCTGTTGCTTTTCGTTCAGGGTATTCTGGTTCTGGAGCATCATGAGGGACACGGCGGCAACGGCAAGGGAGACAACGACAATACCCGAGTAGATGATAAAAAATAGTTTTCGGATGGACATTTTAATACCTCCTTATTATTTCGGTGAAACATCTAAAATAATCGTGTCTGCGAAAACCGTGACCCGGTCGTGGCGCTGGGCAAAGGGGGCCGGTGCCGGAACGTGTGCTCAATGGATTCTGCTCGTTGACACACAGTAATACTTCTGCGAAAACCATGCCAGTCGGCGGCTGACGCGATATGCCGGGATTCGGGCGGCGGGTGTCAATTTTTCTTTTACGGGAGGGGAAGAAAATACGGGGATGTCAACCGCCCGTTGACTTTGTCAATCGCGAGTTGATATTGTGCCTGTCTCATGAAAACATGTCTCTCCGTCCGGGCGGGCACGGGAATTACCACAAATGTTATCCGGTAAAGGGATACTGAGTGATCGTTGAAAAGGATTTCGCGTTTATGTTTCGAGGTATGCGGAACCGGCGGTATCCTGTTTGAAAATTGTTTAAATTAGGTGTGTTGGGAAGTTGGGGCGGTGCTTGGCAAAGGGGTTGCCGATGGATAATCCCATGCCCCATGGTTGGAAGCCCCCTGCCGCATGGTACGAAAGTTGAAATGGATTAGAAATGGATTTATGGCGCCGCCCCTGTGTTGTTGTTTGTATTGTTAATACATTCGGTATGTTGAGGTGGGGTCGGTTGGGTGAATAATATTGCGGATCGACGTATCGCGATATCAAATTGTTGAGACAACCTCTTGTGATGAATTTGAAATGCACGGGCGTTGACAGGGGGAACGTTCCCTGTCCGGGAAACCGTGCCGCTACCGGGAGGAAAGGGATGATGATGCCATGGAATACCTGATCGATGCCGCGAAGTTCACCGGGAATCTTCTGATGAGAATCGGGCCGGTCATGTTTGTCAGCCTGTTCGGAACGGAGCTGATCATTCGCCTGGGAGCGATGACCTATCTCAAGCCCCTGGGCAGGCCCATGGCAAGGCTCTCCAATCTCTCCTCCCACAGCGCGGTCACCTTTCTCACGGGGATCGGCTCCATGATCGCGGCCCATACCATGACCGCCGGGTTCCACAGGGATGGGAAGATATCCGACGGGGAGACGGTGCTCTCCGGGGTGCTCAATACGGTGCCTTTCCATTTCAAGGAGGTGCTGACGTTTCACTTTCCGGTGATCCTGCCCCTTCTGGGGTTCAAGCTCTGCATGATCTATATCGCGGCGTTCTGGACAGCGGGCCTCGTGAAGCTGCTCTTTGTGATTTTCTGGGGCAGGTTGAGAATGAAGCGGCCGGAAGGGGACGAGGATGCCTTCGAGGCCCTGGAATATCATCCCTGGGAAAACGGATATACCGTCGAATCCCTGACCCTGCTCATAAAGGACTCCTTCGCGGCCCGCAAGGGGATGTTCACACGGATGATCGCGCTTCTTACGGGGGTGACCTTCGTGGTCCAGGTCCTTGTGAATCTTGGGGTGATGAAGGCCCTGGACCGCCTGATCGAGCCGGTGACCACCGCCCTCGGCCTGCCTCCGTCGGTGATCCCGCCGGTGAGCGTGTACATCTTCAGCCCCACCGTGGGCATCACCTATATGGCCAACCTGGTAAGCGATCACACGGTCACCGATTACCAGGCGATCATGGCACTCCTTGCGGGAGGATTGATCATGATCCCCGTTACGCGCCTGAGGCGGACCCTTCCCCGGTACACGGCCATATTCGGCATCCGGCTCGGCCCGATTATCTGCCTTGTCACGGCGGGGCTCAGCATGGTTGCAAGGTTGCTGGTCCTGCTGATGGTTCCCCTGTTTTATTGAGGCGGCCCATTGACGGGCGGTTCGGGAATCGCCCCGGACCCGAAATTGTCCCGGTCCAGGAGTTGCCTCGTTCCCGGGGAAAACGGACCGTGCATTTTGGGTTGCCCAAGGGCTGAATTTCACCATGTCATGGGAAATCATTTTCCCGCCGGCGCAAACGAGATGCCGCCTACGGTCCATGCCCCCAGGAGAGGGCCCTCGAGGAGTTGAAAATTCGTTTTCCCGGGACGGTACGGGCGACGGGCTTATGCAAGGAAAGTCGTTCACATGGCGATGTTTTCCCCCGGACGACATGGGCGGTGGCGTTTGGTCCCGGGACCACAGGGTGCGGATTAATCGCAATTAGATTTTATTAACCATGAATTCTTATGGATATAAGGTGGCGGCCGTTTGTTACAGCGGTCTGAGGGGCGATCGACGGCCGGCCGGAGTGACTTGCGTTATCCCCGCGACATGGGGTTTGTAAAACGCTACCCTCCCTGATATAAACAGGGCGGTGATTGAAGGGACGATGAAACGTCAACTGATCGCGGCGGCGGAACTGCCGGATGATGAGGAGGAACCGTTGAAAATACTTGGAATATCGGGAAGTCCCAGGAAAGACGATGTGTCCGGCGTCAATACATTGGTGAGGACGGTACTGGAAAATACGGGGAGCGAGTATGAACTCGTCTCCATCGGAAAGATGAATATCGGAGGATGTATCGCCTGCCTGGGATGTGTTCAGGACAATATCTGCAAGGTAAAGGACGACCTTGCGGGATTGCGCGACAAGATCGTCGAGGCCGATGCCTATGTGATCGGTGCCCCCAACTACTACTCCACCCTCAACGCCGTGACCCACGCCTTCCTGGAGCGCATGTTCCAGTTCCGGCACCAGGAGGGGAATACCCTCTGGGGCAAGCTTGCCGTTACCGTGGGGGTGGGGGGCACCGGCGGGCAATTTCCCGCCGATGCCGTCGAGGGGTTTCTGCTGTACAACTTTGTCGAGACCGTTGCCAAGGTATCGGGTCAGGGTGCGGCATCCTGCTTCTCCTGCGGCTACGGCGAGACCTGCAAGGTGGGGGTTCCCACCATGCTCTTTGGGGAGGGCGTGAAGATCACCGAGGATATGATTCCCAATGTGAAAAAACAACCCGACGTGATGCAGGCGGCGGCGGATGCCGGCAAGCTTCTCGGTGAAAGGCTCGGAAGCGGGCACGACAGGGAGAAGGTGACCATGGCGATGCAGCAAACACTGATGGATAAGTTCGGCGAAAGCGCCTGATTGATTCGATTTTGGGCGGTTTGAAAAATGAACGGCCGCGCGGGCATCCGGGGATGCCCACGCGGCCGGTTGGGGTGAATTGCGGAGGGCGGGACTACCTGTCGTTTCCTTCCTGGATCCCCTCGATCTTGAGGTGGTGGGATCGCCATACATTGTTGGCGTTGCTGAATGACTCGACGTTCTTGTTGGAGAGAAGCGCGACCATCCTGATGTCCTCGGACGCATGATCCTCATCCCCCATTTTCGAGTAAACCGAGGCCCGGCTGAAGTAGGCTGCGCCGTAATCGGGTTTGAACGAGATCGCCCTGTCGAAATCTTCCTTTGCCTTTATATCGTCTCCCTTCTCCACCTCCGCAAGGCCCCGCAGATGATAGGCGCGTGCATAGGAGGCGTCGAGGTTGATCGCCCTGTTGAAATCCGTGATCGCTTCATCCACATGGCGGAGCTTCATGTGGGCGGACCCCCTGCCCACCAGTGCGAGTTTATGATCCGGTTTTTTTTCGAGGACCCTGGAGAGGGTATTGATGGACTTTCCATACTGCCGGCCGGCGAACTGGGCCATTCCGTTGTTGAAAAGATCCTTTATATTTGAATGTTTTACCATTATTATCTCCTTTGCATTTCATCGTCCTGCTCGGTGTGGCGCGTGGCTCAACTCAAGATGTAATTTTCAAAATAATCATATGTAAATCCCCTGTCAATTCAGTCCCTGATTGACATACGGGTCCTTTTGTGAAAATGATTTTCACTGCGGGGGACAGGCTGATCATCCTTTATTTCCGGTGGTTAGGCTGTCCCGTATGGTTATGTACCCAAATGATGGAGCTGAACCCATGGACCAAGCGAGTAACGGCGCGGCACCGCAAAGAATCGTTGTTTTTCAACAGAACGGCAGCGGCGAAAACAAGATTGCCGGTATCTCGGAGTTCGGCGGGGAGCGCTTTGTTTTGGAGCGCTTCAATATCGACGTGCCCTTGCCGGAGTTGATCGACGATACGGCCCGGTACCTTCCCGAGCACATGGAAGCGGATCTGGTTCTCGATTACCTCAAACACCCCGACCTTTCCTTTGACCTCTCCCTTGTCTGCAAAAAGCTTGGGATTCCGGTGATCGCCTCGAGAAAAAAAATCCGCAACAACTGGACCCTTGTACCCCCCGTATGCTGTGCCCTCCAAACCCGCAAAGAGCTGGGAAGCTACGGCGGCATGTTCGGGGCGCCCGAATTGGGGGTGGAGGTGGAAGAAGGGGTGGTTCAACAGGTCCGTGTGACCCGGGGGGCGCCATGCGGGGCCACCTGGAAAGCCGCAGAAAAGATCCGGGGCCTTGCGGTGGAAGAGGCGCTGGTGCGCTTCGGGTTGGAAACACAGTTCTTCTGCAAGGCCGACCCTGCCGCGTGGGATGTGATAAATGGGAAAAGCCCGGTACATCTTGCGGCCGACCTGCATACTGCCGGCCTCGAAAAGGCGTGCTGTCCCGCCGGTTAAGAAAACCGTGCCGGTGGGGGAACCGATAATATTGTACAGACTGTTAAGGAGCGCGATATGTCACACGATCACAAACACAGCCACGATCACAAGCACGACCACAAACACAGCCACGACCACAAGCACGGCCACGACCACAAGCACGGCCACGATCACAAACACGGTCACGATCACAAACACGCTCACGATCACAAACACGCTCACGATCACAAACACGGCCACGGGCACAAACACAGCCACGATCATGGTCAGACGCAGAATACCGAAATGACGCTTCAGGAACAGCTCAACGTTCTTATCGGCCACTGGAAAGATCATAACGACAACCACAAGGACACCTACCAGAAATGGGCGGAAAAGGCGCGTCTTGGAGGACTGGAAGAGACAGCCGACCTGATCGGTGAGATCGCTGATAAAACGGACGAGGTGACCCGTGTGCTGGAACGTGCCTTGGACAGCGTTAAACCCTGATTGATATCGACCGCCGCGTTCCCTTTGAGGGACGGCGGTGCGCGGATCGAAACGGAATCCGGGGATCTCAATGGGCAATATACCGGTTATGCGTGAGCTGAGTCGGAATCGAAATCGACCCGACAACGGGGAAAAGCGGTGTTACGGTCCTGAAAACACCGCCGTCGGCGCGGCTGAAGCAGATTTGCGCGGAAGGATTTGAAACCCAGCCGGAGTCGACGGCGGGAGGGCGGCCTTGGGAGGGATGAGTCGGATCTTTTAGGCCGGTCGTATCTTTTCTTCGAAATGAGACGGAGGAGGGGAACATGGAAAAACATGACGTTGTGGTATTCAAGCCGTACGGGTTTCAGGTGGGACAGAAAATTCATATCGAAGGGGGCCCCCGGAGGGGAGACTGGGAAGTGGTCGGCCTTACGGAGCGTAAAGTCAGGCTTCGTTGCCCCATATCCCTGAAAGAGTTTGAGTGGGATCGGTTCTGCTATCATGTGGAAGTGCGTGAAGGTGAGATCTGGCCCCGGGAGGATTGATTCGCCGGGGCCTTTCCGAGGTTTGGCAGGGCCCCGTGACTTATTTCAGGTAGTTCTCCAGAACATCCCGGTATTTCACGGTTTTGGCGATATTTAGGTGGGCTGCGTTGTATCGTTGCAGGAAGCGGCCGCTGCGCCCTTTCATTTCAGAAGGAGAGAGACACGGCCGCGATATCGTCATGGGGCTTGAAGCGGGGGTATTTCCGGCATTGTGGATCTGTTTCCTGCAGGTTTCGCACATGGTCCCTTACACCGGAAAGGCGCCCACCCAGAAACAGTTCAACGAAATCGTCAAAATTCGATTCTTTCGCGGGATCTTCGCTGGGAATAAAGAGGCCGTCGGTGAACAGGATAAGGTGCTTGATGCCGCCCAGTTTTTCCGTGCCGGTTTTGAGGAATCGCTCGGTCGCGGGTTCCCCGTTGATGACCCCGTAGGTGACGTTCATCCGGTGCCGCACCTTTACGATCTGCTCCTTGAGTTCATGGAGAATGGGCCCCTCGCACCGGCCGGCGATCTCCTTCCACATGAGGAGGGTTTCGAGGTCGTGATCATAGTCGTCCACCAGTACCCTGTGGGAGCCGTCCTCGTGGATCGCCAGGATAAGGCTGTCCCCCGTCTGAATCCACTCGAAGGTATCACCGGTGATGCGAACCACCGCCGCGCTGGTGCTCCAGAGCCCCTCTTTCCTTGAAAGATCCACCCCCCGACGGGTCATCCCCTGGAAAATCGCCGTGTTTGCCTCTCTTGCCAGTTCGAACAGGGGGGCGTCGTCTTTCTTAAAGGTTTCGCAGGCGATGTTCGAGGCAAGGCAGCCTCCGGTGATCCCGTTTTCAAAGGTGGCGCCGTCCAGGCTTGTCGCGCCGTCAAAAACACCGAAGATTCTGCCGTTGAGAAACAGGGCATCCTCGTTGAAAGCGCCGGTTCCCTGTTCGTGGATATGGTCTATCTGCATTCTTTCATCACCTTTATATGCATCGCCTTAAGAGCTTTGTTGGTTCGAGCACAACATTGGGGGGAACTTTATGTCTTGGGCATGTGGTTGTCAAATTGGAAGTTTTGATGGGGTGATGCCGGCCTATTGAGATTGCAAATGAGGGGCGGTGTGCCGGGTGAATCCCTGCGGGACGGAAACTCGATTTGGGCGAACGGTCCCGGGGCGTCGCCGGGGGGATCGAGGGCGACCCGCAGGCGTTGCCCGCTAAGATGGGGGAGGTTGAAAATTAAGGCGGGTCAATGGATGTGGGGTCTTGCGGGGGGTGCCGTGCGGGGCCGAGGGCGTGGGTGATAATGGGGCCGGCGGTAATATCGATAATAGCCCCGGTCGAAAATATAGTCCTCTTCATGGTGGTAATTCCAGTATCGATCGAGCTCACTGTAATCCTGCCACAGGTAGACTTCCCGCTTTGTAATCGCCGGGCAGGGGGCGGGGCAGTCCTCGGGCAACTTTCCGGCAGGAAGCACGACGGTTCCGGCAACCGTTATCTTGCGGTTCTTGTGATACAGCTCACTGTCCAGCGTGCCCTCGTGGAGAATGACAAATCTCCCCGAGGAGTGGGCCTTTATGCCCGGTTCATGCAAACCGGAAAGGGGGGTCTGGAGCACGGTCAGGGCTGTTGTTCCCTCCGCGTTCCATGAGTCGAGAATATAGCCGCCGAGTATCACGGTCTGTCCGACGTACCCTTCCAGGTTCTCGGAAAGATGCTTGAACTCAACCCGGGGGCCTGCTTCGCGTCTCATCTCCTCGGAGATTACCGAGCAGGATGCGCAAATGAGAATGGTTAAAATGACGATGATGGGCCTTGAAAAATTTGCCGTCATGATGATCCTCCTTCTCTTCGGGGTAGCGCGGCAGGCACTTTTAAGGGGTGATTGTAACCGGTTCGGCCGGAATCCGGCCGGTGTTTGTAATGCCCTGTCCCAAGCCCGGCTGCCATTTAATATAACGGTTTTTACGTTTCGTGTAAATCAACCGATGGGTTTCGCCCGCGAGGCGTCATATCCGAGGGGCGTAACACCGGCCGCTTCCCCTGCGAAGTGATCGACCGATTCCGTTCGAGGGATTGAAGCGGGGGAGGGCGCTTTACCGGCGCTAAAACAGGCGCCGGAGTTCAGGACGGGGTTTTACGGGTTGCCCTCCTTGAGAAGGCGAAGCATCTCGTCGGGAACGCTTTCCGAGGAGATGGTCAGGGGCTCCCGGGAACCCGGGGGAACGATGGTAAGGGAGGCGGCATGGAGGCCCAGACGATCGTAGTCGTGGTTCTCCTTCAGGTATTGTACGGCGCGCGGGGAGCCGTAGCGTTTGTCTCCGGCAACGGGATGACCGTGCAGCTTTGCGTGCCTTCGGATCTGGTGTTTTCTTCCCGTGAGCAAGTCCAGCTCGATAAGGGCGTAACGGGGGGTTTGTTCCATGACCCGGTAACGGGTCTCGGCCTTTACCCGTTTGCCCCTTCCGGCGGGGTCCTTTCTGCCCCCGGCTCCCTTTGTGAGAGGGCGGTTCCAGGTTCTCCAGCCGCCGAGGCGTTCCTCTTCCGGAAAGACACCGTGCACCACCGCCAGGTAACGTTTGGCGACACTTCGGGATTCGAACTGCCCGGACAGGTCGCGGTGGGCGCCGTCCCCGCAGGCAAGGAGCAGCACGCCGCTGGTCTCCCTGTCGAGGCGGTGGACCGGGTGGATGCCGAAACCGGGGTCCGGGGCCACGCTTTCACGAAGCTTCCGGTCGGTTTGAATCTGGTTTTCGGCGAAAAAAAGAAGGTCTTTTCCCGGTTCATTATGGACACTTATACCGGACGGCTTTTCCACCACCAGCCAGCCGGCCCCTTTTGCATGTATCGTCAGCTCGATCATCTCTCGAATCTTCCACGTATAAAAACGGTTAACGGTTCTCCCGGGGCCGGTCAACGCCCCTCTTTCCCCCCCGCTCTACACTGAAAAGTCATAATAATCAACGATCACCTTTATAATCCCAGGGGAATCGCAAGTAATTTTGACATGTCCGCCGGCCGTGACCCAAGCCGCTAAAATCAATGGCCGGCACATTATAACGGCATGAATTCATTGACCGGAAAATCCATATGCGATTGCCCTTTTATAATCCCTTTCCCGGCCGGCGTCTCCGGTGCGTTATCCCGTGGGCGGCGACAGGAGAAGGAGAGGCAAGGGATAAAATTATCTTGACGCCGATACCCGGTTTCTGTAACAATGAGAATAAAGCATCCGTGTTTCGGATATTCCGTCCAGCTAAGTTGAATCCTCGTCAGACATATTCCATCGGAAAAATATTTCAGAAGAAAACAGAGCAAAGGGAAGCTGCCCGGCAATTCCCTGTTGTCGCGTGATTGCATTGAATTACAGCCGGCCGGTTGCCGTGTGGGGTGAATGCAGTTCAAGGTTCAATATGAAAGGAGATACCGATGAATCGTCGCGATTTTCGAAGAACGGCTGTATTGATATGGGCTGCGATGATGCTGATTGCCGTCTCGGCGCAAGGGCAGGCCCTGGAAGGAAAACGCGGGGGGAAGTACCGTATCCCCCTGAGCAATGAGCCCACAACGCTGGATCCGGCGCTCTTCTCGGATATCTACTCCATGGCCGTTGCCTTCAATCTCTATGACGGACTCGTTGAATTCGACGAAAAACTTCGCGTCATGCCCTCCATCGCAAGAAGGTGGAAGATCTCGAGGGACCGGCTCAACTATACCTTCACCATCAGGAAGGGGGTGCGCTTTCATAACGGCAGGGAGGTTACCGCCGATGATTTCGTCTACTCCTTCACGCGTATTCTCTCGCCTGAATTGAAATCCCCTGCGGCCTGGATGTTCAAGAAGATCAAGGGCGCGAAAGCCTATAACGCGGGAAAGGCCCGGAACGTTTCCGGCCTCACCGCAAAGGGGCCCCATACCCTCAGGATCGAGCTCGTGAAACCCTATGCGCCGTTTCTCTCCATCATGGGCATGCCCAACGCGAAGGTGGTTCCCAGGGAAGCGGTGGGACCGGGTTTCGGGAAACGTCCCGTGGGGACGGGCGCCTTCCGACTCACAAGCTGGAAAAAGGGAGAGGCCCTGGAGATGGCGGCAAACGATCACTATTTCAACGGCCGCCCTTTTCTCGACGCTCTTTACTTCAAGTTTTACGAGGGGATCGAATGGGAGAAGATCTTCAAGGCGTTCGAGGAGGGAAAGTTCGACCAGTCGATCATCCCCAGCAACATGTACGACCGGATGCTGGCGGAGATCAAGGATAAAAAGTATAAGATCATCAGCAGCCCGGGCCTCAACCTGGTTTACGTGGGGATGAACTCCACCATGAAACCCCTGGACGATCCCAAGGTCAGAAGGGCCCTGAACCACGCGGTGGATACGAAGACCATCGTAAGGACCATTACCCGCAGGGGCAGTATTCCGGCCAAGGGTATTCTTCCGCCCGGTATCCCGGGGTTCGACCCCCGCTTCAAGCGGTATGAATACGATCCCCAAAAGGCCAGGGATCTCCTGGCATCGGCGGGGTACCCCGAGGGCAAGGGGATCGCCCCCCTCGAGATCTGGACCGTCGCCAAGACCCAGAGCGTCAAGAACGAACTCCTTGCATACCAAAAGTACTTCAAGGAGGTGGGGGTGGAGCTGGTTCCGCGAACGGCGGAAAACTGGAAAGAGTTCATTCGGATCCTCAACTCGAAAAAGGTGCCCCTCTACTATGCCGCGTGGTATGCGGATTTCCCCGATGCGGACAACTTCCTCTATGTGCTCTGCAATTCGGGGAGTAAAGTCAACCGGATGGGGTTCACGGACCCTGCCGTGGACAGTCTACTCGAGGCGGCGCGCGAGGAAACCGACTACCTGAAAAGGGTATCGATGTATAAGGAGGTTGAACAGCTGGTGAAGGAGGGGGCGCCGGTCATCAGTCAGCACATCAACAGTTACAACTACGTCTTTAACCGGGACGTGAAGAACCTTAAGATCAGCCCGCTGGGGATGGCCTTTGTTCCCTACCGGAAGATATGGCTCGATCGTTGATTTTTTCCCGATAAAGATGGGAAAGAGGCGCAAAAAGGGTGGCTCGCCCGGCAAAACGGCGGCTGATGGAGAGATCTTTCAGCCGCCGTTTTTTTCAGGTTTCACGCCCAAAAAGATTGACCACGGAACGCCGCCCGGTCAACCGGATGCAATCCGTCACCGCAGTTGCGGCTCCCGCATGATGTGATGTTTTTTTCCGATTTTCACTGTTTACCACCCGGCCTTGGGGATGGGCAGCCAGGCTGCTTTCTTGCACTCCATGGAGAAAGGTGGTCCTGGAGTCTGTGTTTGAGCGGACCGGGACCCCTTTTCCAGGTTAAGGCGAATCGCCATCGGCGGCTTGTCGATTCGGCGGCCCAATCAAAACCGGCCTTCCTTGGCCGCATGCCTTGCGTTTCTATCCATACCGCTCACCGCTCACTTATTTATAACACAGAATTCAACGATTTGGACGAGCGGTTCCATATGGGGGCAACGGATTCCAATATGAAATGCGCGGAGCGCTTCCTTGTTTTCTTGATGAACCTGCATTGTGGAAGAATTGGAAGCCCTGAAGGTGGATTTAAGTTGATGCCCTCGTAAAAAAGTCCGAAGTCGATTATTCAACCGCAGCATTTGCAGGCACGGGTGCGCGATGCGTCATTCATATTGTGGGCGTTTTTTCGGGGCACGGCTTTTGAGCACGCCCTGATCTATTCGGCTTGTCGTGTCCATGCCTCATATTGTCGTTGGAATATCGGGCAAGGACTTTTTACGAGTTCATCAACGTTGATGGTCCCGTATAAAGTTGCATCTCGAAAAATTACCCACAACATGGGTGGTTCATCAAACTCCGCGTACATTGAATGTTGTGGTTGAAAAAGCTACTTCAGACTTTTTACGAGTTCATCAACGTTAACGGCGCGGTCGGCATTTCATTGAATGGGAAATCGGGAAATCTTCCGGAGAAGTTGGAGGGGCGGCATGAGGGATGTCATGCCGCCGGTGTTTGGGGGAGGGCTCAGCGTTCCAGGCGGACATTCCGGTAGCGGACGTAGGTGGGACCCAGGTATCCGATCTTGAAGTCCATGACCCAGGTCTGGACCAGGTTGCTGTGGGTATTGGTGTGGAGGGAGAGCAGGGGGGCTTCATCCATCACCAGCCGCTCGATCTCCCAGTACATCTTGACCCGCTTCAGGTAATCGGTCTCGTGGCGGGCCGCCTCGAGCAGGCGGTCGGCCTTTTCGCTCCTGAAGGCCATGCGGTTGGTGGAACTTTCGGAGTGGCAGAGCACATAGAGAAAGTTGTCGGGGTCGGGGTAGTCCGCATACCAGGCAGCGTAGTAAAGGGGCGCCCGTTTGTTGTTGATCACATGGAGAAACTCCTTCCAGTTCCCGGCGACCTTGGGGACGAGCCGGATGCCCACCTCGCCAAGGTACCTTCCGTATGCCTCGATCTGCTTTTTCACGCTGATGCTCTTGGAAACGGTCCAGAGTTCAACGGGGGCGATCCCCCTGCCGCCCGGATAACCCGCTTCCGTAAGGAGTTCCCGGGCCTTTTCCACGTCGTATGCGTATCCCTTGAACTGGGGGTTGTACCCGGCAATCCCCTGGGGCAGGATCCCCTTTGCGGGAACGCAGCCCCTCCGGGTGACCTCCCTTGTGACGGTTTCCGTGTCCACGGCATGGGAAACGGCCCTGCGAACCCTTGGGTCGTCGAAGGGGGGAATCGTCTGATTGAATCCCACGTACACGAGGTTAAGGCCCGGAGTGCTGATAAACCGTTTGTTCTTCCGGTATTCCGGTTTGGCGGCGATCTCGTCGTACCGGTCCCTTGGGATGGATGCCTGGTCCAGGAGGCCGTTTTCAAAGTCCTCGAAGATGATCTCCCATTGTTCGTTGGTGTAGATGGCGAACCTGAGGAAATCCAGGTGGGGAGGGCCGGCATAATACGCCTTGTTGGCCGAAAGGATGATGGCGTTGCCTGGGATCCAGCGGTAGACCTTGAACGGCCCGGTCCCCACGGGGGCCCTGCCGAAATCGGGGCCCACCGACTCTTTGGGAATCACTTTGGCGTTTACCGTGGCCAGGATGGAAATAAAGGGGGCAAAGGGATCCTTGAGTTCGATGACCAGGGTATGGGCATCCGTTGCCCGGAGGCCTTCCACTGTTTTGCGCTTTCCGGAAACAAGGGCATCCGCCCCCTTGATGTAGGAGAAAAGGGAGGAAACAGGGGATTTCACGGCGGGATCCAGGATGCGGGTGAAAGAGTAGATAAAATCATCGGCGGTGACCTCCCTGCCGTTGTGAAATTTCACTCCCTTTCTCAGGTAGAAGGTATAGGTGCGATGGTCCCTTGAAATGATCCACCTTCTTGCAATGGCCGGAAGAATATTGAGATTCTCGTCGAACTCCACCAGCCCGTCGAATATGTTCGTGGCAACGTTGTAAGTGTAGATGCTGGTGGCATACGCGGGATCCAGGGTCTGGGGCTCGTTGGAGAGGGGGACCCTCAACTCTCCTCCGCCCGCGCTCCTGTTTGCCGAGCAGGGGGAGATAAAAAAGAGGAGGACGAGGAGGATTGCCGCCGCAGCGGCCGGTAAATAACGATGCCCGCGCGCGGGCGTTTTTTTTCCGTTCATTATTCGCGATCCTTTCCTTCAAGGGTTGAATTCGGCCCGCCGCCGCCTGATCGGCGAAAAGCGGCGCGGCCCTGTTGAGCCGGGAGGGCCCTGTCGCGCCGGGAGAGCCCTATTGAGCCGGGAGTGCTTCTCCAAGTTCGGCCTTCAGGGCGACCTGAACCCGCTCATACTCTTTTTCAATTTCGGGAAAAAGTGCCTTTGCTTCCCCAGCGAGGCCGGCGCCCCCCATTTTTTCCATCTCCTTGCAGAGTGAAACCATGGACACGGCGCCGATATTGCCGCTGCTGGACTTGAAGCTGTGTGCCGTTTTCCGGATCGCTTCGCCGTCGCTCATGCCGATGGCCTCCTGGAGCGCGTTGAGAATATCCGGGGAGCTGTCCAGGTAGATGTTGATGATGCGGGAGAGGAGATTCGCGCTGCCGAGTTTTTCCACCTTTCGGATCTCGCCAAGGACCTTGCTGTCGAGAATTGCCCCGTCCGGATTCCCATCGGGTAAAGCGGGGGGAGGCGGCGCCTGGGCGGGCTTCTCCCTGGGGGAGGGGAGAGGAACGGGTGTCTCCGGAAGAATTTTTTCGGGAGCTCGGGATGGGGGGAGCGCCTTGGGCTCAGCCGAAAACCGCGCCGCCCGATCCGGGCCGGGTGCGGGTGCGGGGGCATCGGGCTTGGCGTTGGATTTTCCCTCCGGAAGCCAGCGGTCGAGAAGTTCCCTGAGTTCATCTCGCTTAAACGGTTTGGGAAGATAATCGTCCATTTTCGCTTCAAGGCATTGGCGGCGGATATCCCCCATGACAAACGCGGTCACGGCGATGACCGGGATCTTCTCCCCTCTCCTGTTTTGCCGGTTTTCCTTTTCCCGGATGGCAAGGGTCGCCTCGTACCCGTCCATCACGGGCATCTGGCAGTCCATGAAGATCAGGTCGTAATCCAGGCGGCTCCAGGCATCCACGGCCTGTTTCCCGTCCGCCACCGTGTCCACGGTAAGGCCGAAGCTCCTCAGCATGGAGCTTCCCACCTCCTGGTTCACCGGGTTGTCCTCGGCCAGAAGCACCCTTGCCCGGTAAAGGGGCTCTTCGGCGTCCGGGGCGAGGGGGCTTCTCATTTCCAGTTGATCCGGGTCCGCCGTGAGACTGAAAAACAGCTCCTCCTGGCAGATGGGGAGGATCACCAGGGTGCATCCGCCCATGCGCCGCAACGTTTCCAACTCCTCGTCCACCATGGCCGGGCTCAGCATCACCAGCCTCGGCGGCTCCCCTTCCGCCGGGTTCCCGATCTCCCTTGCCAGGGCAAGGCCGGTGGTGTCGGGTAGAAAGCGGTCCACCACGACGGCGTGGTAGGGCCTGTTTTCCAGGTCGGCCTGCTCCAGCATGCCCAGGGCCTCCCGGCCCCCCTGGGCCGGGTCGACCATTCCGCCCCAGGCGGTGATGTAGTACTGGAGGATCCGCGATTGGGTGTTGCCGCATGCCGTGAGAAAACGCATGCCCGAAAGATCGAAGGGGGGAGATTTTTCTTCGGGAAGTTGTTTTTCAAGTTCCGCCGTGAACCAGAAGGTCGATCCCGCCCCAAGGGTGCTTACGACACCGATCTCCCCTTCCATCTTCGCCGCCAGCTGCCTGCTGATGGAAAGTCCCAGGCCGGTGCCGCCGAACTTGCGAGCGATGCTCTTGTCCGCCTGGGAAAAGGAATCGAAGATCCCCGCCTGGGTTTCGGGGGAGAGACCGATACCCGTGTCCGCCACCTCGAACTTGACCAGTATCTTTTTACCCTTGTCCCGGGCAAGGGAGATGTTGACGGCAATCTCTCCCTTTTCGGTGAACTTCAGGGCGTTGCCCACCAGGTTCGTGAGGATCTGCCGGAGGCGTACAAAGTCCCCCCGAAGGTGTCGGGGCAGCTCCCTTCGTATAATGCAGGAGAGTTCCAGGCATTTTTCATCCGCCCTTCCCGAGAAGAGGCGGGCCACGTCCTCCACCGTCGAAAATAGGTCGAAGTCGCTGCTTTCCAGCTCCATGCGGCCGGCCTCTATCTTGGCAAGGTCGAGAATATCGTTGATGATGTTGAGGAGCGTTTCGCCGGAAAGACGGATCATCTCCACCTGGCGGGCCTGCATCTTGTTGAGGTTCATCCTGGAGAGGAGTTCGGCCATGCCCAGCACACCGTTCATGGGGGTGCGGATCTCGTGGCTCATGCCGGCCAGGAAGCTGGACTTGGCCGCGCTGGCCTCCTCGGCCGCCTCCCTTGCCCGCACGGATTCGGCTTCGGCCCGCTTCCGCTCCAGGACCTCGTGCTGGAGTCTGTGGTTGATCTGGCTGAGCTTGTTGGTGCGCTCCTTCACCAGGTCCTCGAGGTAGGCGCGGTACTGCTCCAGCTCATCTTCGGCCCGCTGTCGCTCTCCGATCTCCGATTCGAGCTTTTCGTTGGAACTTTCCAGTTCCAGCACATACTCCTTGATCAGCTGCTGCATGGCGAGAAAGCGGTGCCCAAGGTATCCGATCTCGTCGTGGGTCCTGATCTCCACGGGGTTCTCGTACTGGCGGTTGGCCACGGCCTCCACGTTCCGTATCAGGGCGTTGATGGGAAGGGTGATGCGGCGCGCCAGCACCAGGGAGCCCAGGCAACCCAGGACAAGGGCAATGGTGCCCATTGCCGTGAGGGTGATCTGGGTTTCGAGGATCGCCGCGTTCATGTCGGCCATGCTCATCCCGACGACGGCATTGCCCCATCTTTCGCCGCCCACGGTGATGGGCACGGTCACGTCGCAGAGTTTGTCCCCGGAGATCCCGCGATACCGCACCTTCTCCCCCTCGCCTTC
>PPCM01000785.1_pt1 | contig 20113 bp, 16 predicted proteins | sample 1555541 | NCBI WGS metagenome assembly PPCM01 (sample SAMN05284479, study PRJNA326546) | Marine sediment metagenome, whole genome shotgun sequencing project. | isolation source: marine sediment | place: Germany: Wadden Sea | collected 2012-09-05 | reverse complement strand
TCAATTGCGCTCGCATTTAGAGTCGCAAACAGCGGCTTGCGACAAAGATAGGGCGTCCTCAATGGGCGGCCTATTCTTTATTGTATTTTCTTTTAAAATAATATTCTAAGTTATACTCTCACAATCTCTTTCTTGATACACTCAACAGCTATATTGATTAAAATACCCACTACAACAACAAAACTTATAATATATAGCCATAGCATTAATATAACAACATTGGATAAACTGCCATATACGATATCATATCTACTGATTCTTGATACATACAGTGTAAATACTGACGAAGCCACTGTAATAGCTAATGTTGAAAAAACAGCCCCTGGCAACACACGCTTATGTGATATATGCTGATCTGGCAATATAACATATATATATGCTATTAGTACATAAAAGAAAACGAAAGATACCGGCCACCTTAATGCCAACCAAAATGTATTAATGATTATGTTTTCTCCAAATATTATTTTTGAATTATCCGTTATAAACTGTCCTATGACTCCGCCATAAATCACTACAGTAAGACTAACCATAATCATTAGCAAAAATAGAAATGTAACGCGTATTGCTTTTAATCTATTTACTATTGGGTTTTTCTTCTTTTTTTCCACCTTATACGCATAGTTTGAAATGCGCATTAGGGCATTAAACCCTGCTGATGAAAACCATAATGACATGATAAAAAATACTATGCTAGTATTATCAATACTTGTTGATTTTAAATACGGAATAATTATATCATTTAGCTCTTTAGGGGCATATATATTTAATGATTCCACTAAATATTCTACGGAGATCGAAAAAAGCCCTGAAAATTTACCCAAAAGCATAAATGTTGGCACTAATGATAGCATAAGAAAAAAAGCTAATTCAGCAGCTACACCACTATAATAAGGGTCTTTTAATTGCTCTTTCACATTTAAAAATATTTCTTTTGGTTTTATATTTATCTTCATATTCATACATCCTTACAACTGAAAAATAGCTAAATAAGATTACTTAGCTATTTTTATTTTATCATATTATTATAATCATACATCAAAATATTTTATTGTTGTCTTTTGCTCATTTATATCTAGTACACAATAACCATTTGGTGTCCCGCCTTTTCCAAGGCTAAAACTTCCCGGATTAATCATAAGGATATCTTCCTCTTCTACATATCTCACATGACTATGCCCATATAGCGCTATATCACACTCTGCCTCTTTTGCTTTGTAATATAGCTTATCAAGTGTCATCTTTACGTTTTCTCTATGGCCGTGGGTTAGTAGTATTTTTGTTTCACCTAATGATATTACTTTTTCCAAGCTCCCCAACTGCCCATAATCGCAATTACCTAGCACATACTCAACAGGAACATGCGTCAAACCAATTATTTTTTCGGCATCTGAGCTATAATCGCCTAAATGTATAATACAGGCCAAATCATCATGCTTTTCTATTTCATTTTTTATATTCTTCATTTTACCATGTGTATCACTTAGCACTAAAACCTTCAATATATTATCCTCTGTTCAGCTCTTCTTTAAGTAATTCTAATGCCTTTGCTCTATGACTAATTTTGTTTTTTACATCAGGCCCTAGCTCCCCGAAGGTCTTTTGATTTTCGTTTTCTATAAATAATGGATCATACCCAAACCCATGTGTTCCTTTTGGTTCATATCCAATGATACCATGCACTTCTCCTCTTACGGATATTTTCTTTCCGTCAGGGTATGCTATAGAAATCACAGAGACAAATTTGGCTTTTCTATTTGTCTCATCTTTCATTTCCACTAATAATTTTGCATTATTAGTGGCATCTGTTGCATTTTCACCTGAGTATCTGGCTGAGTATACACCTGGTCTTCCATCTAGTGCATCTACCATTAATCCTGAGTCATCTGCTAAGGAGACAATCCCACTTGCTTTCATAATTTCTTCAGCTTTTTTCATGGAATTTCCTTCAAAGGTATCTTGGTCTTCTACAACATTTATATGGTCTAAATTCACGTCTACAACTGATTTTAATTGAATATCAAAGTCTTTTAGGATACTTCCAATTTCTTCCAATTTATGCGCATTTTTTGTTGCTGCTATCATTATCATTTTTTACTCCTTACTTCAAATCACCAATGATTGTTTTTTGAATTTCTATTAGTTCTTTACAGCCTTTTGTTCCTACTGCTATTAATTGGTCTAGTTCACTTTTACTAAAGGGTGCCTCTTCACCAGTCCCTTGTAGCTCAATGAATTCTTCTTCATCTGTCATGACTATATTCATATCAACTTTTGCACTTGAATCTTCAACATAGCACAAATCAAGCATTACTTCTTCGTTAACCACACCCATACTAACTGCCGAAACATATTTTGTAATAGGTAGCTCTTCAATAAGCCCCTCTTCTTTTTGTTTTTTTAACGCCTCTACTAAAGCAACAAATGCACCTGTAATTGAAGCCGTTCTTGTTCCGCCATCTGCTTGAATAACATCACAGTCAATCCATATGGTTTTTTCACCTAACGCTTCTAGGTCTACGACAGCACGTAATGCTCTTCCTATCAATCTTTGTATCTCTTGTGTACGACCATCCACTTTACCTCTTGATGATTCTCTTTTTTTTCTAGTATTTGTTGATCGAGGTAACATACCATACTCTGCTGTTATCCAACCTTTACCAGAACCTTTTAAAAATGGTGGTACTTTATCTTCAACAGATGCCGTACATATTACTTTTGTGTTCCCAGAAGAAATCAAAACTGACCCCTCTGCATGTAATAAATAATTATTTGTGATTTCTATTTGTCTTAACTCATCATTTTGTCTTCCATCTACTCTACTCATATTCGTCTCCTATTTCTATTTAAAGTAATCTACATATTCTTTGATTCCATTTAGCAATGACTCTGCGCATTTTTGTCTGTACCACTCTTGTACAAGCAACTCTCTTTCATAATCATTTGTTAAGAATCCTAACTCAGCTAATGCCGATGGCATTTGTGTCTCTCTTGTTACAACGATACCTGGATAATTTAATAATCCTTTGTTTTTCTTTTGTAGTGTTTCTACCATATTTTCTTGTATGATATCTACAAATGCCTTATTGTTTGGCACTGTGCTTTTTCCATCATATACTGTTAACACGCCATTTGAGGTTACGTTACTTGTTGCATTATGATGTATGCTTAAAAACAAATCTGCATTTAAAGCATTTGCAATATGTGCTCTTTCATACAGCCCTATATAAGTATCATCTTCTCTCGTTAAATATACTTTAAAACCAAGCTCTTCAAGTAAGTTTTTCAACTTGATTGCTGTATCTAAGTTTAAATCTTTTTCTCTAACACCTTGTACTGATGCACCTGGGTCTTTGCCCCCATGACCAGCATCAACAACAATTAGCTTACTAGCATAAAGTGGATTAATGACATCTAAGCCCTCTCCTGCAAAGCTAATCTTCACTTCATCTGAGGTACTGTTGCCACTAATAATCTTCGGTGCTGTCTTACTGTTGTATTTTATTTTTATAATATATTGACTGCTATTACTTTTTCCATCAATATTTATATATTTTATAATACCGTCATTCATATCCATTTGGACTTCATCTAATAAATCTATCCTGTTTTTATCTACTTTAACAGTAATGATATCATTGACATCGTCTGTATATATTGAACTTTTATCTGCTTGGTCAAGCTCTAGTAAAAATGTTGATGCTTGTAGTGAATCGTAAGTATAATGTAGCTGATTCATTGGCTCTGTTGTGGCATAAACAGCTATGTTATTATTTACAGCATCTACATACATATTATCTGCAAGGCTTTTTCCATCATACAAATCAAATACAACTCGAACGACTTTATCATAGCCTTCATAGCCTGTATCAAACTGTGAATATCTCACTTGCTCTATTACTTCATTGTTGATAGGAATAGTTTGACCGTTTAAGTTTCCAAGCTCTGCATCTAGCACATCAATGACTACTCTATCGCCTAAATCTTCCACATTAAACACAGGTTGCTCCTCTGTCTCTATGACAATGGCATCTCCATCATTTTGAACATTTATAGCACCTACTTCATTGATAAAGCTTACATATAGCTCGTTAGTCGCTTTATTATAACTTGTTTTGTATGTACTGTTTCCCATTAACTCAATAGTTACTCTAACTATATCTCTAGGATCTGTTTCAAATAAAGAGGCTCTCATACTGACAATCCCATTTTCATATATGTTTTGTGAAAATACATCTCGACTGCCTAAATCTGTGTTTGGAATATCTATAATTAGCTTATCTGAAGACGCCAACGAAAATGCCTTTAAATACATAGGCACATAACTAAATGAATCATCACCTTTTATTGCAATCGTTGGTGTTCCATTCACTAACTTGTATTCGATTGTATCTATACTTGCTTTTGGGTAATCAATTGCAGCTGTATATGTTGAAGGTAACCATTTAATATCCATGCCTAACTGTTCAGATACAAATCTAAAAGGTACCATGGTTCTAGTTACACCATCATATTTTACTAGCTTTGCTGGTACGCCACTTGGCAAATCTACTGTTTTACCATCAACAATTGCCTTGGCACTATCAATTGTTAATAGTACTTCTGTTCCATCTTTAGAAATGCCCACTTGTCTTGTTGCTTGATTCCATGTAATCCCTGCACCTAATGTATCCGTTATAAATCTAATAGGTACTAATGTTCTCCCATCTACAATAAAAGCTGGCACATCAGAAATAATATCATCTTTACCAAAAATCAAATTTACTGATGTCACTTGACTTGTTGAGTAGCTTTCAGTGCTGACATCAAAAAACTCAATATCAATTGGTTCTGATGTTCTATAATCACTACCACCATAAATCGGCATGCTCAATAGCATGATTGTAATACATATTATGCTTATAATTTTTCTCATTATGCTTTCTCCTATTTTCCCCTTTTAAATCCCATTTGTTATACTTTATATAGTTCATCACTTGTGGGTGAGTCTATACATGTTTTCCTACCATCTGTTAATAGTATTCTATCATTTTCTGTAAGTATACCAATCTCTGCTATTTGAATCCCTGCGTTTTTTAAGGCTTGTACTAAACTTTCTTTATTGTCTTGGGATACACATATTAGCATCGATCCGCTTGATATTAGTTTTAAATAATCAAGTTTGTAATGCTCACATAGTTTTACAGTTACTGCCTCTACGGGTATCTGTTCTTTTGTAATTAAAACACCTGTATTCGCACACTCACAGATTTCCCAAACAGCTCCTAAAATGCCTCCTTCTGTCACATCGTGCATAGCCGATACCCCTATCTGACCTGCAATAATGCCTTCTTGGACAACACTTAAATCATCTAGTAATCCTAGACCTTTTTTTATTTCCTCTTGAGTCAATACTTCTTTTAACTCTTCTTCATGATCTGAAATAATAATACCTGTACCTTCTAGCCCTGCTGTTTTTGTCATTAATAATGCATCGCCAGGCTTTGGTTGATTCTTTTCATCAAGATCTGTTTTTTTACCTTTACCAATTGCTGTAGATACAATTATTGGTTTTGTAACAGCGTCTGTTATTTCTGTGTGTCCCCCAATAATCTCTACTTGGAGTTTTTCTGCTTCACAAGACGCTTGGCTCATTATCATCTTTATATCCGCTTCTGTAGTCCCTTCTGGAACCATGATTGCTAACATAATCCCTAAAGGCTCTATGCCATTTGATGCAATGTCATTACAAGATATATGCACTGCTAATTTGCCGATATCATTTACTGCGCCTGTAATCGGATCCGTTGACATGACACATACATTGTCTCCAAAATCAACTACTGCACAATCTTCTCCAATACCTGGTCTTACTAATACATCTTTTCTTTTATAAGTTATGGTATCAAATACTATTCTTTTTAATACCTCACTGTCTAATTTACCAATTTTCATGTTTCACCAACTTTTTTATTTTGACATCATATCTGAAAAATCGTCTTCACTAATGACATGGATGCCTAGTGTTTCTGCTTTTTTTAATTTTGAGCCTGCTTCTTTTCCAGCCAATACAAAATCTGTTTTTGCACTAACACTTCCACTGACTCTTCCACCTTTTTCTTCTATCATTTGCTTTGCTTCATTTCTCTTATATTTTTCAAGTGTTCCTGTTAAAACAAAAGTTTTGCCATTAAATGACTCATTTGCCTCTACAGCTTTCACTTCTTGAACAAAATTTATACCTGACTCTTTTAATTTGGTAATGACTTCTTGATTATCTTCTGAGGCGAAGAAATCAATAATACTATCTGCCATCTTGTCTCCGATTTCATCAATTGCGATCATTTCTTCTTTTGAAGCACTCATTAATTGATCTATTGTTGTAAAATTTTCAGCCATTAACTTTGCTGCTCGACTACCTATAAGTTTTATTCCTAAACCAAATAATACTCTATCAAAGCTATTCTTCTTTGATTCTTCTATGGCCTTTAACAATTTGTCCGCTGATTTTTCGCCAAGTCCCTCCAATATAGCGATATCTTCGAATGCCAATGTATATAGGTCGGCAACATCACTTATCAAACCTACTTCTGCCAGCTTTTCTATTAATGCATCACCTAGCCCATCGATATTCATTGCATTTCGAGATACAAAATGAATCATTCCTCTGGTATTTTGCGCTGGACATTTTGGGTTAATGCATCTAAGTACTGCTTCTGTCTCTTTTTTTATTAAGTCATGATGACATGAAGGGCATGTCGTTGGCATGACGAATTTTTTAGCGTTTTCGGGTCTCTTATCTTTAATAACTCTAACGACTTCTGGAATTACATCGCCTGCTTTATGTATTATGACTTGATCATTTATATATATATCTTTTTCATTTATAAAATCTTCATTATGTAAGGTTGCAAAACTAATAACTGAACCTGCTACTCTTACTGGTTCTAATTCTGCCTTTGGTGTAATTGCTCCAGTTCTACCTACTTGTATTATTATATCATTTACTGTTGTCTGTGCCTCTTCAGCTTTAAATTTATATGCTATTGCCCATCTTGGACTTTTTGACTTAAACCCTAGCTCTTCTCTTTGGGCGATATTATTAACTTTTATTACAAGTCCATCTATTTCGTAATTAAGATGTCCTCTTTTCTCTTCCCAAATAGCGATTGACTCAATGACTTCATCAATGTTTTTACAACGGCTATATTCAGATGTTTTAAAGCCAATTTCCTTTAATGCATCTAATGACTCTGTATGATTTTCAAATCCATCAAGCCCATATTGTAAGTTAAATATAAATATATCTAGTGGCCTTTTCGCTACTTCTTTTGAATCCAACTGTCTCAAAGAGCCTGCAGCTGCATTTCTAGGGTTTGCAAAGATTGTTCCCCCACTAATTTCTTGTGCTTCATTTAGTTTTACGAACTGTGCTTTAGGTATAAAAACTTCCCCTCTAACATCAATTTCTTCTATTGTATTGATTTGTAGAGGTATGGTTCTAACCGTCTTAAGGTTTTGAGTAATATCCTCCCCTACTTGTCCATCACCACGTGTGGCACCATTGACAAACTGTCCGTTTTTATATTCTAAAACGACTGACAGACCATCAATTTTGGGTTCAACTATATATTCAACTTGATCAAATACTTTTTTGATTCGATTATCAAAATCCCTTAAATCCTCTTGATTATACGAATTATCTAAGCTTAGCATAGGCACACGATGTGTCTTTTGCGTAAAATTCTTTAACGGCTCACCACCTACACGCATTGAAGGCGATGAAGGGAATTTGTATTGCGGGTTTTGAGTTTCTAGATCAACTAGCTCTTTAAGGAGCATATCAAATGCATAATCAGTTGTTGTGGGTTGATCTAAAACGTAATAATTATAATTATGTTGATTAATCTCTTTTGTTAGTGCTTCTATTCTCTCTTTTGCTTGGCTCATTACACCCTCCACAATTTTTATCCATCTATTTTTTCTAAGCCTGCCATCTCTAAAATCAACGTCTTTAATCCTGCTGACTCAAATACAATGGCTACACTTGTGCTGTCTGCTTTTTTATTCATACTAACAACAGTCCCTTTACCAAATTTTTTGTGATAAACTTGATCACCGTCTTTGATTTCACCAGATGTCGTTTGTATTGGTTTAGGTTGTACTTGACTCTTTTTCATATATTTCATTTGTTCCATAGGTGATATGCGATCATTTTGAGGTTTTGCAGATGTAACACCTTTGCTTTTAGCTTCCTCAAAGTTCTCAAATAGTTCTCTATCAATTTCTTTTATAAAGCATGATTCACTAAATGCCTCTGTCTTTCCATATAGCATTCTACTTTCAGCATTTGTTAAGTATAGCTTTTCTTTCGCTCGCGTCATGCCAACATAACATAAACGTCTTTCTTCTTCTAGACCTTCAGTTGATTGGATTGCGCGTCTACCTGGAAAAACGCCATCTTCCATTCCGGGTATAAATACAACAGGAAACTCTAATCCCTTTGCACTATGCATCGTCATCAATGTCACTGATGATTCATCAGGGTCTTGATTGTCCATATCTGTCATTAGTACTATCTTTTCTAAAAAATCACTTAATGAACCACCTTCATTCAGGTCTTCATAGTTAAATATTTCAGATTTGAATTCGTTTAAGTTTTCAAGCCTACTACGTGACTCTAAAGTGTCTTCAGCGCGTAAATCTGCCTTTATTCCGGATTCAACTAGGACACCATCGTATAATTCCGATAGACCTATTATTTCTTGTTTCGCATGATATGTTCTAATTACACTAGTAAATTCTTTAATTCCTTTTCCTACTTTAACAGATAATCCGTCTAATACTTCTTGGTCTAGTAACACATCAAACAGAGGTACTTGCTTTATCTCTGCTAGCTTTTCTAACTTTTCTAATGTCTTTGCACCAATCCCTCTTTTAGGTTCATTGATTGCTCTTTTTATAGCCAGTGTATCTATTGGATTACAAATCAATCTTAAATACGCAATAATATCTTTAATTTCTTTTCTTTCGTAAAAACGTAAACCACCATATATTCTATATGGTATTTCCATCATCATAAATGATTCTTCTATTGCTCTTGACTGGGCATGAGTACGATAAAGTACCGTGAAATCAGAATAACCATCATACTGACTTCTCAACCTATCTATTTCTCTCGCAATGAACATAGCTTCATCTCTTTCGCTATTAAGGCGATGGTACTTTATTTTTTCTCCTCGATCTTGCTCTGTCCATAATTGTTTTCTTTTTCTACCATAATTATTTTTAATGACTGAGTGAGCTGCATCTAATATATTGGATGTGGACCTATAGTTTTGCTCTAATTTAATAACCTCTGTGTTTTGAAAATCTTTTTCAAACTCCAAAATATTTCTTATATTAGCGCCTCTCCATTCATATATACACTGATCATCGTCACCTACTACACATATATTCTTATTTCTTCTAGCTAATAGCTCAATCAAACGATACTGAATATTATTCGTATCTTGATACTCATCAACCATTATATACTTAAATCTATCTTGGTACTCTTCCAAGACATCTTCATTTTCTTCAAGTAATTGCACTGTTTTTACTAATAAATCGTCAAAGTCTAATGCATTGTTTTTCTTTAATTCTCTCTCGTACCTGTCATATACCAACGCCGCTTTATAATCTTTTGATCCAACGGTATTTTTAGCCAAAAAAGCCTTTGATGAAATGCCTTGATCTTTACACTTACCTATAATACTTTGAAAATAAGGCATTTTAAATTGCTTTTCATCTAGATTTTCTGCTTTTATACATTCTTTTACTAACGTCTTTTGATCTGTTGCATCATACACCGTAAAACCAGATGTGTACCCAAGCAGTTCAATATAACTTCTAAGTATTCTTAAACAAGTGGCATGAAATGTAAGTATCCACATATAATTCATGCTGCCTACTAACTTTTCTGTTCTTTCTCTCATTTCATTGGCTGCTTTATTTGTAAATGTAACCGCTAATATATTATATGGATTTACATTTTTTTCTTTTATTAAGTACGCTATCCTATGTATCATCGTACTTGTTTTTCCACTACCTGCACCTGCAAGTATTAGCAGTGGTCCCTCAGTATGTATTGCCGCTTTTCTTTGCATTTCATTTAAGTTTTGTAGCTCTTTCATACTTTTCCCTCTCAATTGTCTCTTATTTTATGCGAAACCAAATAATAATCTGATTGCCATAGCACCTATGGTAATTGAAACGATTATTTTGATCCATTTTTCTCCACGTTTTACTGCAAAATTACTCCCTAAGTATGCACCTATTGCATTTCCTATTGCTACTGCAAGTCCTATCTTATAATCTACTTTGTCATTCAAAATAAAAATAACCAGTGCCGACACAGTATAAAGCCCAATGACAAAAACTTTTATAGCATTAATTTTAACTAAATCATAATTACTAATAAGTCCCAAAACACCTATTACAATAAATCCAACACCTGCTTGCATCATTCCACCATATAGACCTACAAAGAAAAAACAAATCGCTCCTAGCACAATATGAATTTGTGTTGTTTTCTTAATTGATTGATCTTTTTTAAAAGGTTTAAGAAGCATTTCTAATAAAATACCTATCATTACCACCGCAAGTATTTTATTGAAAATATCATCAGGAATACGAACTGCTATATTTGAGCCAATAATGGCACCAATCATTGCAGGTATACCCAGTATTAGATTAATTTTCTGGTCGTAATATCCTTTTTGTTTAAAGTTTAGTGTAGCTGAGGTGTTTTGAAACAGTAAGGCTATTCGATTAGTACCATTTGCAATTGTTGACGGCATACCAAAAAATATCATCATAGAAACGGTTATTACGGAACCGCCTCCTGCGATGGTATTAATAAATCCTGCACTAATTCCAACAAAAAAAAGAATGACTATCTGCAGTGTACTCATCTATATGCCTATCCTATCTTAAACCCTTTAATCAAAACGGCTCCAACTATTAAAAAACCTATGCCAACTACTCTCATCAAGCTTATTGATGTCACTGGTACTTTAAACAAACCATAATGCTCCATGATAACAGAAAATGTTAACTGGACAGCTACAAATATTGATATTGCTGTTGCTGGCCCTAAAGTTTTAATGCAAAATATTGATAATGTAACAATAGTAGCGCCCATAACACCTGCAAGTAAATAGTACTTTGGCACATGAACAATTTGTGTCAAATCGCCTTTTCCAAAAATCAACATAACTATTGATATGGTTGTAAATGTTACTGCAATACTTATAAATGCAGCTTCAAACATGCCTGTGGATTGTCCTACGTTAGTATTAAACACCCCTTGTGTACCAATACACATTCCTATTATTACCGCTACTGCAACTCCTAAGATAATTGACATTTTTCTATTCACCTTTTCTCACTATCCTTGTCGCATAGTCTATTAGCTTTCTATCATATACTTGATCCATATATTCTGAGCGTAGCATAAAGTCAGCAGTAGATTGGTTCATTGCAATTGGAATGTTATATAATACTGCTATACGTAAAAGTGCCTTTACGTCAGGATCATGGGGCTGAGCACTCATCGGGTCCCAAAAGAAAATCATAAAATCAATATCACCTTCTATAATTCGTGATCCGATTTGCTGATCGCCACCTAGTGGTCCACTTAAAAATCCTTGAACATCAAGTTCACATTCTGATGTAAGCAGGCTTGATGTTGTGCCTGTTCCATACAGTAAGTGTCTTTCTAATATTTCTTTATTTTCTTTTGCCCAAATAATCATGTCCTTTTTTCGATTATCGTGGGCTACCAATGCAATCCGCTTTATCTTTTGTAGAGGTGCTACATTAATACTCATTTTTCTTCCTTCTTTCAAATTATATTTATTCTTTCTTAAAATACTTTATTTTCATTGCTTCTACATGCTCAATCGTCATATGATTACTTACAGTTTCTTCATCTTGTAAGGCTATCACCGACGCTGAACACCCCTGTATAGCCATGTCTTTTACACTGTAATTATTTAAATACCCATATATAACACCTGCTGAGAAGGCGTCCCCTGCACCTGTAGCACTTATAGCCTTTACTTCAGCACCTTTGATAATGCCACTTTCATCCTTGTGTTTATAATATACGCCCTCTTTATCTAGTGTAATAAAGACATATTCTATTCCTTGATTTGAAAAGAAAACGCCTGCTTTCTCCAAATCGGCTTCGTTATTGATTTTAATATTTGATAATAATTCCGCTTCCATTTTGTTAGGTTTTATCATGGCAAAATTTCCGATATATGTCTTCACTTTTTCTGCTTTCACAGTAGATACTGGATCTAAGAAAATCTTTCTATCTTTAAACATCTCTGTAATTTCTTTAATTAACGAGCTACTTAAATTTGTATCCATTACGATCAAATCTGCTTCTTTCAATAGCTTACTTCGCTTTTGAATATCTTCTATTGTTATATGATCAAAAGTATCCATATTGATAACTGCTAATGCCATGTCTCTATTGTGATCTAATATTGACATATATACTGCTGTTTGCTGGTCTTTTAAAACAACTACATCATCTGTGTTAATCCCATGACTTTTGCTATAAGCTATCACACTCTCACCATTAGCATCATCACCAACAGCTGAAATAATCCTAGTATCAATACCAAGCTTTACTAGGTTTTGACTAATGTTCTTGCCAACACCACCATATGAAAACTTAACTTCACCGGGATTGGAATCTTTATCTCTAAGTATTTGATGGGGTACCCCCTCAATATCAATGGTCATACCACCGATTACAACGACATTATACATTTATTCACCTCAATTATTTATTCATATAAATTATACCTTGAATCCACTTAAAATGTAATCTAATATGCAAGATTTTTTACTGTTTCATGTCTTTTTTTCATAGTTATGCTGATGATTTTTTCATGTTTTTTGAATTTTTTTTATATATTTTTTTGTTGAAAAGCTAACATTTTTAGAGTCAACTTCACCGGCTGTTTTCTGAATATTTAAATTTTTATATTGAAACACGCCTCTAATCGTGCTATAATATGTCTAAGGAAAAGGACAAACATATCTGACCCTTAAGTTAGCCAAACTAATTGGCAGAATGAATTATTATGGGGAACGTATCAGATATTACCTTAACCGACAAAAGATCTTTTGAAGAAGTTATAACTGAAAGCGCTATTCGCGAAAGAGGGTGTTTCCACCAAAGTAAGTGCAGAGAATTAATTTGGAAACAAGAAAAGAAGTATAGAAACACGAGAAGTAAAGAAACAAAAGTAGTACAAGTAAAAGAAGTACAGGTAACTGAAGTAATAGTGTTACAAGAAGTAAAGGTAACAACGGTAGTAATGTTATAAGAAGTAAAAGTAACAATAGTAGTGATGTTACAAGTAGTGAAGGTAACAATAGTAGTGATGTTACAAGTAGTAAAAATTTACAAGTATGAAATTGGAACAAAGAAACAAAAGGTTATGTAACAAAGTATTAGAAAAGAAACAAGAAGTTTTAAAGAAACAAATGTAATATGAATCACATTTTAAGAATGAAAGTTCTAGAAAGTGAATAAGAAGTATACAAATTACGCTACTACAAATGTAGCAAGAAATTACAATTTGTTATACACAGAAGTAAAAAGAATCAAGATAGTTAAAGATTATGAATTTGAAAAGTATACTATGGAAATTACGTAGTAATAGAAAGAGGGAGATTCCACCAAAATGTTAAGTGAAACAATAAACAGATAGAGCCAATCCAGATAATAAGGTACAGTGGATTGGCTCATATATTTTTTTGTATTTTTATGTACCCTTTAGAAAAAACAACTCTTACCAATAAATTCTTTTATAATTGAATTGTTTAAAATTGCACATTCATCATCAATTGATACAAAATATCCCATAAATTTCAACAATCGCCTAGCTTCGCTATAGCTTTCATCTTCTATGGATATTTGACGCAATAGTGGCACCGCATATTTTTTGAGTACGGCCAGCTCGTATACTATAGATGAGTTAAACATTACATCAGCTTCTTCTTGATATGGAAATATATTTCTTTCTTCACCATTTCTTACTGAACGCCATTGCTTAAGTGTTACACTTGCAGTGTTCCCTCTAAAGTTATAGTCCCTTATCATACGTCTTAACAATCTAGTGTCAGTTGTTGGTATTCTATTGTGATCATCAATATTGAGTTGCGTCAACGGACTTATGTAGATCTTAAATTTATCTTCATCATTAATTTTTTCTGTAAACTTAGGATTCAAACTGTGAATCCCCTCAATTACAAGTATCTGGTCATCTTCTATTTTAATCATATTATTATTGTAGTTTTTTCTTCCTTCTACAAAGTCAAACTCTGGCATATCTATTTCTTTACCTTCAAGTAACGCTAGCATATGCTCATTAAATAGCTTCGTATCCATTGCTTCGAGACATTCAAAATCGTACTCTCCATTTTCATCAATAGGTGTAAACTCTCTATCAACAAAATAGTTGTCTGTAGAAATTGGTAGTGGCTTTAGCCCATCAACTCTTAGTTGAATGGATAAACGGTTTGCAAATGTGGTTTTACCAGAAGATGATGGTCCTGCAATCAATATTATTCTTTTTTTCTTCTCTGCAATCATATCTGCAATCTGTGCTATCTTTTTTTCATGAAGTGCTTCTGAAATACGAATAACATCATCATAAGAATTATTTATTACTTGTTCATTTAAATCTGTTACATAGGATACACCTATTAGTTTACCCCATTGCTCTGACTCTTTAAATATCTCTGCATGTTTTGGTTGTTCAACAAAGTCTGGTATGCAACTTGGATCAGTAATATGAGGAAACTGAACAATAATGCCATCCTTGTATTTTACGACTCCAAAATCGTATATATAGCCTGTACTTGGCACCATGTATCCAAAAAAGTAGTTACTAATCCATCCACACTTGTAAATATTAACTGTGTCGTCTTTCTTATACTTCATTATTTTTACTTTTTCTTTCATATCATGTTGTTCAAATATCTTTATTGCTTCATCTATTCGCACAGTTTTTCTCTCAAATGGTATATCTTCATCTATTAATTCTTGCATCTTATTTCTTATTTGAATAATCTGCTCATCTGTTAAAGCCTCTGGATAATTAATCGTGGTAAATAATCCTTTGCTTAAAGAGTGTTCTATGACTACATCATAATTCCCTAACACTTCTTTTACTGCACGAACATAAATAAACGACACACTTCTTTGATATATTTTATTACCATCTAAAGACGATAAATCGATGAATTCAATTTCTGCATCTTCTGTTATTTCATATGTCAGCTCTTTAATCAAATGATTGACTCTGATTGCAACAATTTCGTATTTCAACTGGGCCTCAAATTCTTTTTCTAATGTTAACCCTTTAATACATCTATCATATTTCTTTTCAATTGTACCTGTTGCTAATTTGATTTTTAAAGTAATTTGGTCTGTCATAAGAGTTCCTCCTATACTAATTCAAAATTAACTTCACGATTTGGAATACTAACACTTTTAACCCTAATTAATAACTCTTGTCCAAGAGCATATACTTTTTTTGTTTGCTCACCAATTAACTGGAAATGATCTTTATCATGTATATAATAGTCATCTGTTAAGTCAGTGATTCGAACCAGTCCTTCAACTGTATTTTCTAACTCTATAAAGATACCAAAAGAAGTGACTCCGCTGACTATGCCTAAATATTCTTGCCCAATTCTATATGACATATATTCAGCCTTCTTCAAATCCTCTACTTCACGTTCCATTTCTTCTGCTACTTTCTCTGCTTCTGATGATTTAATGCCTACCTCTTCTGTCATCTTTTCTAAAAATGCAATTCTCTTTTTAGAGAAATTTCCAGTTAATGATTCTTTAATAATTCGATGAATCATCAAATCTGGGTATCTTCTGATTGGAGAAGTAAAGTGACAATAATACTCTGCAGCAAGTCCAAAATGACCTCTGTTTTCATGGTAATACTCTGCTTTTTTTAACGAACGAAGCATTATCCTATTAATGACATTTTCTTCTTTCTTTCCCTTGATTTTGTTTGTTATATCTTGTAATGACTTTGGATGAACAACGTCTCCACTCCCCTTTAAGGTATATCCAAAATTATGTATAAATTTTTTGAACTCTGTCATTTTATCTAAAGATGGCTCTTCATGAATTCTATACACAAACGGCATATCCAACCAATAAAAATGTTCAGCAATTGTCTCATTTGCTTTTAACATAAACTCTTCTATCAATTTATTTGCGGTTCTTCTTTCATAAGCATATATTTCTACTGGAACACCATCTTCATTTAATTGTATCTTTGCTTCATCAAAATCAAAATCTAAACTACCTCTTGTTTCTCTTCTTTTTCTTAATATCTTTGCTAAATCTGCCATTTGTCTCAAGTCTGTTTCTATATGTGCATATTTATCTATTAAATCCTTATCATCATTTTCTAAAATATCAGATACATCAGTATAAGTTAGTCTCTCTACACTATTTATAACGCTTTCACAAATATTATGGCCTAACACTTTACCATTTTGGTCTATTTCCATCTCAATAGATAGGGTTAGTCTATCAACTTTTGGATTTAAACTACACATCCCATTTGATAGTATCTTTGGTAGCATAGGTACAACTCTATCAATCAAATATATACTTGTCCCACGTTTTAAAGCCTCGCTATCTACATTTGTATTTTCTCTTACATAGTATGTAACATCTGCAATATGGACCCCTAAGCTATAGTTTCCATTTTTTAATTTCTTTATAGATACACCATCATCTAAATCCTTTGCATCGGCACCATCTATGGTAAAAATATTTTTCCCTCTAAAATCTTTTCTGCGACCAATCTCATCTTTTGGTATCGTCGTTTCTATTTTCTTTAATTCTTTTTCTACCTTATTTGGAAACGTCTCTGTTTTTCTATGTTGTCTTATTAACCCTAATATATCTGTTCCAGAGTCTTCGCTACTCCCTAGTATCTCCGTTATTATACCTTCTGGTTTTTTACCATCTTTTGCCCATTTTGTTACTTTCGCAACTACTTTATCTCCCGAATTTGCACCGTTGTAATCTTTTTTTGATATGAAGACATCTTGAGTAATCCGTCTATCGTCTGGAATTACAAATCCAAAACCATTTCCTTTTTCAAATGTCCCTACTATTTCATGGTTATTTCGAGAAACAATATTTGTTATGGCACCTTCTCTACTTTTGTTGTCACCTTTAGGTTCAGAAAGCTTAACTGCTACTTTGTCATTATTCATTGCCCCACATAAATCATCTGGCGAAATATAAACATCACCTAAATCATCACTGTCTGGTAAAACAAATCCAAAACCTTTTCTATTCATTCTTAATGTTCCTACAACAATGTCTAAAGTTTTAGGAAGGACATACCTATCTTTCTTAGTTCTTACAATCAAACCGGATTTTTCTAAGTCCTCCATAATTGTAAAAAACTGACCTATATCTTTTCCCTGTAATTCAAAATAGCTTAATAAATCTTGATCGTTCATTGGTTTATATTCACTTGCATCTAGCAATTCTAGTATTTCATCTTTATATGACATAATCTTTTCCTTCCAAATTTTATATCTCATATTATACCATATAATACATATCGTCTTCTTTTAAAACTTTGTTTAATACTGTATTGATTACACATTCTTTTTTATGCAATAAAGAATAGGGATCCCATCGGGGTCTCCCTATCTTTGTCACAAGCCGCTGTTTGTGACTTCAAATGCGAGCGCAATTGATTCATTTGCGCTTTATAAAAAAAGGCATAGAGCAAAATGCTCTATGCCTTAAATATCTTTTAAATATCTTATTAGAATAATCCACCATATGCAGCAAATAATGGTCCAAATACAACCGCTACGATAGTCATTAACTTAATTAAGATGTTGATTGATGGTCCAGAAGTATCTTTGAATGGATCACCAACAGTGTCTCCAACAACTGCAGCATGGTGAGCTTCAGAACCTTTTCCACCGTGTGCACCTTCTTCAATGTATTTCTTAGCGTTATCCCATGCACCACCAGCGTTAGCCATCATGATTGCAAGTAATACACCACAAACTAATGCTCCAGCTAATAACCCACCTAATGCTTCAGGTCCTAATAGGAATCCAATAAACATTGGTGCTAATACTGCCATTAAACCAGGAACTATCATTTCTTTTAATGCAGCAGTTGTACTAATATCTACACACTTTGCATACTCAGGTTTAGCTGTTCCTTCCATTACTCCAGGAATCTCTCTAAACTGTCTTCTTACTTCTTCAATCATTTGGAATGCTGCTTTTCCTACAGAGTTCATTGTGAACGCTGAGAATAAGAAAGGTAGCATAGCTCCTATGAATAATCCTGCAACTACTGATGGATTTAATATATCAATCGTATTTAATCCAACAATCTTTGAATAAGTTGCAAATAATGCTAATGAAGTTAATGCTGCAGAACCAATTGCAAAACCTTTTCCGATTGCCGCAGTTGTATTACCAACAGAGTCTAACTTGTCAGTGATTTCTCTTACTGAACTGTCTAATTCTGCCATTTCTGCAATACCACCAGCGTTATCTGCAATAGGACCATAAGCATCTACTGCAATAGTGATACCTGCAGTTGAAAGCATACCTACAGCTGCTAATGCAATACCGTAAAGTCCAACTAATTTGTATGATGATAAGATTCCAGCTGCGATTAAGATTACTGGCCATGCAGTTGAAAGCATTCCAACTCCTAAACCACTAATAATAGTCGTTGCTGCACCTGTTTCAGATTGCTTTGCAATAGATTTTACTGAAGCATACTCTGAAGAAGTGTAAATCTCTGTGATTTTACCAATTAATAATCCAATAACTAAACCAATTGCAATAGCCCAAAATGCATTTAAGCTACCAAAATAGTATTTACTTAATCCAAAACCTACGATTAAAGCTACTACTGCACTTGCATAAGTACCTGTGTGAAGTGCTTTTGCAGGGTTAGTATCTTTTCCACCTTTAACAAACATTGTACCAATCATTGAAGAGATGATACCAGCTGCTGAAAGAATTAATGCAAACATGATTCCTTCGATTGCCTTATCTCCTAAAGTCATTACTGACAATGTCATCGCTGCAATAATAGAACCTACATATGACTCAAATAAGTCAGCTCCCATACCAGCAACATCACCTACGTTGTCTCCAACGTTATCTGCGATTACTGCAGGGTTTCTAGGATCATCTTCTGGAATACCGGCTTCAACTTTACCTACTAAGTCAGCTCCAACATCTGCTGCTTTAGTATAGATACCACCACCAACACGTCCAAATAACGCGATTGAAGATGCACCTAAACTGAATCCTGTAATTGCATTGATATTATCTACTCCTAAGTACATGTATAATCCACCAACTCCTAAAAGTCCTAGACCAACTACACACATACCCATTACTGCTCCACCTTTAAATGCTACACTTAATGCTTTGTTCATGCCACCAGTCATAGCAGCATTTGCTGTTCTTACGTTTGCTTTAGTAGCAACGCTCATTCCGAAGAATCCAGCTAAAGCAGAGAAAACTGCTCCGATTAAGAATGTGATACCTGTTGTCCATCCTAATCCTAATCCTAAAACTACAAATAGTACTGCAGTAAAAATACCAAGTACTTTATACTCTCTTGTTAAAAACGCCATTGATCCTTCACTAATGTAAGAAGCAATTTCTTTCATTCTGTCGTTACCCTCGTCTACCTTGTTGATGTAGCTAGCTAAGACAAATGCAAAGATTAATGCAGCTATACCTACAATAGGTGCTAAAATTTCGATGTTACTCATTAATTTAGTGCCTCCTTATAATCTGTTTATAATTTTAAAAAAATAATATAATTTCTATTCAATAGCAACTAGTGCTAGTGAAAGTATAATAAATGCTATTGCTCCTACAGTAGTTACTTTGCTTAATAAAGCTTCGTATCCTCTACCTTTTTTCTTTCCAAATAACTGCTCAGCTCCACCACCTATTGAACCTGATAATCCAGCGCTTTTTCCAGATTGAAGTAAAATACTACCAATTAATATTA